>ERZ1673722.3446-NODE-3446-length-11384-cov-4.088622_pt1 | contig 11384 bp, 9 predicted proteins | sample MGYA00580222_ERZ1673722 | MGnify/ENA primary metagenome ERZ1673722 (study PRJEB41218, sample SAMN15661750) | gut metagenome | host: Homo sapiens | place: Canada: London | collected 2015-08-20/2019-03-30 | study: EMG produced TPA metagenomics assembly of...
CGGCGGCCGACCGTACGCTCGACATCCTCGAGTTCATCGCGAGCAATGGTCAGACGCAAGCCGCCACGCTCGCTCGCGAACTCGGCATTCCGCGCTCCACGGTGTACCAATTGTTGGAGATTTTGGAGCGTCACGGACTGGTCACCCGCCTTGCCGAGCAGCGCGCGTACGGCATCGGACTCAAGACTTTCGAGCTGGGATCGGCCTATTCTCGCCAACATCGTGTATCGCAGGTCGCGCATCCGGTGTTGGCGCGTCTTGTTGACGAGACCGGCGAAAACGGACATCTGGCCGTGCTGCACGGCAACGAAATCATTTATGTGATTGAGGAGCGCGCCGCGCATCGCCCGCCGCTAGTGTCAGGCGTGGGCGTGCGCCTACCCAGTCACCTGACCGCCACCGGGCGGGCCATTCTGTCCGCACTCCCCCGCAATCAGGTCCGCGCGCTATATCCCAATCGTCAGGCGTTCACCGACCGCACCGGCATCGGCCCCAAATCGCCCAAGGAGCTGGAGGCAACGCTCGCCGAAACCCAACGCACCGGTTTTGCCGAGGAACACGGAGACGTGACGCCCGGCTTTGATTCATACGCCGTCGCTGTGCGCGACTACAACGACTTTCCCATCGCCGGGCTGGCTCTCACTTTCGTGAGCGGATCGCTGCGCCCCGAACAGGAGCGGTCGCTTAAGACCAAGCTGCGGCTTGCCGGCACGGAACTGTCCCGGCGTCTCGGCGCGGTCGGCAGTTTGACATGAGGATTCGCGAGATCATCGTGCTGGGCTCCTTCGCCCCGATCACGATTTTCTCAACTAAGTTCACCGATTCGCTGACCGGCAACGCCAAACTCGCCGGCTTCTCGCTGACAGTGACGGCCATCATCAGCCTGGTGGTGATGACCGCCCTGCACGCACTTCTGCCGGGAGCGTAAGGCGCGTTCTTGGTTCCCTCAGTCAGCTTCTCCGCCTGGACGGTTCCCCTCAGAGAGGGGAGCCAGAACGAGTCACGCCCGAACGATTACGTTGCGCAGATCACCGATGCCTTCGACGTGCACGATGGTCTCGTCGCCTGGGTCGAGGTGGCCGGAGGCGTTCGGGGTGCCGGTCATGATGACGTCGCCAGGCAGCAGCGTGGAGAACGACGAAATGGCGGCAATCTGCTCGGGGATGCCGTGAATCAGGTTCGCGGTGGTGCCAGACGCCATCGGCACATCCTCGCCGTTCAGCGTGAAGGAAATCTTGGCGTCCTTCCAGTCGAGGTCGTCACGCATCACGATCCACGGGCCAAGCGGACAGGAGGTATCGAAGCCCTTGGCGCGCGTCCACGTGGGGTCGATGCCCTGCAGATCGCGCAACGTCACATCATTGACGCAGGTGAAGCCGAGCACGTAATCCATCGCGTTCTCGACGGTCACGTTCTTGGCGATACGGCCCATCACCACGGCCACTTCCGGCTCGAAGTTCATGTCCTTGGAGCAGGCCGGGTACACGATCGGATCGTCGGGGCCAATTACCGAGGTGGACGGCTTGGTGAAGATCACCATGTCTTCCGGCGCGTGGGCGATTTCGGAGTGGCCGGCCTCGTGCATGAACTGGGCGTGGGCCTCATAGTTCTTGGCCAGACCGTAAACCTTGGAGGGGATGACCGGGGAGAGCAGACGGATGCCATCGCCGTCGACCGGGTAACGAGTGCCGGTGGGCTTGACCTGGTCGCCGGCCAGCGGATGGCCGTCCAGTTCGATGAGGTAGTCCTTGCCGTCCGTTTCGTCCTTTTGTACGAAGGCGTAGCGCGGCGAATCATTCAAAGAAAAACGTGCGAGTCTCATGCCTGTAAGCCTACTCCTTGGCGGTTCCTTCCGCAGAAGCATCCGTCCAAGGAGCAAGCAGACCGGCCTTCAATCGACCAAAACGCACGTTCGCTGGGATTGCTACTTTTCGGTCCAGGTTTTGTCATACAGCGACTGGCCGCTTTGCGTGTGCATGATGACGTGCAATGATGCCTTGCCGCTGGAGGTCTTGCACATCGAGCCCAGCAGATTCGCGGTGGATTGATAGGTGCTGTCCATAGCATCCAGTGAGGAAGCGAAGGTATCGCCTAGCGAGGCATAGCTGTCGCCGAGCACGTACTCGTACACCAAGGTGTCACCGTCGACACGGTAGTTGAAAGTGATGCCGGTGTCTGCAAACGTATCCGCTTCGGATTCAATGGAGTCCTTGAATTCCAAAGAGTCGACGAAATCCTGAATCGAATCGTACAGCCCATAATCGCCGTCGGTTAGATCGTCATGGGTTTCGCCCAACGTGTCGTCCAGCACATCGTCAAGATTATCTTGAGCTTTGCTCTTATCGCTGCTATCACCGTTGCCCGAAGAGGACTGACTATAGAAGGAATCGGTTTTCGCCTCATCTATAGCCTTGCTGGCATACGAGGCACCGCCGACGATCAGCGCGATGACCAGTATTACCTGTATCACCATGCCCGCCGCACTGATGATGATGCCGGCGATGGCCAAGCCCTTGCCCTTGCCGCCCTGTTTCTTAATCTGGTTGAGGCCCACGATGCTCAGGATCAGACCGAGGAGTGAGACAAGGAACGAGCAGATAAAACCGGCAATAGCCAGGCCGTTGTACTTCTGGTTCGCTTCAGGCGGCACACTGCCGTAAGAACCAGACCATCCCGGCTGGCCGTTCGGTTGGCCGCCTTGCATATACGGGTTATAGGGCGTTTGCGGAGGCACGGCCCCGCCGCCCGGATATACCGGAGCACTGACGCTGCCGTAGACCGGAGGAACCGATCCGCCTGCCGGAGCCGCCCCCGGATAGGGCGAATTAGGTGCTGCCGGTGCGGGTGCGGGCGCAGGCGCTGCCGGTGCGGGCGCGGGCGCAGCGGCAGGAGTCACTGGTGGCAAAGCCTGCGTAGGCGGTACCGGCTGATTGACCGGCGCAAAAGGCTGGGTGGGCTGCTCGGCAGGTGTAAACGCCTGCGTAGGCTGTTCAACAGGAGTGAACGCTTGAGTGGGCTGCTCGCCCGCTGCGATTGCTTGGGTCGGAGCATTGTTGGCGGCGGTTCCCGTTTCCGCCGTCATCGCATTTAACGGCTCAGTCGGATTGGCGTCAGCTTGCTGCCACGGCACCTGGCCGTTCGGATTGACATTCGGATCAGTCATGACATGCACTCCTTCAACTGCATCGCACCCCACTTGCGAGATGCGCCCCTCGTCTTACGCGCCACATTGTGCGTTACAGACAACTGTACTCCTCGTGGCGAGCCTTAAGCACCCCAGGAAATTTGGCTTCCAAAAAACACAAAAGCCTGAAACCGGCTATTGCCTCAGCAATATTCAGTCGGTTTCAGGCTCAATCGTTAATCCTCTGGCGAAACGACGGTCTACTTCTTCAGCAGCGGTGCGACTTGCTCCTCGTAAGCGGTCAGGGCGGTGTCGATCACGTTGTGCATGTCGTAGTACTTGTACGTGCCCAGGCGACCGCCGAACACGGTGTTCGGCTCGGCCTTGGCCTTGGCCTCGTACTGGGCGTACAGTGCCTTGTCCGCATCCGTGTTGACCGGGTAGTACGGCTCGTCGCCACGCTCGGCGAAACGGCTGTATTCCTCCCACACCACGGTCTTGTTCGGGTTCTGGGCATCGTGGCGCTCCGGGTTGAAGTTCTTGAATTCGATGGCGCGGGTGTAGGGTACGTCCGCGTCGGAGAAGTTCATCACCGGGCAGCCGAAGTGGTCGCCTTCGTCGTAGCGGACCTCCTTGAAGTCGACCGTGCGCCACTTGAGGTCGCCGAGCTCATAGTCGAAGTAACGGTCCACCGGGCCCGTGTACACCACCGGCACGCCCGCGGCCTTGAGCGCGGTCTTGTTGTACGGCTGGGATTCGTCGAAGAAGTCGACGCCGAGCTCCACGGTGATGCGCGGGTCGTCGATCATCTTCTCCATCCACGCGGTGTAGCCGTCGGCGGGCAGGCCCTCCCACGTGTCCTTGAAGTAGCGGTTGTCGTAGTTGAAGCGCACGGGCAGGCGCTTGATGATGGCGGCCGGCAGCTCGGACGGGTCGGTCTGCCACTGCTTGCCGGTGTAGTTCTTGATGAACGCCTCGTACAGCGGGCGGCCGATGAGCTGGATGCCTTTGTCGTTCAGGTTGGCCGGATCGGTGCCGGCCAGCTCGCCCGCCTGCCCGGCGATAAGCTTCTGCGCCTCGGCCGGCGTGTAATGCGCATGGAAGAACTGGTTGATGGTGCCCAGGTTGATCGGCAGCGGATAGACCTCGCCGTCATGCGTGGCATACACGCGGTGCACATAGTTCGTGAAGCTCGTGAAACGATTGACGTAGTCCCACACACGCTTATTGGACGTGTGGAACAGGTGCGCGCCATACTTGTGGATCTCCGCGCCGGTCTCCTCATCAAAGTACGAGTACGCGTTGCCGCCGATGTGGTCACGGATATCGATGATGCGCACGCGCGCGCCGGTGTGCTCCACCGCCTGCTGCGCCACCGTCAGGCCAAACAGGCCCGCGCCGACAATGACTAGGTCTGGGTATTGAGTAGTTTCCGGCATGCGCGCATTCCCTTTCATAAAGTCAATATATCAATTATTATGTTCGATTTCCGAGAAAATATCTTACTCACCCAATTGCAAATCGGCAATCTTCCTAGACTGACCAGAAAACTGGACACAATCCAAGACCAGACGACAGACTCAAGGCAATGAATGGCATGTTCTTACATTTCTGCGTCTTTGCCCGGACCCGTTCGCCGCCACAAAGACAGAGCGCAGAACAACGCAACCACCAATATAAGCCCCCGCACTCAGGCAAACCTCAGGTTACGATTGGTAGATATGAGCAATTCCGAACAGGCCCTCGACTCAACCAACGAAGCAGTCAACAAAGCATCCAACGAAGCAACCAACCCACCATTCGCGCCGCAACACATTCTGGTAACCGGTGGCGCAGGGTTCATCGGCGCGAACTTCGTGCACTGGGTGGCGCGTAACCATCCACAGGTCCATATGACTGTTTTGGATGCGCTCACGTATGCCGGCAAGCGCGAGAATCTCGATGGTGTGCCAGCCGCGAACCTGACCTTTGTGCATGGCAATATTTGCGATGCCGAGCTTGTGGAATCCCTGCTTTCCGGGCTGAACCAACGCTCAGCAGCCGCAGTACCCCCGATTGACGCCATTGTGCACTTCGCCGCCGAATCGCATAACGATAATTCGATTCTCGACGCCTCCCCATTCCTCAATACGAACGTGACCGGCACGTACGTGTTGCTCGAGGCCGCCCGCCGCCACGATATTCGATTCCACCACATCAGCACCGACGAAGTGTATGGCGATCTGGCTCTGGACGAACCACGCAAGTTCACTGAAGACAGCCCGTACAAGCCGTCGAGCCCGTATTCCGCTTCGAAGGCGGCAAGCGATCATCTGATAAGGGCATGGCACCGAACCTACGGTGTCAAGGCGACAATTAGTAATTGCAGCAACAACTACGGGCCGTACCAACATGTGGAGAAGTTCATTCCCCGACAGATTACGAATATTCTCGCAGGTATCCGTCCGAAACTATACGGTACTGGTTCGGCGGTCCGTGACTGGATCAGCGTGGAGGACCATTGCACTGCGGTATGGGCGATTCTTACGCACGGACGAATCGGCGATACGTATCTGGTGGGGGCGAACGGAGAGATGAGCAACATCGATGTGCTGCGCATGATTCTGGAATGCATGGGACAGCCGTCAGACGCGTTCGACCATGTGAACGATCGGCCGGGCGGCGATAAACGCTATGCGATCGATGCAACGAAAATCACGCGTGAGCTTGGTTGGCGTCCCCGATTCACCGATTTCGCCGAAGGACTTGACGAGACAATCCAATGGTACCGGGAACATGAGGACTGGTGGCGTCCGGATAAGGACGCCACTGAAGCCAAATACCGTCTCCAAGGCCACTGAGCGAGGCCCCAACCGGAAGAGTTGTGGAGCGTTCGCCGTGTATTCGCATGCGGCAAAGGCCAAAAGCGAATACACGGCACGTGACTCAGTCCCTGCGGAACAGGTCCCTTGTGTAGACCTTGCCCGCCACGTCCGTGAGGTCATCGTTCCAACGGTTGGAGATGATCACGTCCGCTTCGCGTTTGAACGAGTCCAAGTCGTGCGTGACCTTGCTGCCGAAGAAATCGGGGGCGTCGAGCGTCGGCTCATAGACGACGACCTCGATGCCGCGCGACTTGATGCGCTTCATCACGCCTTGGATGGCGGACTGACGGAAATTATCGGAACCGCTCTTCATCGTCAGACGGTATACTCCCACCACAGGTTTGGCGATGCCGTTCGCCTTGGCCCGGTCGACGAGCTCCTCGATTTCGTAGGCGATGAAGTCCTTACGTGTGCGGTTCGACTCCACGATCGCCTCGATGAGGTTCTGCGGCACCTTATCGTAATTGGCGAGCAGCTGCTTCGTGTCCTTCGGGAGGCAGTAGCCGCCATAGCCGAAGCTTGGGTTGTTGTAATCGTCGCGGATACGCGGATCCATGCACACGCCCTTGATGATTTCGTGCGTGTTGAGACCGCGGCTTTCCGCATACGTGTCCAACTCGTTGAAATAGGCGACGCGCAACGCGAGATAGGTATTGGCGAACAGCTTGATCGCCTCCGCCTCAGTGGTACCGACCACCAGCTGGGGGATGCCCCTCGACCCATCCGGGTTGACGCGGTCCTTCTCCTCCGGGGCGGCACCGTGGGCGAGCAGGTCCACGAACGTGTGCGCCGCCTGCACGGCCTCCGCATCATCCTGCGGCGCGCCGACCACGATGCGGCTCGGATGCAGATTGTCGTACAGGGCGTGGCCCTCACGCAGGAATTCCGGAGAGAACAGGATACGGTCGTCGTGGAACCGTTCGCGAATCTGCTGGGTGTAACCAACCGGAATCGTCGACTTGATGACAATCCATGCGGTTTGGTCGTACTTGCGGATCGCCTCGATCGCCGCCTCCACGCTGGACGTGTCGAAGTAGTTCTTCTGGGCGTCGTAATTCGTCGGCGTGGCTATCACTGCGTAATCCGCTCCCGTATACGCCTGTTCCGGGTCGAGCGTCGCCTGAAAGTCCAACGGCCGCTCGCCGGACCGGTCCGCATCGAGGAATGCGGTGATCTTGCTATCCACGATGGGGCTCTTGCCGTTGTTGAGCAGCTCGACCTTCTCAGGCACGATGTCCAACGCGTGCACCTCATTATGTTGCGACAGCAGCAACGCCACCGACAATCCGACGTAACCAGTACCGGCAACCGCAATCTTCACGGGACACTCCTTCTACGATGCGCTACACGCAATTCTAACTACGATTAGTGCGATGCGCAGTCGCCTGCTACTCCTTGCCGACGCCCAAGAGGAACGGACTGGCCGGCAGATTCACCGAGTTGTACAGCATGCTGGAGCTGTTCGGCGCAAGACCCCACAGGTAACACACTTGCGAGATCTTTGTCACCTTATCGGAATGAACGATTACCGTATTGCCCTGTATAGAAGCGTCAGCAGTATAAAACACGCCGTCCTGGCCGGCGACCTCGAAGCCTTGAAGTGGGTTGGAAGCACTCTTGACGAGATTCGTTGCCGTCGCCTTCGTGATGTAATTCGTGGTCATTGCGCGCAGTCCTTTTGCTGTGCCTTCCGCGAATGTCACAGTACCGGTGGAAGCGTCTTCCTCCATCGCCGATGCCCGTCGCGCCAACGGTCCGGACGGCACCGTCGATTCACTCGATTCCCTTGAATCGGTCATCGCCAACCATTGTGTCGCCATACGCGCGGCGAGAATGTCTTTGCCAAGCGGATGGATGACCTTCGACGTACCTTTGTCCGTGTCGATCGAAACAGTCATCGCCAGATGCTCCGTCGTGTTCACTGCCGCACTGTCCAGCACGTCGAGCTGCGCCTGCCGAACGATGGGCGCGTATAGGGTTCCCACTCGAGTATCGTGCGAGCTGTACGCATAGGAACGGCAAATCATCTTCTCCGAATACCGCACGGTACTGGTTGATGAGCACGGCGAAATTACTTTTCATAGCGCAGCGCCGTAGCTTGGGTGGCAGTATCGTCTTCGCCTTGGTGCCACAACACGCCGGCGACACGATATCCGGTCAGCGGTATGACGTGGTTGGCGTAGATACTGCCACCTTTCATATGCAGTGCGATGCCGGTGCCACCCCATGAAATCTGGATGATACCGACAGGCACATTCGGATGTTTCGCCCGCAGTTGCGCGGCGAACAGTTGCGGCAGGTAACCGAGATATTGCGCGTCGGAGCCGGTCGCGGGTGCCCATTTGGTCGCGCTCACCGACCTAAGCGGCAGCGTGACGCTCAGTCCGTTGGCGGATGATTTGTTGGAGCCGCTGGCTTCGGCCGTGCCGGATGCGGCGCATCCCACAAGCATGGTCATACCGACGAGCAACATGATGGCGGCGCACGTTCTTCGCGCCACTGCGAGCGCTCTCATACGAACCATCACGTGGGGGCAACGCACGGATAGCATCACCTGACAAGCTGATTCTTCCGTTCATGATCCAATCACTCATTCGTCTGCCGATTTGTATACTGACTGGTATGGTACAGGCACAAACTTCAGGTTCGGCCACGACGTTCGGCGCGGCCTCCACAGCCCAGCAAAACACGTCGGAAACGCCGGATGACGCATGCTGGGAAACGGTGAACAGGGTCGTTTATCCTTTGCATGATGCCGATCAGACGATGCCGTTGTACGCGGTGAACTGGCATCCCGCGTATTTCGATCCGAGCGTGTTCGACGAGCGCGAGAATCTGTACAGTGCGAATCCGAACGGCATGACGCGTTCCGAGCTCGCGCGGCTCATCGCACAGGGGCGGCGTACGGCGAGCGAGGAGCCGCACGGCTTCGCCGTCGATTCGCGCAATACGGTCACATTAGCGGCGGGCACGCACCTGTCGTGCTGCACGTACTTCAACGCGTTCCCAGCCGGATACTGGCGGTATTGGACGCGGGTGAGTAACGTGCGGTTCTCCGCGTGGACGTCGGGCAAGGGCACGGTGACCGTGTTCCGTTCCACGGCACGCGGCCTGGCGGCACCGGTGCAGTCGTTCTCCATCGACACAAAACATGGCGACGGAGGCACGCAGCGCGTCGAGGCGTTGCTTTCGTTGAAAGGCATGCTGGACGGCGGCTTCTACTGGTTCGACGCTCGTGCGGACGAGGATGCGTCACTGACCGTGGGCGGCGCGGTCTGGCAAGTGCCGGCCTGTGACCGTCGCACGCCGCAGCCGGGTACGGTGTCCGTGGCGATTACCACGTTCAACCGTCCGTCGTATTGTCTGGACCAGTTGCGCGCGATTGCCGGAGAGCCGGAGCTGCGAGTCCGGCTGGATACCGTGTACTGCACGGATCAGGGCACAGATCTGGTATGCAATCAGGATGGTTTCGCCGCGGCCGCCGACGATCTGGGCGGTCAGCTCACGTATCTCCAGCAGGCGAATCTGGGCGGTTCCGGCGGGTTCTCGCGCGGCATGTTCGAGACAGTGAAAGCGGGACGCAGCGACTATACGCTACTGCTCGACGATGATGCGATCAGCGAACCGGAGTCAATTCTGCGCGCAGTACAGTTCGCGGACTATGCGGCACGCCCCGTGCTGGTGGGCGGCGGCATGTTCCATATCGACCACAGGACGGTGCTGCACGTGCAGGGCGAACGATTCGACCCACGTTCGATGTGGATGTACCCGTCGCGAGGCGCGGAGTTCAACCATGATTTTCGCTCGGAACCGTTGTCGGACAGCCCGGCCCTACACAGCGTGAAGTTCTCCGATTTCAACGGCTGGTGGTTCTGTCTGATTCCCACGGAGACGATGCGCGCCATCGGTTTGGGTCTGCCTGCGTTCATCAAGTTCGACGACATCGAATACGGTGTACGCGCGAAAAAGCATGGGTTCCCGACGGTGAGTCTGCCCGGCGTGGCCGTCTGGCATATGGGGTGGCACGACAAGGATCCGGCGCGTAGCTGGGAGGAATACTTCCAAGTGCGCAATCGGTGGGTGTGCGCGTTGCTGCACTATCCAAATGCCGGCAAAGCAAGCGTGTTTCGCATGCTGTATGAGGAAGCGAATCTGGGACTGCGCATGTTGTATTCGGGCATGGCGTTGAGCCAGATGGCCCTCGCCGATGTTCTGAAAGGTCCGGCGTATTTCGTGGATTCGCTGCCGTCGAAGCTGGGCGAGGTACGCAAGGCGCGTTCCGGTTTCGCGGACAGTACCACGTTCACCAGCCCGTTGGATTTACCTGAGCCTGGCGATCATGCCGAACGCGACTGGGCGCCACAGAGCGCACGCGATGTGACAAAGCAAGGTATGAAGGCTGTGTTCGCTGCGCTGCGATCCCGCGTGGACGGTTCCAAGGACGAGGCCCCACAGGTGGCGGTTCCGGCACGGTTCTCCATCTGGCCATCATTCATCGGCGTGCGTTCCGCCTTGGTCACTTCAGCCGATGGGGATTCGGTGGCATGGTTCCGTCGCGATAGCAAGCTCTACCGCCGCAACATGCGCGTGTGCTTCGGCCTTGCATGCAAACTTGCTCGTAACTGGAAACGCCTGTCACGCGAATACCACGAATACGGCGTCGCTTCCATGGACACGTGGGAGCACATCTTCAAAGAAGCAGAGTAGCCGGAACGATAACACGGTGAGAATAGGAATGCCCGTTGTCTTTGGCCACATCGGAGACCAAAGACAACGGGCATTGCCATGTCAACCGGTCAGTTCACTCTGGTTCAGGCTTCAGGCCGCTGCGGGAAATCGACCTTCGGATTGAACGTGATGGCCTTGAGCAGCTGACCGTAGATCTTGCGACGCAACGGCTTCGCGACGCGGCCGCGGCGCATGGCGTTGTGCACCACGAGACAGAAGTAGAGGTACTGCCACACATTCCTGTGATGCAGACGATAGGAGCCTTCGTTGCGGGCGCCGTAGGAGAACTTCCACACGTTCCTGTCGTTTACCATGGAATAGTTGACGCCTTGGTTCATGCCCATGTCGTGCAGCACAATGCTGTCAGTCACTTCCACGCCGGGGCACGACTGTGTGATGCGCAGCGTGTATTCGGCGTCGTCGAACCAGATGAAGTACTCCTTGTACGGCAGGCCGAACGCCTCCATCACCCAACGCGGGATGAGTACAGACACGAACGAGCAGGAGGTGACCATGACCAGATTGTCGTAGCCCATGGCCTGCAGACGTCCCCAATCCCAAGTAGGGATAGGGTTGTTCATTTCGGAGATGGACCCGTCGATGAACTTGACCATGGAGCACACGTACGGTACATCGGTGCCAAGTCCGGCGACCGCATTGTCATAGCC
>ERZ1673722.3448-NODE-3448-length-11383-cov-7.375883_pt1 | contig 11383 bp, 9 predicted proteins | sample MGYA00580222_ERZ1673722 | MGnify/ENA primary metagenome ERZ1673722 (study PRJEB41218, sample SAMN15661750) | gut metagenome | host: Homo sapiens | place: Canada: London | collected 2015-08-20/2019-03-30 | study: EMG produced TPA metagenomics assembly of...
TGAACTGCGCCCCGGTTCTTGGACAAGGAAAATAAAGGTGGCTATGCTGCTAAGGACTGGTTCCGGAATTCCTCCGGGGTCAGTCCTTTCAGTTTAACCTGCCTTCGCCTCGTGTTCCAGTGGACGATGTACGCCTCGAGCCTCTCCTTGAACTCCTCGAAGCTCTCGAAGCTCTGCCCGCGGAAGAACTCGTCCTTGATATGGCCGAAGACCTGCTCGGTCGCGCCGTTGTCGATGCAGTTGCCCTTTCTCGACATGCTCTGGACGATGCCCGCCTCCTCGAGCGTCTTGCAATAACCGTCGTGCTGGTACTGCCATCCCATGTCGGAGTGCATGACCGGGCTCGCGGCCTCCGGCATCTTCGCCAGCAGGCCTTCCAGCATCTCCTTTTGCTGCGCCATGTTCGCAGACCGCGATATGCTCCAGGACACGATCTCCTTGCTGCCGAAGTCGTACGCTGGGGCAAAGTAGGCCCTGCCCCACGGGGCCTTGAACTCGGTGACGTCCGTGCCGAGCTTCTGCCAGGGTTCGTCGGCTGAGAAGCCCCTGTCCAGGACGTTGTCGAACGCCCTGCCGACAACGCCTTTGAACGAGTTGTACCTGTGGTAGTCGCTCTCGCGCCGGATGCCGCAGCTGATGCCCATCTCGTGCATGATCTTCAGTGCGGTCTTGTCGGCTATCGCCACGTCCTCCTCGGCGCGCAGGGCCATGGCGACCTGCCTGTGTCCGCAGCCGTTGGCCGTGCGGGAGAACACCTCCGCCACCTTCTCCCATAGCTCCGGCCTCGTCGGCCTCGGCGGGTGCGAGCGGGCGCGGTAGTAAGTCGATCTCGGGAGCCCGGCGGCTGCCAACAGGTCGGAAAGAGCGTGGCCTTGCCCTGAAAGCATCTCGATCACTTGGGACTTCTCCCAGCTCGAGACTTCTCCGCCTCCAGGGCGCGGACTTTTTTTAAGTAGGCGTTCTCGGCTTCGAGCCTGCGCACGCGCGCCTCGAGCTCTTGCTCGCGCGTCTTGGGCGCGCTTTGAGCCGCAGATCCCTTCGGCCTGCCCTTGGGCTTGGGCCTGAGAGCGTCGGCCCCGCCTTCGCGGTAGAGCCGGCACCAGGAGTCGAGCGGGGTCCTCGACGCGATGCCGAAGGCGGCCATGGCCTCGGGCTTGCCCATCCCCTCGTCCACGACGGCCCGAGCTGCGGCGGCCTTCGTCTCCCAAGCGTATCTCGTTTTCCGGCTACCCATGCAGAGCAGCACCTCGCTTCCGACCGACCTGTACGTCAGAAGCCATTTTTCCACGATGCTGGCCGACATGCAAAGCCTCGCGGCGACGATGTCCCTGCCGTACCCCTCGTCGAACAGCTCGACCGCTAGTTCGCGCATCTTCCTGTCATGCTTCGGCGGCATAAAGAAGCCTCCCATCTCTCGAACTTTACTTTCTTGTCCAAGAAATGGGAGGCAGTTCACGTCGGGCCCCTTCTTTCACGTGCGGGAACGAAGCTGCGGGCCGCTACAGGTGGTTCTCCTTCTTGATGTTGTAGGCCAAAAGCACGCAGGCGAGGGGCAGGACGAGGCCGAAGAGGGCGCTGGCGATGTCGCCGCCGTCCGCGCTGCCGCCGAAGAAGGTGCCGAGCGCGCTCAGCACGGCGAACGCGAGCCCGATGATGGCCAGCGCGTAGAACGCGCCGATCTTGCGCGGGTCGTTGGCTCCGCGCAGGCCGAAGATGCCGATGGCCAGGTTGATGGCGCCTCCGAGGAGGATGACGAAGCCGGCGACGGCAGCCACGCCTCCGACGAGGGCGGCGCTTCCGGCGTCGCCGCTGCCCGCGCCCAGGATGCCGAGGGCTCCGCCGGTGACGATGCCGCCGATGCCGAGGAGCAGCGTGAGCGCCGCGAACACGATCATGATGATGGAGATGACCTTGAGGGCTTTCTGCGAGGTGGTCTTCTGCATGGCGTTCCCTTCTCTTTTCGGTACGTCGGAATAGGATACCCGACGGGAGGTGCGAGAACGTCTACAATACCGCACCAAAGCAGCCGCGCGGTCGCTTTTCGCCGTGCTTGCCGAGTCGGACGCGCGTTTTCGCAATTCATCGGGAATTTCGCAGCCCGTGCATCTATCCATGGGGTTTTTCCGTATCATAAGGACGTTTGCTCGATCGGCGTGAACGCGTGCGGCCGGCGCCGGGCGGGACTGTTTCCCTGACATCCATAAGGCAAGAGGTGGTTTTCGTTATGACGAAGAAGGTGCTGGTTACCGAGAGGCTGGCCGAGGCGGGTCTCGCAGTGCTCCGCGACAAGGGGTGCGAGGTCGACGTCAAGCTGAAGATGACGCCCGAGGAGCTGATCGAGACCGTTCCCGGCTACGATGCGCTCATCGTGCGCTCGGCCACGAAGGTCACGGCCGAGGTCGTCGAAGCTGCCGATCGCCTGCGCATCATCGGGCGCGCCGGCGTGGGCGTGGACAACGTGGACGTCGAAGCGGCCACCGAGCACGGCATCATCGTGTGCAACGCGCCCACGTCCAACATCGTGTCCGCCGCCGAGCACGCCATCGGCCTCATGCTTGCCTGCGCGCGCAAGGTTCCGCAGGCGAACGCGTCCATGCACGAGGGCGTTTGGGAGCGCGGGAAGTACACCGGCGTGGAGCTGTACGAGAAGACGCTCGCCATCTTCGGCCTCGGCCGCATCGGCGGCCTCGTGGCCGAGCGGGCACGCGCCTTCGGCATGAAACTGATCGGCTACGACCCGTACTGCAGCCCCGAGCGCGCCGAGCAGCTGGGCGTGACGCTGTACGACGACGTGGACGCCCTTGTGCCGTTGGCCGACTTCATCACCGTCCACCTTCCCAAGACGAAGGAGACCATCGGGATGTTCGGGCCCGACCAGTACGCGCGAATGAAGGACGGCGTGATCCTGGTGAACGCCGCGCGCGGCGGCATCTTCGACGAGAAGTCGCTCGCCGACTTCCTGGCCGCCGGCAAGATCGGCGCGGTCGGCATCGACGTGCACGAAAGCGAGCCCTGCACGGACAGCCCCCTGCGCGAGTTCGACAACGCCATCCTCACGCCGCATATCGCGGCGTCCACGCAGGAGGCGCAGCTGCGAGCCGGCGTGCAGACGGCCGAGTACGTGGCGGCGGGTCTCGAGGGATCCATCGTGCCCACGGCCTTGAACATGGCGCCCGTGCCGCCCGAGGTGATGGACGCGGTGGGACCGTACGTGCCCGCTTGCCAGATGATGGGCAGCATGCTCGCGCAGATCGACGGCGAGATCCCCCAGTTTCTGAAGCTGACGACGGCCGGTGCGCTGGCGCACGCCGACGCGTCCATCCTCGTTGCCGGCACGCTCAAGGGCATCCTGTCCTACCAGAGCACGGCCACGGTGACGCCGGTGAACGCCGACGCGGTGGCGAAGCGCCACGGCATCAAGGTGGAGACGCTTTCGTCGCCCGACGCCGGGGGCTACGCTTCCACCGTGTCGGTGGTGGCCGACGGCACCGAAGTGGCCTGCACGCTGGCGGGCGAAGCGCAGGCTGCGCGCCTCGTGTCGCTGTTCGGCTACCAGCTGGACATCGCTCCGGCCGGTCAGTCGCTCGTGTTCGAGTACGTGGACGCGCCGGGGCGCGTGGGCGCCATCGGCACCATCCTGGGCGAGGCGGGCATCAACATCACCACGATGCAGATCGGCACAAAGCCGGCCGAGCAATGCGCGCTCGTGTACATGAACGTGGAGGGCGACGTCGACGACGACGTGCTGTCCAAGCTGCGCGCGGGGCTGGGCGACCTCAAAAACCTCTGGTACGTGAAGCTGTAGCGGCGGCGCGATGTTCGGCCCGCTCATCGTCATCTACCTGTTCTTGGCGGGCGCGGGCTGCGGCACGTTCGTCGCGGCCGTGTACCTGTCGCAGCGGGCGCGCTCGTCCGCTGCGCTGAGGCGCTCGCTCGGGCGGGTGGCCTTGCCGTCGCTCGTCGTCTCGTGCGGCATGGTCGCAGTGGGCGCCGCGTGCCTCATGCTGGACCTGGGGCGGCCCGAGCTCGCGCTCGACGTGTTGGCGAACCCGGCTGGCAGCGTGCTGTCGGTCGGGGCGTGGGCGCTCGTAGCGTTCATGGCCGCCGTGGCGGCGCTCCTCGCGTGCAACCTGCGCGTGCTCGGGCTCGGCCGCGGTGCCGTGCTGGCCGTGAAGGCCCTCGGCTGCGCGAGCGCGCTCGTGGTGATGGTGTACTCGGGGCTGTTCCTCTCCACCATCTGGACGCTGCCGCTTCTGGCGTCGCCGCTCGTGCCGGTGCTGTTCACCTGCTCGTCGCTGTCGTGCGGCGCGGCGGTGATGCTCGTGCTGCCGCTTCCGTGCGACGCCGATCCGCAGCCGTTGTTCGCGCGGCTCTCCCGCATCGACGGCGCGCTGCTGGCGCTCGAGGCCGTCGTGCTGACGGCCTTCATGGTTGCGGCGGCCGGCGACGTGCTGTCGAGCGCGGCCGCGCAGCGCCTGCTGACGGGCGATATGGCGCCCGTGTTCTGGGGCGCGCTCGCGGCGGCGGGCATCGCGGCCCCCTTCGCGCTGGAGGCGGTGCTGCGGCGTCCCGACGCGCGCGCCTGCGCCTGCATCGGCGTGCTGGTGCTGATAGGCGGCTTCTTCCTGCGGTACTGCCTGTGCACGGCCCCCTTCATGGACATCGCGTCGTACCTGTGAGACGAAGGGACGGGGTCGGTGTCCCGCTTCGATCGCAGAATGAGGCAACAACCTCGTCCCCTCGTCTCGCTCCCTCGTCTCGTCGTCTCGCCCTGTCGTCGTTTCGTGCTTGCGAATGCGCGATTCTCGCCGGCGATGCCGACGAAGCGCGCTAGAATATACACGGTTGTATTTGGCTAGAGATGTAGGAAAATCCGCGCCAGCCGACGACGGCGCGAGGAAGCTCGGGGCATGGAGAATTTCAGCATAGACGAACGCAGCGGCGTGCCCATCTGGGTGCAGCTTCGCAACCGCCTCGTCTACCTTATCCAGACCGGGCGCTACCAGCCCGGCGACCAGCTTCCCACCGTGCACGAGATGGCCGTCAACCTCAACATCAACTACAACACCGTGAACAAGGTGTACCGCAGCATGGAGACGTCGGGTCTCATCATGTCGAAGCGCGGGCGCGGAACCTTCGTCGCCGAGAATCCCGCGTTCGACGACGAGGACTCCCTGGAGTCAACCATCGATGCGATGATGGGCGATTTCATCCGCCAGTGCGAGGAGCTGGGCATGACGCGCGAAGAGATAGCGGGTCGCCTTCAGGACAAGATCTCCCGGATGGGATAGGAGCGAGCTATGGTCAAGTTCGGCAAACGCGGCAACGAGCGTGCGAACGACGTGCTGTCAGGCGGGGAGGAGAGCGTCTCCGGCAGGCGCAAGGCATCGCGCCGCGGTGCGGTGGTGCTGGCCGTGACGCTGTTCCTCGTTGCGTTCGCCCTCGTCCTGGCTGCGACGTTCCCCTTCCGCTCGGCGTTCACCGTGGCGCTCGCCGTGGTCGCCGGCCTGGCGCTGGCAGGCAGCGTGCACATCGCCTACGAATGGGAGCGTGCCGTGGTGCTGCGCTTCGGCCGGTTCCACCGCCTCGCCGGGCCGGGTCTGTACGTCACCGTCCCCGTGGTGGATTCGGTGACCATCGTCATCGACCAGCGCATCTCGTCCATCTCGTGTTCGGCCGAGCAGGTGCTCACGGCCGATCTCGTGCCGGTGGATCTCGACGCCGTCGTGTTCTGGATGGTGTGGGATCCGAAGAAGGCGTGCCTGGCTGTGGAAGACTACGAGCACTCGGCGTCGCTCGTGGCGCAGACGGCGCTGCGCGACGCCATCGGCCAGGTGGAGATCGCCGAGCTGTCCATGCAGCGCGCGCATATCGACCACCAACTGAAGAAGAGCATCGAGGAGAAGACTGAGCAGTGGGGCGTCACCATCATCGACGTGGAGATCCGCGACATCCGCATGCACCAGGAGCTGCAGAACGCCATGAGCGCCGAGGCCCAGGCGCAGCAGGAGCGCAACGCCCGCGTCGTGCTGGCCGAGGTTGAGAAGGACATCTCCGACATGTTCATCGAGGCCGCGCATGCCTACCGCGAGGACGACCTGGCGCTGCAGCTGCGCATGATGAGCCTCGTGAACGAGAGCGTGAAGGAGGGCGGCAACATGGTGGTGGTGCCGAGCCCCTACGCCCAGGGCTTCACAGGCGACATAGCCTCCGCCCTCAAGGGGAAGAAGTAGCCCCTTCTGCGGCAAGCAAGGGCGCCATCCTCTCGGCAGTGCCCGTAAACGTACAAATGTTTCACGTGAAACAATCGTTCGCGCAAACAAATGTTTCACGTGAAACATCAGGGCCGTCGGATGCGGGTCGCCGGCTTGCTGACAGCCCGCCTCTGCCCGCCGCAGGCGCCGCTGCTCTCCTGATCCGTATCTCGCCGATAGCCCGATCGGGCGTCTCCGCTTGTCCGACACCGTCGGCCGCTCGTTCGCGAACGGTTGGTTGCGGGATCGGAAAGGCCAACTACGCGACGGCGGATTCTGCTATGGTGCGATAGGGGAGCGGACGCTTCCAATGACGGCGCGGCTGCGCTCGGTAAAACATTTTCCAAAAGGTAATATATGATAACTGACATGGGCATACGATGTCGACAAGGCGTCGTTTTCGCAAGGCGAAGGTCGCAAGGGCATCCCGCTCTCGCGACCTTCGCCGCGTTTTCCGCACCGTTCGCAGACGTCTAAATTATTCTTGAAATGAACATATTCAATTTCCTATTTAACTATATTACTATGAAAACAGTTAATTAGAGGTCGAGGAAACGGTCATGAGTCACTGAGAAAGGGGATGCAATGACCACAGACGAGATGAGCGTGACGCGTCGGGGTTTCGTCAAGGGAACCGCCGTCGCGGGCGCCGGCCTGGCGATGTTGGGCGCGGCGGGGGCGATGACCTCCGCTGACGGATGGCTGGTTCCGGCGCATGCCGAGACCGCCGAGGAGTACACGGCGTTCACCTACCACCAGTCCCACTGCGGCGGCATGTGCCCGCTGGCGTGCACGGTGCGCGACGGGCGCATGGTGTCGGTTCAGCCGAACCACTGCTGCGACGACCGGTACGAAACCATCTGCGTGAAGGGCATTTCCGAGGTCCAGCACATCTACGGCGACCATCGCGTGCAGACCCCGCTTCGACGCACCGGAGAGCGCGGCGCGGGCGAGTTCGAGCCTATCTCGTGGGACGAAGCGCTCGACGAGGTGTGCGACAAGCTCAAGGAGCTCCAGGGCAAGTACGGAAACGACTGCGTGGTCATCTCGACGGGCGCCGAAGCGAACTTCCCGTGGCTGGCCGCCGTGCTGGGCGCGCAGGTGGATGCCAGCTCCGGCATCGACGTGGGCATCGGCAACGGTTTGGATCCTGCCATCGGTTTCGGCGGCGGCTACGCGATGGCCACCTGCGAGGCTCGCGACTGGGTGAATTCCAAGCTCGTGCTCAACGTGGGCAGCAACTTCCTGGAGTCCAGCCTGCCCAACGTGCGCCTGTTCTTCGAGGCGAAGGAAGCTGGCACCCGCATGGTGACGGTGGATCCCCACTTCTCCACGACGGCCGGCAAATCGGATCAGTGGGTGCCCATCACGCCGGGCACCGATGCCGCATTCTTCCTCGGCATGGCCAGCGTCATCCTCGACGAGCAGCTCTACGACGAGGACTTCGTGCTGAACCACACCTCGCTTCCGTTCCTCGTGGACGTCGCGACGGGCAAGCTCGTGCGCGACCACGCGGAGGATCCTGACGCCGAAGAGCCCGAGACCGGCGAGCAGAACCCCTTCTTCGTGTGGGACACGGCGACGAACGCGAAGGCGGTCTACGACGTCGCGGCCGTGAAGCCCGCTCTCGAGGGCACCTTCGACGTGGACGGCGCATCCTGCACCACGGTGTTCTCGCTCCTCAAGCAGAAGCAGGTCGAGTACACTCCCGAGTGGGCTGAAAGCGTAAGCGGCGTGCCCGCCGCCACCATCCGCCAACTTGCCCGCGAGTACGCCGAGGGTCCTGCCTGCCTGGCGCTGGGCTGGGGCGGCAACGACAAGATGGGCAACGCCGACATCGCCGGCCACGCTGCCGCAACGCTCGTGGCCCTCACGGGCAACGTGGGCAAGGTGGGCGCCGGCGTGGGCGTGTTCGTGGGCGGCAGCTACAACGGCCATGCGGGCACGCTGGGCGCCTGGGAGCTTCCCGAGGATATGACGGCCGGCACGCTGGAGATGCCGCTGTACGATGCCCGCGAGGGTAACGCCAAGGTGCGCGCCTGCATCTTCTGCGGCGATGTGCTCCAGCAGCACATCGGCAACATGAACAAGACCGCCGAGTTCGCGCGCGGCCTCGACTTCATCGTCACCATCGACCCGTACTTCACCGAGGGCGCGAAGTGGGCCGACGTCATCCTGCCCGCCACCACGCGCTTCGAGAACGACGCGGAGGTGGGGAGCGTGAAGATCGGCTACAGCAACATCGTGCTGCAGAACAAGATCATCGAGCCGTTGTTCGAGGCTCGCACCGACTTCTGGATCGGCAAGGAAATCGCCAAGCGTTTCGGCAAAGACCAGTACCTGCCCGCCACGGCCGAGGAATGGGTGGCGAAGGTGCTGTCCTCCTCCGAGGACCCGTACGTCTCCGCGCTCACCATCGACAAGATCAACGCTGCGAACGGCGTGTATCCCCTCGAGGGCATCGAGGAGCCGCGCCGCGAGTTCATGGACCGCGTGTTCGCCACCCCCTCCACGCGCATGGACGTCTACTACGACGCCCTCGTGGATTACGGTCAGGCGCTTCCCGCCTACGAGCCGCCGCTTGAGGCGCACGCCGGCAACAAGCTGGCCGAAACCTACCCGCTGCAGCTGGCGAACGTGCGCGCGCGCTACCGCATCCACAACCAGTTCAACGATGCCAAGTGGATCCAGCAGTTCGCCGAGCCGCGCATCGAGCTGAACCCCTCTGAAATGGAGAAGCGCGGCCTGGCCACGGGAGATGCAGTGGAAGTGTTCAACGACCGCGGCTCCTTCAAGTGCCGCGTGAAGGCCAACGAGTCCATCCGTCCCGGAAGCGCGCGCATGTTCGAGGGGCAGACGGCCGACTTCCTCATCGAAGGCAACGTCCAGAACGTCACGAACGACGGCTACGTCGAGCGAGGCTCCGAGCTCATGTGCGGCCCGGTCATCCCGTTCTCCGATACCCTCGTCGAGATCAAGAAAGCGTAGGTGAGCGATCATGACCAAGCTTGGCATCGCCATCAACCTTGAGCGTTGCGTCGGGTGCAACACCTGCGCGAACGCCTGCAAGATGCAGAACAACATACCCATGAACATGCTGTACATCCGTGTGGAGACCGACGGCGTGGATACCGCCGACGGCGCGCAGGGGACGTACCCCGACCTCAGCCGCACCTACATCCCCGTGGCGTGCCAGCACTGCGAGAACCCCGCCTGTCTGAAGGTGTGCTCCGTGGGCGCCACGTACAAAGACGATATGGGTCGCGTGGAAATCCACTACGACAAGTGCATCGGCTGCCGCATCTGCATGGCCGCTTGCCCCTACAACGCCCGCGTGTTCAACTGGAGCGAGCCCGAGCGCGATCCCAACTGGAACTACGGCGACAAGGACGTGCCGGTTCGCCCGAAGGGCGTGGCGGAGAAGTGCACGCTGTGCAAGGAGCGCACCGACCGCGGCGACATCCCCATGTGCGTGCGCGTGTGCCCGGGCCGCGCCGCGTGTACGGCGACTTGGACGATCCCGAGTCCGAGATCTCGAAGGTCGTGCGCGAGAACCATGCCTATCAGCTGCTCGAGGAGTTCGGCACCCGCCCGCAGCTCCGTTACTACAACGCGTAAGGGGGCCCAGATGGAAACGAAGCGAATCTCCCGTCCGGTCATGGTGGTTCTGGCCGTGATCGCCGCCGCGGGGGCGGCCGCCTGGATCTACCAGACCATGTTCGGTTTGGGCGTGACCGGCATGAACAACGGCACCTCCTGGGGCCTGTACATCGCCGCGTTCATGTTCTTCGTCGGCTTGTCCGCCGGCGGTTTGATCGTGGCCTCATCGGCATCGATCTTCCACGTCACCGAGTTCAAGAAGGTGGCGCTGCCGGCCGTGTGCGTGTCCACGGTGTGCATCTGCTGCGCGGGCCTGCTGGTCATCCTTGACCTCGGCGGCGTGGCGCGCATCTTCAACCTGATCATTTCCCCGAACTTCATCTCGCCTCTGTTCTGGGACATCTGCGTCATCTCGTGCTACCTGGTCATCAACCTGGTCTACCTGTACTTCATGACCTCGAAGAGGGCCGACAAGTCCAAGATCGCCATCGTGTCGCGCTTCGCCCTGCCCATCGCCATCCTCGTGCACACGGTGACGGCGTGGATCTTCGGCCTGCAGATCGCTCGCGAGGGCTGGCATTCGGCCATCATGGGCCCCTTGTTCGTGGCCTCGGCCATGGACTCCGGCCTGGCGCTTTTGCTCATCGCGCTGGCGTGGATGAACCGCCGCGGCATCTGGGAGACGTCGAAGAAGCTCATGGGCATGCTGGCGGGCCTTCTGGCCACCTGCATCGCCGTCGACGGCTACATGGTGGGTTGCGAGCTTCTGACCACGGGCTATCCCGGTTCCGAGGGCGGCTGGCACGTGCTGTCCCAGATGTTCTTCGGCGCCACGGCCCCGTACTTCTGGATCGAGATCATCGTGGGCGTGCTCATCCCGTTCACCATCCTCGTGTTCGCGAAGAACCGCCAGAAGACCGGCCTCATCGTGTTCTCCTCGGCGTGCGTGGTGGTGGGCGTGTTCTGCAAGCGCGTGTGGCTGCTGTTCAGCTCGTTCATCACGCCGAACACCTTCGGCGGCCCGGGTCTCATCGACGGCACGTCGGCCGCTACCTCCGGCATGGACGTGTGGGCGGCGACCAGCTGGTACGCGCCCTCCTGGGTGGAGTATGCGGTGCTTCTCGGCGTCATCGCGCTGGGCGCGCTGGCCTTCCTCATCCTCGTCGAGCGCTTCATCATGAAGGCGAAGCCGACCGACCTCATCGACGCCGACGCGGCTGCCCACGGCGTGGCCGACGCGAAAGCGAGCTCACCCTCCTGCTAGCGTGCGCGACCTCCTCTCCGAGCACGCTGCGGCATCACGGCTCGGCAAGCGATCCCCGCGCTTGCCGAGCCTTTTTCGGGTCAGGCGTCTTCCCGTCGTTTTCCCGCTTTTGTTGGTGCGTTCGGGGCGAATTCCGAGAAGAGCGCTTGGGATATTTGCTATGATAGTCAAACTATATCGAGCCGAGAAGGAAGGAACACGCATATGACGCGCAAGATCAACATCTTCGATACGACGCTTCGCGACGGCGAGCAGTCGCCGGGCG
>ERZ1673722.3461-NODE-3461-length-11346-cov-5.108405_pt1 | contig 11346 bp, 7 predicted proteins | sample MGYA00580222_ERZ1673722 | MGnify/ENA primary metagenome ERZ1673722 (study PRJEB41218, sample SAMN15661750) | gut metagenome | host: Homo sapiens | place: Canada: London | collected 2015-08-20/2019-03-30 | study: EMG produced TPA metagenomics assembly of...
GCGGCCGCCTTGTAAGCGGCAGGTCGTCGGTTCGATCCCGACAGGAGGCTCGAAGCACGGACCGAACGTCGTATAATGCTTTATACAGGCAGGCGTCAGTCTGCGTGGAGATCTTACCCCTGAGTAAGTTATCCAGAGGCCTTCCCCCCCCAACTATAGGCTTCTGGGACCGGACGGAGCGTCCCCCAACCAGCTCCCTCCGGTATAAGGGGGCGGGAACATCCCCTTCTCTCCCGCCCCCTTTTTTCTTTTATCCTTTTCGATGCACCGGCACCACGCCGCGAAGGATCGTCATCGGAGCGGTCCCCACCGACACACCGAATTGTGGGAGAATGGACAGGTATGGCGTCGCAGCACGATGACGACACCGACGAACCGATACAATGCAGCGGTAGTGATCCGACAACGGGAGGAATGCCGTCATGGCCAGACGATGGACACCGCAACGATTCACGACGATGCGCCGTATCCGAGTGGCCGTCTGCGCAGCCGCCGTGGTGATCGCCTCCACCGCCACCTTCGCCCTGACCTCCCGCAAATCGATCGCGTTGGACATCAATGGCGAGACCACCACGGTCACCACCTACGCCATGACCGTCGACAGGCTGCTCAGGGACCAGGGCGTGGACGTCAAGACCCACGATCAGATCACCACCACATCCGGAAGCCGCCTGCGCAACCATGACGTGGTCACCGTGCGCAGCGCCTATCAGACCACCATCACCATCGACGGCCAGGAGGTGCCGTTCTGGACGGTGGCCACCAGCGCCGACCAGCTGCTCGGATTCTTCGAGGTCAATGAGCATGAAGCGGCCCGGATCACCGTGAACATCGACAATGTCTACAGCCAGCTCACCGGCGGTCTGGTCATCAACGAGGACGGCCCGGTGACCGTCATCGCCGACGGCAAGAGTTCGCAGGCCCCCGACGGCAAGCTGCCGGCCGCGTCGATCCTGGATTCCAAGGGCATCGTTCTGAACAAGGAGGACCGGGTCAGCGTGGAGAAGGACGGCTCGCAGACCATCCTGCGGGTCCGGCGTGTCACACACGGCGAGGAGACCCGTACGGAAACGGTGCCGTTCTCCACGCAGACCATCATCGACCCCACGCTCGCCCCGGGGCAGACCGTCATACGCCAGGAAGGCTCGAACGGGGAGATCCAGCGCGTCTTCGACGTCACCTACGTGGACGGGGTGCCGGAAAGCGAAACCCTGATCTCCGAGACGACCACCGTCATCGCCATCGACCAGATCATCGCCGTCGGGCCGGAGGAGATGGACTCGCCGGACGACACGAGCCATGGTCAGGCCAACGCCGGCAGCAATACGCAGGCCCAGCCGGAAACCGACGCACCGTCGACGCAGCAGCCGTCCGACACCACGGGCGGTTCGTCCTCCGGCAGCGGCAGCGGGTCCGGTTCGGGATCGTCCTCGGGCGGATCGTCCTCCGGAGGATCGTCCTCCGGGGGCTCGTCGCAGACGCCTCCTTCCGACAACACCGGCAACGGTTCCGGAGGGAACTCCGGCGGATCGACGCAGGGCCGCCTCTGGCATCCGACCGTGGCACAGGCCCAGACCTACGCCGCCGGCGCCGCCGCGCAATACGGATGGACCGGCGCCGAGTGGGACGCGCTGGTCTGGCTGTGGAACCACGAATCCAGCTGGCTGTGGTACGCGGATAACCCCTGGTCCGACGCCTACGGCATCCCGCAGGCCCTACCCGGTTCCAAGATGGGGCCCGGCTGGCAGGACGACGGCGCGGTGCAGATCGACTGGGGACTGAGCTACATCGCCCAGCGCTACGGCAGCCCGACGCAGGCGGTGACATGGTGGCAGGCTCACAACTGGTACTGACGATTGACACTGACAGCTGATACCGACGACGTGACCGGCACCCACCGGCCCATCGACGAGGAACGAGAAGACAGGGGGATCATGACGGATCATGCGACCATGACGGACGGCGGCCGCCTGCTGGGTGCGGTCGACATCCGGCGCATAGCCGAGGAAGAGGGCATCAGCCCCACCAAGAAGTTCGGTCAGAACTTCGTCATCGACCCGGGCACGGTCCGGCGCATCGTCCGAGAGGCGGGCGTCGGCGCCGACGATACCGTTCTTGAGGTCGGCCCGGGACTAGGGTCGTTGACCCTGGCCATTCTGGAGACGGGCGCCACGCTGACCGCCGTGGAAATCGACCCGCCGTTGGCCCGGCGTCTGCCGACGACCGTGGCCGAGTTCATGCCGCAGGCCGCGGACCGGCTCACCGTCGTTACCAGCGACGCCTTGGCGTTGACGCCGGATATGCTGCCGCGGTTGGACGGCCGGTTCACGCTGGTGGCCAACCTGCCGTATAACGTGGCCACGCCGATTGTGCTCACGCTACTGGAACGGTTCGACGGGCTGGACTCCTTCCTGGTCATGGTGCAGAAGGAGGTCGCCGACCGTCTGGCGGCGGGCCCCGGCAGCAAGATCTATGGCACGCCGAGCGTCAAGCTGGCGTGGTACGGCACCGCCGAACGGGCCGGCGTGATCGGCCGTAACGTGTTCTGGCCGGCGCCGAACGTGGATTCGGCGCTGGTGCGCTTCTCCCGCTATGCCGAGCCGCGGTTCGCCGGCGCGGACCGCGCCCTGACGTTCTCGCTGATCGACGCCGCGTTCGGTCAGCGGCGCAAGACGCTGCACGCCGCGCTCAAGCGGATCGTGCCGGCCGAGGCCTTCACCCGGGCGGGCATCGACGCCACCCGCCGCGGCGAGACCCTGACCATTGACGAATTCGCCACCCTTTCCCGTGCCGTTCAGGAGGTTCAGGCATCATGACCGGCCCATCCTTTCCCGTATCCGTCAGCGTGGATTGTCCGGCGAAAACCAATCTGACGTTGCGCGTCGGGCAGGCCCGCGCGGAATGGGGGAACCGTCACGCCCTGGATACCATCTACTGCGCGGTGAGTATCTACGACACGATCACTGCCACCCGCAAAGCGCCCGGCACCGGGTTCTCGCTGGATCTGTCCGGCACCCATCTGGGGGATCTGGCCGCCTCCGGCACCGATATGCGCCGCAATCATGCGGTGCTGGCCCTGTTCGCCATGGCCGAGGCCAGTGGCCGCGAGCCGGACGTGGCGCTCACCATCGACAAGCGCATCCCCGTCGGCGCCGGACTGGGCGGGGGATCCGCCGACGCCGCGGCCACGCTGTTGGCGTTGAATACGCTGTGGGGCCTGGATTGGCCGTTGGAGCGGCTGCGCGAGGTGGCCGCCGGGTTGGGGGCCGATATGCCGTTCTGCCTGTCCGGAGGGTACGCCCATGGCACCGGATTCGGCGAACGCATCACGCCGCTTGAGGAGGATCGAATCCGCCAGCTGCGCGACAGCGGTTTTGCCGGACCGTTGGTGGTCGGCGCCTATCAGGCCGAGCTGCGCACGCCCGAGGTCTATGCGACCTTCGACGAGCTGGGCGGCGACCCCGACCATGACAACGATCTGCAGCGCGCCGCCATCTCGTTGCATCCGCGCAGCGGTGCGGCGGTGCGCGCCGCGTTGCAGGCCGGCGCCACGCATGCCTTCGTCTCCGGTTCCGGCCCCTCGGTGGTGGCGTTCGCGCCCGACACCACGCGACTGCAGGCGATTGCGAACGCATGGCGCGAGTCGGCGGCCGTGGACCGCATCATCGCCGCGGACGCCCCGGCTACCCCAAAGGTGCACGTCCATACCGCATAGTCCGCATCAGCGTCAGCCACTGACGCTATGGTGGTAGCAATCATTCATGAAGGATTTTGGGAATATGGAACAGTACAACGACGAGCGGGAAGCCCGCAAACAGTACATCCGCCATCGCCAGCGTGTCGTGTTCTCGGTGGTCGGCGCGATCATGGCCGTGGCGCTGGTGGTCTCGATGCTGTTCTACTTCCACGTCTTCGGCCTGGGACGCGTCGGCACCCCCGTGCAGGCGCCGAACTACGGGGTTGCCGCACCCTGCTCCGCCAAGGGCGAGGACGGCACCCCCGCCACCACGGTGGACAACCCCTCGATTACCATCCGCGTGCTGAACGGCACCAGCTTCTCCGGTTTCGCGCAGGCGGTGGCCAAGGGATTGGAGAACCGCGGGTTTACGGTCCAGGGGTATGACACCCTGCGCGACAACAACAACGCCGGTGAGGGGTTCGTCACCACCGTGGAGCGCACGACCATCTACTTCGGGCGCAACGCCATCAACCAGGCGTATACGCTGAACGACAACTTCACCGACGCCATCATGGTGATGGATGACCGTGAGGATGCGCTGATCGATGTGGTGCTGGGCGCCACGTTCAAGAACCTGAAGGACACCGACGAGGTGCTGGCGCCGGGCTCGCCGATCGAGGACATCCAGGGCTGCCAGCCGGCGGATCAGATGGCCGACCTGCCGGCCGCCCTGGCGCACTGATCACAGCGCCGCGTACCAGCGCTTCAGCTCCTCCACGGCCGTGTCATGGTCCACCGGCCCGTTATCCAGCCGGTAATCCAGCATGTGCTTGTAGGCGCGGCCGACCATCGGTCCGGGTTCGAGACCGAGCAGATCCATGATCTCGTTGCCGTCGAGGTCCGGACGGATCGCGTCGAAGTCTTCCTTCTCCTTGAGGTTGCGCACGCGCTGTTCCATCTCATCCATGGCCGAAGCGAACACCATGGCCTTGCGGCGGTTCTGCGTGGTGGCGTCGGCGCGGGTCAGCCGGTTCAGACGCTCGTAGAGATGCCCGGCGTCCTTGACATACCGGCGTACGGCCGAATCGGTCCACGGCTCGTCCACATACCCGTGGAAGCGCAGGTGCAGATTCACCAGCTCGGCCACATCATCCACCACATGATGATCGAAGTGCAGGGCCTTCAGACGTTTACGCGTCATCTTGGCGCCCACGGCGTCATGGTGGTGGAAGCTCACCTTGCCGCCGGCCTCGAACCTGCGGGTCTTCGGCTTACCGATGTCATGCATCAGCGCGGCCAGGCGCAGCGTCAGATCCGGAGCGGGCACGGGGCCGTCCGGACCGGTCTCCAACGCCACGGCACGGTCGATGACGATCATCGTGTGCTCGAACACGTCCTTATGCCGGTGGTGCTCGTCGATCTCCAGCTGCAGGGCGGGAATCTCCGGGAACACGATGTCGGCCAGACCGGACTCGACCAACGCCTCGATGCCCGCACGCGGCCGGTCGGACAGCAGCATCTTGACCAGCTCATCACGCACACGCTCGGCCGATACGATGCCGATGCGGTCGACCATATCGGTAATCGCCTCGGCGGTCTCTGGCTCGATGCGGAACCCCAGCTGCGCCACGAACCGCACCGCACGCATCATGCGCAGCGGGTCGTCGTCGAAGGACTGCCGCGGATCGACCGGGGTGCGCAGCACGCCCTTGGCCAGATCGTTCGCGCCCCCGAACGGGTCTACGAACTCCAGGTCGGGCACGCGCAGCGCCATCGCGTTGACGGTGAAGTCACGCCGGGACAGATCCCCCTCCAACGTGTCGCCGTAGCTGACCTCCGGCTTACGGGAGTCGGGATCGTAGACATCCGAGCGGTACGTCGTCACCTCAACCTGGACCTCGGTGCCGTCGGCGCGGCGGCGCATGGCCCCCAACGTGCCGAATTTCCGCCCCATATCCCAGAAGCCGTCACGCCCCCAACGGCGCAGGATCGGCTCGAACTGCTCCGGGCGCGCGGACGTGCAGAAATCGAGGTCATGGGAACGACGGTGCAGCAGCATATCCCGCACCGGACCACCGACCAACGCCAACTCATACCCCTCATCGGCGAACAGACGGCCCAACTCGATGGCTTCCGGCCACACTTCGAAACTCACGCGCACCCTTTCGGCAGACGAATCATTGCGCCTTCCAGCATACCGTCACCCTTCCACGGCGGATAAACGCCGCGCACCCGACACCATTACCCCACCTGCACATAGAGTTGAGTAAGGTGGAAACCATGATTACGCCCGCAGACCTTGCACGCATGCTCGCGCATGCTGCGGGCAACCATGCCCGAAACCCGTTGGAACCGGACGAACTGCTATACACCTCCCAGTCCCCGGAGCCCCGCCAGCCGGAATCCGCGCGCACGCCGACCCCCGCCATGATGCCGCCGCGGCGCAACACCGACGGGCCGACCACGTTCGCTTCGCTGGACGCGCAGGAACTGCCGGTTGTCAGGGAGTATTCGGCGGGTGGTCTGGTCTTCGACGACCACGGCCGTGTGGCGATCATCGCCCGGCATTCGCGCAGCGGCCACCTGGAATGGTGTCTGCCCAAGGGGCATATCGAGAAGGGCGAGACGCCCCAGCAGACGGCCGTGCGAGAGGTGCATGAGGAGACCGGCATCCTGGGCGAGGTTGTGGAGTCGATCGCCACCATCGATTACTGGTTCACCGGTACGAATCAACGCGTCCATAAACTGGTGCACCATTTCGCGCTGCGGCGCGTCAGCGGCGAGCTCACCGTTGAGGGCGACCCGGACCATGAGGCCGAGGACGCGATCTGGGTGGACTTCGACGACCTCGACGACGTACTAAGCTATCCGAACGAACGCAAGATCGCATGGCTGTACGCCAGGAAACGCAACAGGCAGGAACAACAATCGTGACTCGCATCCCCGCTGGTATCGGACACCGCATATGCAGCCATGCCGTGGCATGGGCCACCGCCCTCATGCTGGCGGTGGCCATGGTCTGCATCCCGCAGGCGGTCGCCATGGACGACGGCACCGCCACGGACGCGGTCACCGTCGACATCGACACCGCCACAGCGCCCGTCACGGCGCAATCCGGATACCACCTCACGCTGGACATCGCCAACCCCACCGATCACGCCCTGCCCGCGGGCACGGTCACCCTGTCCACCAACGTCCACTACACCTTTATCTCACGCACCGATATCCAGCAGTGGGCGCAGGACGAGGTCGGCATCCCCACACCGCAGGTCCTCGCCGAAGTCCAGACCCCGGAGATCGCCCCCGGCGGCACCGCGACCGTCGCCATCGATGTCAACGCCGATAACGCCGTGCTGACGTCCATCGCCGAGTGGGGCCCAAAACCGTTGCGCATCGACTTCCATACCGACGGCACCAGCGTGGAGACGCACACGTTCCTGACACGTTCCGCCGAAGGGTTGGACAACGCCACCCCCGCGCTGAACGTCACCGTGGCCCTGCCGTTGTCCAGCACCCAGTGGCAGGTCGACACGGATGACCTGACCACGTTGCTCACCGACGATGCCGACGCCGACTCCGACGTGGTTTCGTTGAGCAAGACCGGCGAGGCCCAGGTCAAGGAACAGACCCAGCTGCTGAACAACCACCCGGGGGTGCAGGTTATCGCCGACCCCACATATCTGGACGCCATGCGGATGCCGATCCGCAGTTCGGCCATCATGCAGCCCGCCGGATTCGACATCACCGCCTATGCGGCGGCCGACACCAGCCGGTACGACCGCACCGGCATCCGCGCGGAGGACTGGAACGCCGCAACCGCCCTGGCGCAGTACCGGCAGGCGCTCGGCGACGACGAAGCCGAATTGGACGCCGTAGCCTGGCAGGGATCGGCATCGTGGACCCAGCAGGCGCTGACGACCGCCAAGCGGCAGGGGTATGACACCGTGGTCGCCACCAGCGATTTCAGCGATATGTCCCTGGGCATCGTACGCACCGACACCACCGTCGTCCCCACCGACGCCGGCGATGTCACCGTGCTCGCGGCGCAGCCCGTTCTCAGCGGATTGGCGCAGGGCCAGGCCACCAGCCAGGCCGCCACGGCGGAACGCACCGCGGGCGGCCGTCTGGCCCGGTTCGTGGCGCAAAGCGCGTTCTATCAGATGGAGCAACCCTATACGGAACGCAACCTGCTCATCTGCCTGGACTCCTCCACGGACACCGCCACATTGGACGCCCTGCTGTCCGCCATCGAACAGTCGCCCTGGCTGCAGATGGCGGACCTGCACACGCTGATGTCGGCCACGCCCTCCGCCACCGGACAGGACGCACTGCTCGCCGTGCCCGACGGCGATGGCGCCGGACAAGCCGTATCCGAACGGTTCACGCCCGCGCTGGACGCCTTGAGCAACGCCAACGACGTCGTCATCCGCTTCCGCGATTCCGTCCTCACCGATGCGCAGGAGGAATCGATGAAGGCCAGCGAGGACACCCAGGCATTGGCCCGCCAGGATGCCGACAGCGTGACGCATCGTTCCGAGGACGCCACCGCATGGGTCAACCAACTGCTGGCCGTGAACCGGCGATGCGCCCTGCATGCGCTGTCCTACAACGCCACCGCGGACAGCGCCACGCTCGCCGGGCCTCAGACCATCGCCGAAACCCTGTCCAACGCCGTCAGGATCACCCCCATCGAGAGCCTGAACGTGGTCAGCGAAACGGCGAATATGCCCGTCACCGTCAGCAACGCCCTGCCGTACCCGGTACGGGTCCAGGTTTCGGCGACCACCGATTCCATGACCATCGTCACCTCCCGGCTGGTCGACGTGGTCGTGCCGCCGACCAGCGAGGAGCAGACCACCCTGGCCATCCGCGTGTCGACCTCGGGCACGGCCAACGCGCAGCTGACGCTGCTGGACCGTGAGGGGAACGCGTTCGGCGCCGCGCAATCGACCACCATCACCAGTGCGTTGCAGATCAGTGACATGAGCGGGTTCATCATCATCGTCTGCGCCGTACTGCTCGGCATCGCAGGCCTCTGGCGACAGTTCCACCGTGTAAAGGACCCCGACGAATGAGTTCCTCGATCGGACGCAATTCACTGATCATGGCCTCCGGCACCGCAGCCTCACGCGTGACCGGTCAGATCCGCACCATCCTGCTCGCCGCGGCAATGGGCACCACCGGCATGGCGGCCAACGCCTACCAGGCCGGCGCCATGATTCCTCAGGTCATGTTCACGCTGGTCTCCGGCGGCATCTTCAATGCCGTGCTGGTGCCCCAGATTGTGCGCACGCTGAACAGCAAGGACGCCGAGGAGCGGCTCGACAAGCTCATCACCGTGGCCATCGCCCTCCTGCTGGCCGTCACGGCGCTCATGGCCGCGGCCACGCCGCTGCTGACGACGTTGTACGTGAACGGCAGCCCGGAGCTGACCGCCCTGACCAACGCCTTCACGTTGTGGTGCATGCCGCAGATCTTCTTCTACGGGCTGTACACCGTCATCGGCCAGATTCTGGCGGCCAAGGACCATTTCGGCACCTATGCGTGGAGTTCCGTGGGCGCCAACGTGATCAGCTGCATCGGGTTCACGGTGTTCATCCTGCTGTTCGGCGGGGCCGACCAGCAGTCGGTTGAGTTCTGGACCGCCGATAAGCTGGCGCTGACCGCGGGCGCCTGGACCGCGGGTGTGGCGTTCCAGGCGCTGATCCTGTTCGTGCCGATGGCTCGCATCGGCATCCGGTACCGTCCGCGCTGGGGGCTGCGGGGCATAGGCCTGCGTTCGATGGGGCCGGTCGCCGCGTGGAGCGTCGGCGTGGTGGTCATCAACCAGCTGGCCAATATCATCAACACCCGCATCACCACCAACGCCCCGGAAACCGCCGAGATGCGGCTGGGAATCAGCCAGTTCGACGTGGCGGGCAACGCCACCTACCAGAACGCCTATACCCTGTTCATGCTGCCGTACTCGCTGATCGCCGTGTCGGTGGCGACCGCGATGTTCCCGCAGATCTCCCGCGCACTGGCCGATCATGATCTCGATGACGCACGCCGGCAGCTCAGTTCGGCGTTGCGCAATGTCGGCGTGCTGATGTTCTTCTTCGCGGCCGCGTTTGTGGTGATTCCCGCGCCGATCACCCTGGCGCTGCTGCCGTCGGTGAGCGTGGACGAGGCGCTGCTGATTGCGGGGCCGTTGGTGGGCCTGGGCATCGGTCTGCCGATGACCTCGGCGTATCTGATTATTCAGCGCACCTTCTTCGCGTTCGAGGATGGCAAGCATCCCTTCGTGTTCGCATTCGCCGCCTCCGGCGTGCAGGTGGTCACCGTGGTTGTGGCCACGTTCCTGTTGCCGCCGCAATACTGGGTCACCGCGCTGGGTGCTTCCGTGTCCGTGGGCAACATCCTGTGCTTCCCGCTGCTGTTGTGGATGCTGCGCCGCCGGTTCGGCAATCGAATCGATGGTATGCGACTGGCACGTTCGTACGGTAAGGCCATCGCGGCCGCCGTTGCCGCCGCGGCCGTGGGCATTGTCCTGCTGGATCCGGTGTATGCACTGGTCGGTGCCGATTTCGGCGCCGATGCGGTGAACTGGCTGCAGGCCGTCGGCATATGCGTGATATCGACCATCGTGATCACCGTGGTGTATGTGGGCGCTCTGTGGCTGATGCGTTCCGATGAGCTTCTGGCGGCAATCGGCATGGTGCGGTCCCGGCTCGGCGGCCACGCCGCACGGGATGCCGCCACGGTTACCGCAAAGGGGCAGACGCCGCGGGATACCCCGGATTCTTCGGCTATCCCCGCCGATACAATGGCTACTAGTTCGCAACAAGCGTCCATTTCAATGTGCTCGGGAGTTGAGGGAAGCATGAGACCGCAGTTGGGAGATACCATCATCAGCCGTTACGTTTTGGTGTCGCCGCTATGCGAGGAACAGGGCCTACAGGTGTGGAAGGCCACCGACCAGATCCTCGATCAGGAATGCCAGCTGTTCATCATTCTGGACGCATCGGCCGTTGGGGAGGCCGATACCGCGGCGTCGGTGATTGCGGCGTCGACCGGACATCGGTGCACACCCATTCTGCATATCCACCATGAGGACAATGCGCTGATCATTGTCACCGAACCCGATACCGGCGTGAGCCTGGCTGAATACCTTGACGGCGGCCAGTTCGGCACGTTGGGGTATGACGCCATCCGCTCCATCATCGGGGACACCGCCTATACGGTGCGGCACCTCATGGACAACGGCGTCGTGCACCATGCCATCAGCGCGAATACCGTGCGCGTGTCCACATCCGGTATCCAATTGGCGGACACTCCGGTGAGCATGATGATTGCGGATTCCGTTGCATATGCCGGCTCGTCATCGGCCGAGGAACTCGCGATCTGCCAGCTGTCGGCGCTGCTGTACCGTTTGCTGACCCATCGTCGGTATGAAGCAGCATCAGATATGGAAGCGTTGCCGGAGGACACACCATACGAGTTCCGGCTCATCTGCTCCCGTGGACTTCGTATCGGGGATGAGGCGCCGCTGGCTTCGATTCCCGAATTCATGGCCCTGCTGAACGCGTGGGTCACCGTTCCGGAACTGGGCGACCAGCACCTCCCACTCCCCACCGCCACCGATCAGGCATCGGTCCAACGTCTCATGATTCGACCGACCGATGTCG
>ERZ1673722.3477-NODE-3477-length-11316-cov-6.950360_pt1 | contig 11316 bp, 9 predicted proteins | sample MGYA00580222_ERZ1673722 | MGnify/ENA primary metagenome ERZ1673722 (study PRJEB41218, sample SAMN15661750) | gut metagenome | host: Homo sapiens | place: Canada: London | collected 2015-08-20/2019-03-30 | study: EMG produced TPA metagenomics assembly of...
TCACCGTCCCCCGGCGCATTGCCGGGGGAACCGGCCTGAAAGGAGTTTTTGCCAATGCTGATAATCAGCCAGACCGCGCTGGAACTGGGCTTTATGTACGCGCTCGTGGCGATGGCACTGTTTCTGAGCTATCGCATCCTTGATATCGCAGATATGACGACCGACGGCTGCTTCGTGCTCGGAGCCGCCGTCTCGGTCACGCTCTCAGCCGCAGGGCATCCGTTCCTCGCGCTGCCCGCCGCGATGCTCGCGGGAGCATGCGCCGGATTCGTCACGGCGTTTTTGCAGACGCGTCTCGGTGTCCCGTCGATACTCGCCGGCATAGTCACAAACACCGGACTTTACACAATAAACCTTATGGTCATGGGCTGGAAGTCGAATTTCAGCCTTCTCGGCGGCACGACGATATTCACCCTCCTGCGCGACACCGGTATCGGCGGCGACTGGTACGAGCTGCTGCTGGCGGCGTTTATCACCATCCTTGCCGCGGTTCTGCTGAGACTTTTCCTCGGTACGCGGCTTGGCCTATCTATCCGCGCGACAGGCGATAATCAGGACATGGTGCGCGCATCGTCCTTAAACCCGAACTTTACGATAACCGTCGGCCTCTGCATTGCAAACTCACTGACCGCGCTCTCCGGCGCGATAGTTGGCCAGTATCAGAAGACCGTGGATATAAACTCCGGCACGGGCATTGTCGTTATCGGCCTTGCCTGCCTCATTATCGGTGAAACTCTGCTTGGCCGCCGCACGGTCACAAAGGGTGTCATCGCCGTGATTCTCGGCTCGATAGTGTACCGCTTCATTTACGCGATAGTGTTCTACACCAAGGTCGTTCCGGTGGAGTGCCTGAAGCTGCTGACTGCGGTCATAGTCGCGCTGGCGATCGCCGCGCCGAGCATCAAAAAATGGGCGGCGTTCCAGCACCGCAAGCTCGCGGCGCAGAGAAGGGGAGGGAACTGACATGCTTGATATAAAGAACATCTCCAAAACCTTCAACCCCGGCACCGTGAATGAAAAACGCGCGCTGACCGACCTTTCGCTGCATCTTGAGCGGGGCGACTTCGCAACGATAGTCGGCTCGAACGGCGCGGGAAAATCCACGCTCTTCAACGCGATAGCGGGCTGCTTCTATGCCGACACCGGCAGCATATCGCTTGCGGGACGTGACATCACCTTCACCCCGGAGCATCAGCGAAGCCGCGTTATCGGGCGGCTGTTTCAGGACCCGCTCCGCGGCACCGCGCCGCACATGACGATAGAAGAAAACCTCGCGCTTGCGTATCTGCGCGCCTCGCACGGAAATCCCTTCAGCCGCATATCCCGCGCCGATAAGGAAAAATTCCGCGCGCAGCTGTCGCTGCTGGACATGGGGCTTGAGGATCGTATGCGCCAGCCGGTCGGTCTGCTGTCTGGCGGTCAGCGCCAGGCGCTGACGCTGCTGATGGCGACGATGGTTCCGCCTCAGCTGCTGCTGCTCGATGAGCACACGGCGGCACTCGACCCTGCGACGGCGGAAAAGGTGCTTGAGCTGACGCAGCGCATCGTCGAGGAGAGTCATATAACCTGCCTTATGGTCACGCACAACATGACGCAGGCGCTTGAGCTTGGCAACCGCACCCTGATGATGGCGGACGGCCATATCGTCATGGACGTAAGCGGCAAGGAACGCGAGAGGATGACCGTTGACAGCCTCGTCGCTAAGTTCAAGGCCGGAACCGGCAGGGCGCTTGATAACGACAGGATGCTGCTTTCATAAATATCTTAACAGCTGATAAACCGCATTGATGTATCATCAATGCGGTTTGCCGTTAAATGCAACAAAAATGTGTGCGGGCGAATAGCTATTATGACGGAATTGAAAAGCTGAGTTGCCAATAGTTATTTTTTAGGCTATTATAATGATATTCAGATGCGCTCGGCGCATAAAGGGGAGGAATATTATGGCACAACTCAGACCAAAAATAGTGAAGCTCGCAAAGATAATCGGCGCCGCTTCAGGTATGCTCGTCAAGATAGATGAGAACGCTCCGGAGTATTACTGCATGGAGAACATTGTCTCCGACGACGAGGCCGACATCGCCATCGCCGCGGGACTGCGCAAGGAACGCACTGCGGGCTGGCTGGCCGCAAAGGTGGGGAAGACCGTCGCGGAGATACAGCCTGCGCTGGATAACCTCGTGTACTACGGCGTGTTCCGCCGTGTGTACAGCGAAGAGCTGGGCGAGGATACATATTTCATGCAGATATTTGCACCCGGCATACTCGAAATGATGGTGAATAATCAGCCGCTCATGGCGGCGCATCCTGAGGTCGGCCGCGCGCTTGAGGAATACACGCGTCTGCGTATGCAGGCGATGGGGCCGATACTGCCCGACGGCTACGGCCTTATGCGCGTTATCCCCGTGGAGAGCGCTATCGAGGGGCTGCCCGGCGTTACCGACGACGAGCGCCTGTCTTACTATTTGAATAAATACGATACGTTTTCGGTCTCGCCGTGTTCGTGCCGCGCGTCGCGTACGCTGCTGGGGGACGGCTGCGGACATCTTGCCGAGGACATGTGTGTGCAGATGGGCAAGGGCGCGGAGCACTACATTCGTTCCGGCCGCGCCCGTCAGATAAGCCGCGAAGAGGCTTATGAAATCGTAAAGCGTGCCGAGGAAAACGGCCTCATGCACGACATCCCGAACATCGAGGGCAGCGGAGAGACGTCGGCTATCTGCAACTGCTGTGCCTGCGCCTGCTTCGGACTTCGCGCCGGTATGATGTTCGGCGCGCGCGACGCTATCCGCTCAAACTTCGTTGCCGAGGTGGACGAAGCCAAGTGCGTGGCCTGCGCGCAGTGCGTCGAGGTATGTCCCGGCAACGCACTGAAGCTCGGCCAGAAGCTCTGCGCAACGAATGATACCTCCGCGCCAAAATATACGAAGATAACCGAGACCTTCAACTTTGCCAAGGCCGTCAACGAAAACTACCGCGAGAACCGCGAGGACGTCCTGCCGAGCGGTACCGCGCCGTGTAAGGCCGCGTGTCCTGCCCATATCCCGGTGCAGGGCTATCTCAAGCTCGCCGCGCAGGGGAGATACACCGAGGCGCTGGAGCTTATCAAGACGGAGAACCCGTTCCCTGCGGTCTGCGGGCGAATCTGCAACAAGCGCTGTGAGGCCGAGTGCACCCGCGGCGACGTTGACGAAGCGGTCGCCATTGACGAGGTCAAGCGCTTCATAGCCGACCACGACATGCACGAGGAGACCCGATTTGTGCCGAAGATGGTCAACCAGATCGGCAGACCGTACGCCGAGAAGATCGCCGTCATCGGCGCGGGGCCTGCCGGTATGAGCTGTGCGTATTATCTGGCGCAGAAGGGCTATCCCGTCACCGTGTTCGACCGCAATCCGGTTCCGGGCGGAATGCTGACTCTCGGCATACCGTCATTCAGGCTTGAGAAGGACGTTCTCAACGCCGAGATAGACATTCTCAAGGAGATGGGTGTCGAATTCAGGTGCGGCGTTGAGGTAGGCAAGGACGTCACCATTCAGCAGCTGCGCGGCGAGGGCTACAAGGGCTTCTATCTGGCGATAGGCGCGCAGAAGTCCGCAAAGCTGCATATCCCCGGCGAAGAGCTGGAGGGCGTGCTCGGCGGCGTCGACTTTCTGCGGGAAGTGAACCTCGGCAATAAGCCGGACATCGGTAGGCGCTGTGCCGTTATAGGCGGCGGCAACGTTGCGATGGACGTATGCCGCAGTGCCGTGCGTCTCGGCGCGGAGGAGACCTATGTGTTCTACCGCCGCTCCGAAGCGGAGATGCCCGCAGATCCCGAAGAAGTCCGCGAGGCGATGGAAGAGGGCGTGAAGTTCCGCTTCCTGAGCGCGCCTGTTGAGATCATCGGCACAGACGGCAGAGTCAGCGCGATAAAGATCGAGAAGATGGAGCTTGGCGAGCCGGACGAGAGGGGACGCCGCAAGCCCGTCGGCACCGGAGAATTTGAGATCGTTGAGATAGACAGCGTCATCGGCGCAGTAGGCCAGACTGTTGACTGGGGTACGCTTGACGTCGGTGCGCTCAAGACCACGAAGAATAACACCGCCGAGGCCGACAGCCTGACCTATCAGACTGCGCAGCCTGACATCTTTGTCGGCGGCGACTGCTACACCGGCCCGAAGTTTGCGATAGACGCAATCGCGGCGGGCAAGGAAGCCGCCATCTCGCTGCACCGCTATGTCCACCCCGGACAGACGCTCACCGCGGGGCGCGACCGCCGCGAGTACCGCGCACTCGACAAGGAGCACGCGATGATCGGCGTCGGCGGCTTCGACAGGGAACACCGCCAGACTCCGGGCTACAACGCCGCAAAGGCCAAGACCTTTGCCGACGCGCGCGTGACATTTACAGAAGAGCAGGTGCGCAAGGAATGCGCCCGCTGTCTCGGCTGTGGAGCGACCAAGGTTGACAGCTATCTCTGCATCGGCTGCGGGCTCTGCACCACGAAGTGCAAGTTTGACGCGATACATCTAAAGAAAGTCCGTGACTGGCACGCGGCGCCGTTCGAGGCGATGCCGATAAAGGTTGCGGAGAATCTTGTCAAGCGCACCGGCGGCATTGTCAAAAAGGCGGTAACGAAATAATGCACGAGCTTGGCATTTGTGATGCGCTGCTGAAAATGGTCGATGGTATCGCGCGTGACGAGGGGCTTGCCTGCGTGAGAAAGGTGACGGTAGAGGTTGGCTCACTGTCCGGCGTCGTTCCGGCATACCTTGCCGACTGCTGGGATGCCGTGACCGACGGGACGCCGTATCAAAGCACGGCGTTTGCGGTCGAGACGCTGCCGGGCGTCGCACAGTGCATCGACTGCGGAGAGAAATTCACTGCTGATATAGAGAAGCTCGTCTGCCCGCGCTGCGGCGGAAAAAAGCTCACGCCGCTGACCGGACGTGAGCTTATGCTGAAAGAAATTGAAGCGGATTAAACAATTCAGCGCCAAGAAAGAATACTACGCAAAAAGCTGCTATCGATCGATAGCAGCTTTTTATTATCATGTTTCCGAACTGTCAAGCACGCCGAAGCCGGCCACTTCTGTAGTCGGGATAGAGAAGACTATGCTTCCCGCTTTGCTGTCAGGCCCAGCCTTTTCGAGGATCGCGCGCATTATCCCCGCCTTCTGCCCAGCGGTGGAGACGATGAGGATGACCTCCTTCTCGTCGGCGATCGAGATGTTATAAAACTTCGGCGCATCCTTTGATCCGGTGCCCTTGCCGTGCAGCACAGTCCCGCCGCGGGCGCCGGCGGCTCTTGCCGCGTTCATTACCATGTCGGTGCTGCCCTCGTTTGATATGGCTACGATAAGCTCATAGTCGTAGTTTATTGCCGGTGTGTATTTTGCGTTCTTTGCATCTCCGTTCATGTATGCCACGGCTTTTCCTCCTCCAACGCTTTTTATCGGTATAGCGATCACAAACCCGTGCCCCGGCACGCCGAGATGCAGGTATCGCCGTTGCGCTGCTATAAGCTGCGCGGTTTTTTCTTCGTTTGCCACGGTGAGCACGACGCGTTTCTCGTTGGACTCTATGCCCAAGAGGTCGAGCATTCCCTGCATGGCCGTTCCGCGCCCGTGCAGCGTCACGGTGAGCGGAAGCGAAAGCTTTTCGCATATCTCCGTCAGCGCCCCGAGCGCTTCGGGATTGATTATGGATATAACGTAATTCATGCTCCCGTCTCCTCCCAAAGCTCTATTATATCAAAGTCGCCATACGTCTCGACTGCCGACGTATGCTTGGCCTTGAATTCATATATGAAGCCGACCGCCTGAATGGACAGCAACGGCAGCATTGCTACCATTGCGACGACGCCGAACGCGTCGCGCAGGACGTTCCCGCCCACGGCGATGCTCGCGCCCATGACAAACTGGAGCATAAAGGTCGCCGTCATGGGGCCGGAGGCGACTCCGCCGGAGTCGAATGCGATGGCGGTGTATATGTCCGGCACGAAGAACGACAGGCCGAGCGCCAGCGCGTAGCCCGGAACGAGGAACCATAGTATTGATATCCCTGTCAGAACGCGGAGCATCGATATGCCCATGGCAAGCGAGATCGCGACCGAGAGACTGCGCTTTATCGCACGACCGGGGATAGCTCCGGCGCTGACCTCCTCGATCTGCTTTTCAAGCACTCCGACGGCAGGCTCCGCCGAGATTATGAACCAGCCGAGCAGCATCGCAAGGGGAATGAGCAGCCAGCTCATATTGCCCGCGAGTGCAACTCCAAGCTCTGCGCCTAGCGCCGAGAAGCCGATGTTGACGCCGGTGAGGAACAGCACGAGACCGACATATGTATACAGAATACCGATGAGAATCTTTACAAGACTGCGGCGGTTCAGACGCAGCAGCGCAAGCTGGAATACAAGGAATATCGCAACAATCGGCAGCATGGCGACCGCCATTTCCTTCATATATACGGGTATTGCGGCGAGAAACGCGCGCCCTATCTCGGCAGTGTCGCCATATGATGCGGCGCTGATATCAACGACGGCGCTGCCGCCGCTGGAGAAAAAGCCGAGCAGCAGGACAGAGAGGATAGGCCCGATCGAGCACAGCGCGACAAGACCGAAGCTGTCCGCCTCGGCGCGGTCGTCGCTTCTGACCTTGGAGACACCGAGCCCCATCGCAAGGATGAACGGCACGGTCATCGGCCCCGTGGTGACTCCGCCGGAGTCAAAGGCGATGCAGAGAAAGTCCCGATCCGTGAATGCGGCGAGCACAAAAATCAGCGTATAGCACACGATGAGTATCCACCGGAGCGAAGCGCCGGTGAGGATGCGGAGCATGCATATCGCCATGAAAAGCCCGACTCCCGCGCCGACGGTCACGAGCAGGACGCTGCTTTTGATATGCGGCACGGTCTGAGCCAGAACCTGCAGGTCAGGCTCCGCGACAGTGATGGCGAAGCCGAGCAGGAAGCTGACACCGAGTATCAGCGGCATATTCTTTGTTCGAGTCAGCGCCGTGCCGATCCTGCTGCCGATGGGCGTCATGGACTGCTCCGCGCCGAGCGAGAACAGCCCCATTCCCACGACCAGCATCACCGCGCCTATCAGAAAGCACAGCAGCAGATCGGGGCGCATCGGCGTGACCATGAGACACAGCAGAAGCACTATGACCGCGATGGGCAGCGCCGACAGCGCGGCTTCAACGATCTTTTCTTTGACTGCGGTTCTGTTTTTTTCCAGCTGAGTTAGTTTTATAATATCACTCCCTGAGATTTTTTTCTTAATAGTAACATGAAACCGCCTGTCATGGCAAGCCAACTTCGCATAATAATGTGCATTAGACACAAAATGTTAAAAAAATGCGGCTATCTTAACAGAAAAATAGCGCGGCGGTGCGGCGCAGAAAAAATCAGCACCGGACTTTGTCCGGTGCTGACCTATGGGGGGGTGCTTCGCATCGACTGCGGCTGCGACACTGAGCCGGTACAAAGCATATATGGAGCTTAAAGCAGAGCGTTTATCTTCGCTTCAACTTTTTCGGCGGTGTCCTTGGGGACTATGCCGGCCGCGACGACTTTGTCGAATATCTCGCCGCATTTTTTCTTGTTGAACATCTTTATGGGGTATTTGAGGAGCTGGGGAGCGTCCTCCTTGATGACGGCCGCGGTTGCGGGATTGTCAAACAGTTCCTTTACGGTCAGACTTCTGAAATCCATATCGGTTCTCCTTATAATTATTTTGGGATCAAATCAGACGATGTTGTACTTCTTCAGCAGGTCAACGACGACGTTGTTGGTAAGCGGCTCCTTGACGAGACCGAGCAGCGGGAGAATAGTGGGCAGCAGGAACTCAAGCGGCTTCTTGCCGTCGAGCAGCTTGCTGGTAGCATACAGCAGGTCGCGGATATCGTACACGGAGCCCCAGACTTCGGGTACGCCGCGGTCAATGTTGCAGAGCGTGTAGACCGCTTCCATGCCGGTGCGGATGGAGTACTCGGTGGTGAACACGGTGTCGCGCGGGGTATCGGCGAACTGGCCGACGAATGCGAGGTTGACGGAACCGTCGGGAACTACCTTGGGGCGGTCGCCCTCAGCTCTGGGCATGAAGAAGGTGGTGACGTATGGCATCATGCAGGGCGTGGTGTTGCACTCTTTCTCAGCAAGCTCCATGATCTGATCCTCAGGGATGCCGATGTGGTACAGCCACTCTGCGCACAGCTCAATGCCGGTGCAGTCGCACATGTTCTTCTTGATGAAGTCGCCCTTGTCGTCCCAGCAATTCAGACCGTAGACCCAGATGAGGCAGTGGTCGGAGGGCTGCTCTTGGAACTGACCCTGACGGTTGATCGTCCAGCTGATCAGCCAGCTGGAGTCGCGGCAGGTGACGATGCCGCCGGTGACGACCTTGCCGGAGAGGGGATCTCTCTTGCATATCTTCTGGATGGCGTCAAGTATCTGCTTATTGGCGGTGTCGACAGTCCAGGATTCCCAGCTGGTCTCCTTGATGCCGGCGAAGAACTTTTCGGGACGGCCGAAAGCGGGATCCTGCGCCGCGATCTTCTTCCACATCTCGATGGAGGGGCCTTCGCCGTTCTTGACGGTGACTACGGGGGCGTGGGTCTGATCGCCGTAGGCGGAGGCGTCGCCCTGGCAGCCGTTGGTGCAGATGACGAGGTCGTTCTCGGTCAGGTCGATGACCTTCTCAACGCCGCCCTGCGTGAACTCTATCTTCTTTGCGACTTTCTTTTCGGGCGTGCAGTCGCAGACGATGTTGGTGACGGTGGTGTCGTACAGGATCTTTCCGCCGTGGTCGGTGATGTACTTGCACATCGGGAGGATCATGGATTCATACTGATTGTAGCGGGTGAAGCGGAGCGCGCTCAGGTCGGGCAGACCGTCAATGTGGTGGATATAGCGCTGAAGATAGAGCTTCATCTCAAGTGCGGAGTGCCACTTCTCGAAGGCAAACATGGTCTGCCAGTAGGTCCAGAAGTTGGTCTGGTAGAAGTCCTCGTCGAACACGTCGTCAATCTTTTTATCCTCAAGGGACTTGTTCGTTGCCATGAACAGCTTGAGCAGCTGAGTTGCAGCGGAGGGGTTCAGGCCGTATTTTCTGTCGGTGTGGGCGTCCTGCCCCTGCTTCTCGGTGACGCGGCAGAGGGAGAAGTTCGGGTCTTCTTTGTTCAGGTGGTAGTACTCGGAGAAAACGGTCTCGCCGGGATTGATGATGGAGGGGATGGACTTGAACAGATCCCACATGCACTCGAAGTGGTTATCCATCTCGCGCCCGCCGCGCATGATGAAGCCTTTGGTTGCGTCATAGATACCGTCGCAGGAGCCGCCGGCGAGGGGGAGATGCTCGAAAAGGGTGATCTTTTCGCCGGGCATCTGGGCGTCGCGGATCAGGAAGCAGGCCGCCGCAAGACCTGCTAGGCCGGTGCCGACTATGTACGCCGACTTATCGTCGATACCTTCGGGCTTTTTGGGGGTTGCAAATGCCTCATAGTTACCGCTGCTGTAATACATTCTTCTTTCCTCCTGAATAATTTATTTTGTCTGCGCACTGCGCAGTAAATCACGGCTATTCCCCGGCTATCGCGGCAAGTCCGCCGCGGTCGAGAATATAGATCTTTCCGCGGCCGGTGGAGATAAGACCCATATCGCGCATGTGATCCAGCTCGCGGCTGATGACCACGCGCGTTGTGCCGAGGTCGTTTGCAATGTCCTCGTGCGTTATACGCACTTCGGCGGAATCGGGAGCGTCGTCGCTGAGGCGTTCGAGAAGAGCACGGGCGACACAGCTTCGCAGGGTGTTGAAAAAAGAATATGAGATGTTGTTCAGAATATGCTGTGCCGTTTTTGCGCAGGCTTCAAAAATGAAATTCGCCATGAGCGGCTCCTCATATGCGGTCGGCGCCATGTCGGAGCGCTGGAGGTAGGCAAGCGTGGTGTTGTCAAGAGACTGAAGAGAGGGGACAACATCGTTGTCGCGGGCGTTATCGACGGTCATTATGCTGAACGCTTCGCCCTTCGGGAGCTTGAAAAGCGTTATTTCGCGCCCAGTACCTGAGCTGAGATACACCCGCAGCTTGCCCTCAAGCACGAAAACGATGCCGTCCTTTTTTACGGTCTTGAAGATGACATTTTCACCGAGCTTGTAGCGGCGGAATATTGCGTTTTCACGCAGGCGCTGCCGACTCTTTGCGCTCAGACTATCCCAAAAAGGTAAGCACTCAGATATATCGTGTCTTGTCATGTTGCACCTCTGAATAAGCTGTTATAGGCACTAACATATGTGCCTAAAAAAATATGGTGCAGTTCCATCAGCATCCGATCTTGTCTGAATTTTATCAAATCCTATCCGGATTTCTGCACCTTTTGTTACGCAACTATTGAAATAAATAGTCATGATGTGAAGTTTGTATAAATCATATAAACTTATGTGTCCGCTTTTATATATCTTGCCAATACGTCGGAATAGAACATCAGCTTTTCGGTCGTGCTGACCTCGTATTCTGTGCCCTTGAAGATGTCGACGCCGGTGTAGGCGTTTATCATAAGCTGAAGGAACATGCGGGTATTGAGATCGGGGCGGACGGAGCCGTCGTCAATGCCTTCCTCGATCGCCTTGGCGGAGGGGATGGGTATCTCGCGGTCGTAAAACTGCCAGAAGATTTTATCCATGTCAATGTCACCGGCTTCGGGCGAGGTGGTGTAGCTCAGCATTTCGCGCGTGTACCGGTACCATTCGGGGAAGGTGATATAGGTGCTGTTATACTCCGCCATTGCCGCGAGGCAGCGGTCGTACCCAGTGCGGAGATTCTTCACCCGCTCCTGATAGCGCGCCATGAAGCCCTCGTAGAACACGACCAGCGCGTCACGCCACACGGCGAGCACAAGGCTGTCCTTCGTGCCGAAGTAGCGGTATACGGACATGGGGGTAAGTCCGGCTTCGTGCGCGATACGGTTTATAGACGTTGCGGCGACACCCTCAGATATAAAGAGCGACTGCGCAGCCTTTATTACTTTTTGTATGTTCTGATCTCTTTCTTTGGAAGCGGCCATGTTATACCTCCGTGCGGTTTCCTTCAGTTTAACCCGCAGAAGGCCGCGCGTCAATAGTTCGTTTGGCGAGCCGCGTTTTCGAGCACGGATGCAAACGGGACTTTTTCCTGACATTTCAGTATATGCGGCCAAACGGGATTTATTATTTGGGAATGGCACGGCCTTGAAGGGGTTCTCTTTGTATGTTATAATTCTAAAAAACAAATAGGAAGTTGCAGGTGTGATTGATGAGAATTGTAGAAGTTACAGAAAACAAAAAACAATATCTTGA
>ERZ1673722.3484-NODE-3484-length-11302-cov-5.428914_pt1 | contig 11302 bp, 10 predicted proteins | sample MGYA00580222_ERZ1673722 | MGnify/ENA primary metagenome ERZ1673722 (study PRJEB41218, sample SAMN15661750) | gut metagenome | host: Homo sapiens | place: Canada: London | collected 2015-08-20/2019-03-30 | study: EMG produced TPA metagenomics assembly of...
TGATAATGATGAAGAAAATGATTTATATAATGCTATTTATACGAGAACGATCCGGACAGCAACGTCAAATGAAGATGGAAAATATTTTAAAATTCCACTTTTTGAACATATAGACACGCATGTCATCAAAAAACTTTATCGATATGATTATGACTTGCTAAAAGAGCAGATAGACGATGCGGATGTCAATGAATACACTGCGGAATATTTAAACCAAGCTGCATTAAAACTAATATCAATCTTTGATGAGAATAAAGACGGTAAAGCATTAGAATTGGCGCAGTACCAATTTGACAAAATAAAGGAACTGGTGAAAGAAAAACCATATTTTATAATCAACATCTTACAATTAAAAAAGCGCAGAGAAGGCCTTGCAAAGCAGGATGTCGAGAGACTAAGAGAGGTTGCTGTAACTTCTGATTTACAGATATCTTTTGGAGCGAATGTATTACTGGGAGATAATGACAAGGCAATACAGATATTTGAAAGGATAGATAAGGCAACACAGGAATTTATTAAAAAATATCCTATCTATTATTTGTATGTATCACAATTATAATAAATTTAGGAGGAAAAAGCGTGGAAGCATATAAAATCAAGTCAGATATTTTAGAAAGTTTGTGTGGAGAGATTGTTACGATAAATAAAGCGCTAATAGATAAGGTAATAGAAAGTGGTTTATAAGATGCCTATAACACCTCCAAATTAAATAATATATAAATAACATGTTTTTATATAAGATGCGATTACCGTAAAAAGTGATAGCATCTTTTTTTATGGAGATGACGCCGCTGAAGATTTTGACAATTTAGTATGAAATTTATTATGAAAGGGATAATACGAGCCAGGAAACAAAAATCCTGGCTTTTTTATGTTCTAAAATCAGATTTTATTTATGAAACCATTCTCCATTATATATACAAACCTAATACCTGAAAGAGAGGAGAAACCAAAATGACTTACGATGATATTGATAAAAAAGAGCAAGAACCTTTAGTCATAAAGGACCAGACTGCTTCTAAAGCTGATACAAAACCACCCCATACGCCCTTAATTTACGAAGGAAAAGAGCAAAAAAGATCTTCCAACGCACCAACTCAATCTTCTAATCAAACCAGCACATTTCAGCAATCCTTTGAAACTCGTCAAAGAGTAGATATCACTCATCAAAGCCGCATTATTCAAAAAGGCATCCAAGGAACACAAAATCTGGCAGAAACAACTGGAGAGGCTATTGTTCATTCTGTTACTGGCTCTCCAGAAGAAACAGAGGAAAGCCAAAGAGCAAAAAGGCAGATAAGTGATATAGCAGAAACAATAGATGCATCTGCTACACACGGCATAGCTGCTGATCACATTCGCAACCTGCGATATGAGGCCAATAAATATATCGCTGCAGATATGTTCTTTGATAACAACGGCAGTACATATAACAAAGTTGCAGCTTATTACAACGACTTTGGTTTTACCAGAGGTATCAGCAAGACTTATGATGCCGTAGCGAAAAATCCGGACAAGTTTTACAAAGGGGATGGTACCCTAAATTTTGATGAGGAAAAGGTCCTTGCTTACGTAAAATCTCATGAAAAATACGCCGTTTCTGATCAAAACCACGAACACCCCTTAAAAATCGAAAATAAAAAATTCCGCAAAAAAGAAGAAAAAATGCAGGCCTATGTGCGGATCAATGAAATTGAAGCGGATATGAGACAGCACCTGGAGATTTTTAATCGTGAAGAGCAGGAATTACTAAAGCCTGAGAATAATAACAGGATGTTCGATTTTCGCAGTGTTCAGGATGTAAATCGTGCAGAGAGCATGATTAATAAAATCATCATTCAAGATGTTAAGGACTTGAAGCTATCAGGCTTGGATTTTGAAGATAAAGCTGTTTTTAGAGGGCAGTTTGATTTGAATAAGCTCAATCGGATGTCCAGCAAAGAAACAAAAGCGCTCATTGATAATCTGCAAAAACTGTTAGCTAATCCGGAATTAGATGATATCAAACGTATTGGAATTCAGAGTTTACTTAAAAAGCTGGATGGTCGGATGGTGCTGACACGTACCAGTGAAAAGCTGCGAAAGCTCAATCTTCGAAGCGCTGGACACGGCGTTTTCCGATTGATGGGCGGAGATGAGCTGGCGAGTAGTGATGTAGGCCAGGGATTACGCCAGACTCAGCAAGTGTATCGAGTTGGTAAGTTTGCTGCTACAGCAGGTGTACACGGTGTTGCCCTGGCAGGGAAAGCAACTCACAAAGTGGCTAAGATGGTTGCTCCGGAAGCTGTAAATCTGGTTGACCAGCAGGCAAAAGCGATTATTGATGCTCCGAAAAAAGCTATGAAGGCCGCTGGAGAAAGTGTGAAGCGTACTAAGCAAGTGCAGCAGATCTCTGAACGGATGAAGAAATTCCAAGATGCGAAGAACCGTCTGAAAAATAAAATCCTCAATTCCAAAGCCGGAAAAGCTGCAAAAGTGGCTGGTAAGGTCGGAGGTAAAGCTGGTCGAGTTGTATCTGCTCCTTTTAAGGCTACGTCTAAAGCAACTACTTTCGTCCAAAAGAAAATCATTACTCCAGCCTTGATTGCAGGTGTTGGGCTGTGTGGTGTTTTTGTTCTGATGATCTTGATAGGAGGGATGATGAGTGCTTCTGATAACTCAGGAAGCTTGATTTTATCGGAAGAAGAGCAGTTCAAGGATTATCAAACCAAGTATGATGCTTGTGATGAGCAGTTCCAGGCGCAGGTTTCTTCTATTATAAACGGAAAAGCTCAGACATCAAACCTTAGAGGACAAGCAATTCCGTATGGTATTAATGTACCTGGCATAGCAACAAATGGACTATCTGTTCCGGCTGAATATAAAAATGGAGTTACTTTGAACTATTACTATGATGGAAGCCAGATTGCAGGTATTTCTTCCAACATCGAAGACTGTCTCTCAGCTATGGCTGTACTCATGCAGCAGGAGCAATCGGAGCATCACGCAGAAGCTCTGGAGCTTTTAGAAGCGATTTATAAATCCACTCATAGCTACACAACTTCAGAATCCGCTTTATATCCATGTACAGCTGGATGCGTAGATGAGCTGTACTACTGTAATCAACTCAAAGGGCAAGCTACAGAAGCTGGTACAACGGGAGCAGCTTATTGGTCCACAGATATGCGTTATAAACCTTGGACATATCAGGAACTCATCAAACCTCAGGAATGGCAAAATAAATACAATCCCGGCCAAGAGTGCGCTGTATGCCGCTTTATAGAAGGAAATTCCTATGAAAACTACGCAGGATGCACGGTGGTTGGCACTTGCTACCATGGAGATGATGGCGATATGGGACGTACAAAAGATCCAAATTGTGCAAATTATAAAGCTGTTTATGAGTGCCCAGGCCATGAACATACCGATAGTGATGGTACATATACCGAATATTGCGATAGTGATCTTGGCTGTGAAGGGCATTGGGAGTGTGAAGGTCATGATCACTGGGGATGCCCAGATGGTCACCATACATCGGTATGCTACGGACATGTTGATCTTACTATGAGCGTCAATATAGCTTCCCTTAACAGAATTTACGATATGGGCGGTGTTGAAGTTAAAGGAGAAAAAGCATCCAGTGAAGCACAGGAAGGAGGATCAAACTAATGAAAGCATATTTATATAGGAAGAAACAAATATTTTTTATTTTCTTTTTTCTCTTTTTCTTGTTCTTTTCCGTTCCTTCTTTTGCTGCGGACGTACCGATTTGGACAGGCTGGGCTTCTTGTGAGAGTGGCCCTGAGGGTGGCAGATCAGCGGGATCGGATGGTGGACATGCTTTTGGGCTGTTCCAGTTTGATGACAGATATGAGAGTTTGTATAAATTTATGCAGTATTGTATGAGTGAAGATCCAGAGTTATATGGTGGCTTTTCATACTACTATGACAAATATAAAAGCATGCAATCCCCATACATAGCCGGTTCTCCTGATCTGTCTGGTATGATATCCACTTGGCATAGGGCATATGATGCTGATCCGGATCGTTTTGTAGGACTTCAATTGGATATATATCAACAGGATTACTACGCACCGGTTGTAGAAATGTGTCGTAGGAGAAGGATTGATTTGGAAGACACAGATCGATATAGTCCCGTTCTTCGAGGAACGCTATGGTCAATCAGTATTTGGGCCGGACCAACAATAAGAGGTGTCGGACAGGTTATCAGTAAGCTTAATGCATCGATGACGGAAGAAGAAATGCTGGATATCTGTTACTCCGAACATACAGCTTTTTTAAAGGGAAGTAGTGGAAAGTATATCAAAGCTTTTAAAGAAAGATGGATGGTTACACAAAAAGGAATGGCTACTCAGGCACTCGTTAAGTGGAAGTCTGGATTGGATATTGCAACGACAGAATCGGGAGATTTATCACTGATGTTTGCTTCAGCTGGAAGAACATATGGCATTGACGGTGGTGTTTATGTGGATTACATCCAGAACTGGATCAGCAAATATCCTGAATTATCCACACTTTTTAAGGAGAGTGGAGGATGGAACGCTGATAATAAAGAGTGGTGCAACTCATTAAGGACGGCTGGAGATTTTTATGAGATGTATGGAATACTTGGTGGTGGTTTGGAGCTGGATTTTTCAATTGGTACTTCTGGCGGATATGTCATTGGGGATGTAAATATAAATGCGAGCCTCTTTGAAATTCCAGATAATGGTGGATCTATGCCAATTCCTTATTATAGTCAGGGTAGTGGTGCGCCATGGGCTGGAGTTGCTTTTGGTGGTGGTAATATTGCTTCTTCAGGCTGCTCCATTACATCTTTGGCAATGGTTATCAGTTATTTGAATGGTGGCACGGATAAAGACGGTTGGACATTCCCATCTGATGTGGTCTCTATGATACAGCAAAGAACAGGTAACTATAACCATTTTTATGTCGGTGATTCTGGCCAGAGCTGGAGCATCATGCCAGCTGTAGCAGGCTACTACGACATTAAATGTGAGAGCATCGGTTCCAGCTCTATAGTAGCTTCTTTGGCATCTGGGCGGCCAGTGATAATGAGTTGTAAACCAGGAGAATTTACGAAAAAAGGACATTTCATTGTGCTTTCTGGTATCACAGAGGATGGCTATATCGTGGTCAACGATCCGGCACATCCAGATAAATCTTATAAAAAATATCCAGCAAGTTTCATTGCTGGCCAGGGTAAGGCTTGGTGGAGTTTTAGTAGATAAAGATATAGGCGTTGGTGTAAAAACCAGCGCCTTTTTCATGTAAAAAATTTTGTGCCAGAGTTTTTACCTAAATAATATCCTCCATATTACAGATAGAGAAACACTTTCGATAAGAAAAATTGGATATTAAATGCAAATTTATAAGAAGATATAGCAATTTTTGAACTTATTTGAAAAGCCATTCTCCATATTATAAATGTAACAAATATGAATTATTTGAGAGGAGATTATTTATGAGTAGAGAAGACGGAACGATCAGTATTGAAAAAGTTGGAACCAGCTATAGAGCATATTTTGATTATGATAAGGACTTTATATCCTGGGTTAAAAAGGATGGTCATGGCAGCTGGAACTCAATTGGGAAATATTGGAGCCTGACAGCAAAAGGCGTTCTTAATTTACTGGATGAGTACGACGAAAAGTGGTTTGATATCGATGAGAAAACCTTGGAAGCTGCAAAAACAGATGCAGAGAATAGCTCCCGTCTGGCTGGAAAAATCAATATTGAAAAATATGGAGATGAGTACAGAGCATACTTTGATTATGACAGGGATTTTGTAAAGTGGGTCAAGAATGATGGTGAGGGCCAGTGGGTGGCTGCTGGGCTTTACTGGAAACTTACTGCAAAAGGCATTCTCAATTTACTGAGTGAGCATAACGATAAGTGGTTTAACGTAGCACCAGATGGCATGGAGGCTGCAAAGGCTGAGATTGAGGCTGAGCAGGCCGAGGCAGAGCGCCGCCGCCAGAAGATCGAGGATGCACAGCGCCGCGAAGCAGATTACTGGGCTACGCCGGCTGAACAGAGACTGACCGGGATCAAGCCAATCGAGGAGTATGATTTTAAATCCACCCCATATCCGCATCAAATTGAGGCTTTTAACTATATCTTAAAAAGAGGAAAAATCCTGGTGGCTGATGAACCTGGACTTGGAAAAACAGCCGAGTCCATTTATGCATCAGATTATATTAAAAAGGCTGGAAAAGCGAAAAAGTGCTTGATTGTTTGTGGAGTAAATACGATCAAATACAACTGGATGGATGAAATCCAGAAGCATTCCGATCAGAAAGCCATCCTGATTGATGGAACGGAAAAGAAGAGATTAGAGCTGATTGATCAGTGGAAAGCTGATGATGATATTTACTATGCTATCATCAATATCGAGGCTCTGCGTAAGGATACCATTTTTGATGAGTTAGATGATGTGGCAGAAGTTATTATCTGCGATGAGATCCATAAAGCCAAAAACGGACGGTCTAAACAGGGACATGCTTTGAGATGTCTTAAAGCCCCGTATAAGATTGGACTTACTGGTACACCGGTCGATAATAAAGTTGAAGATCTCTATAACATTCTGGTATGGCTTGATGCAGAAAAGCGCAGTTTCGTAAATTTTCGTGATGCATACTGCATTTTGGATGAGTGGGGCTCTATAGTCGATTATACGAATTTAGGAAGCCTACAAGAAAAACTTAGCAAAGTCATGATCCGTCGTAAAAAGAGTGATGTTGTGGATTTACCAGAGAAGATTTACAAAACAGAGTACGTGGAGCTTTCCAAGGCGGAAGAAAAGAAATATAAAGAGCTGCGTGATGGTATCCTGGATGACATTGATAAGCTGATTGACATGAATAACCCGCTTTCTAACATCTTCCATTTGAAAGAAGTTACAGGTGGTTTGTATACAGAGGACAGCGATAACGCAAAACTGGCCAGAATCAAAGAAATTATCGAAGAAGAGATTATCCCGGCTGGCAAGAAAGCTATCGTTTTTAGTAAGTATGAAAAAGTGGCTGAGATTTATAAACGCCAGCTGGCTGAGTATCATCCGGCCTACATGACCGGTAGTGTCAGCCCGGAGGAACGTCAGAAAGAAGTGGAGCGTTTCCAGAACGATCCAGACTGCAAAATCTGTATTGGTACCATTGGAGCAATGGGAACGGGCATTACCTTAACAGCAGCAAGTACTGTTATTTTCGCAGATAAAGACTGGACGGTATCCGCTAATCGTCAGGCAGAAGATCGTGCTCATCGTATTGGAACAACAGAAAATGTCAACATCATCACCGTAGTTGCCAAAGATACGATTGATGAGTATGTTGAAAGAATTCTGAAGGATAAAGAGCTGTACACTGACCTCATTATGGAAGGAACCGATGTTGTTATGGATAAAACTAAGCGACCACAGCTGATTGCTGATCTTCTTGGCATTTCTGAAGCAGAGCTTAAAAAGCGAGTTGCAAAAGCGAAAAAAGAAAGCAAATCAAAACAGGAAAATGCTGCATAAAAATATAGGCGTTGGTATAAGAGCCAGCGCCTTTCTTTTGACATATAGTTAAAAATTGCTTATAATACTATTATCAGACAGAAATCCATATTTTCAAATATCTTTTAGTACATTCATTGTATTGACATTAGAAAAATGGTATACTTTTATTAAAGAAAAAAAGAAAGGATGTGTCGATATGGTAGCTACTGAATCTGTGACAATTAATGTCCCTGTTGAAATGGCGAAATATCTTGTTGACAATGCGAACCCGATTTCTGAGTTGACCAGAAATGCTATGATATTATACCCATATATTGTTAATCAAACCATATCACATGGGCGTGCAGCAGAGATTTTAGGTATACGTAAATCAGAACTAATAAGTCTTTATGATAAAATGGGATATTCTTATTTTGATATGACCATGGATGACTTGGAAATGGAACTGGATAACTACAGAGCTGCAAAGAAAAAGGAGTCTGCTGTATGATAGTTGTATCAGATACAACACCATTGATTTCACTTTTAAAAATTAATAGTTTGAATATACTGGAGAAACTTTTTGGAAAAGTTCTGATTCCGCAGGCTGTATTTGATGAGTTGACCGTGGATGAACGTTTTAAACTGGAAGCAGAGCAGATTATGAGCAATAAATTTGTATCTGTAAAACCGGTCAGTAATGTAGCATCTGTGAGTATTTTAAAGAGAGCGACTGGGCTTGATCAGGGTGAAAGTGAAGCTATCGTGTTAACAGATGAGTTAAAAGCTGATTTGTTATTGATGGATGAAGCAAAAGGGAGAACAGTGTCTAATCAGATGGGGTTAAAAATCATGGGTACAATAGGAATTTTAATGGTAGCTTATGAAGAACAGGTTCTTACAGCTGATGAAGTTCGAGAGTGTGTAGATGGATTGCAACGAGCAGGAAGACATATAGGGCAACGACATTATCAAATGTTGTTGAACAGACTTAAGGACTAAATTTTAAGGTGAGTTAGAAAATAATCATAACTCAAATAATGATTTTTAAGCACTGGCAGAAATTAAGTCAGTGCTTTTTTTGTGCGCAAAAATATGGTATAAATCCGCTTCTGATTTTATTTCGATTTGTATTCTCCATAAACTTTTTAGAAGCAAATTTTTTAAAGAAAGGAGATTATCATTATGAAGAAAAAGTCTATATTTATCATGATGCTGATGTCTGTTATACTCAGTTCTGTGTCATTCCCGGCTTATGCCGCTACAGATTCCTTTGGTAACAAAATTGACTGGGAGGAAGATTATGGATATGAAGATGCAGCTGGATCAGAGATTTTAAAAGAGACAGAAATTGAAGAGAGTACAGAGTATAGTTTTTCCGAACAAGTAAAAGTTTTGGAACAGATGCAACAGTACGAAACAACAGCCCCCGCAGAAACTGGCTATGTCGCAGCAGCTCTTCAAACTCCGTCCAGAGATTGGAGCGAGAGCAATATCCGCATTATCTTATATGACGGCAGCAGAAAAGAAGAGTTCTGGCTTTACAGACAGAATGATTGGTCCGGCAGACAGGAATTGCCAGTTGGTCTCTACACCATAGCGAAAGCAGAGACAGCTGATGGTAGCTACAAATTTACAGCAACGCCATCCACTTTCGATTTAGGCGAAAATGCTTCTGTGCCTATTACACTAACGCTTGGAGCTTCTAAACCTAAGGTTGAAATACCGGATGATCTTGCCACGGCCTCAAATACTACCTCAGAGTCACCGAAAGAAGATACCTCAAGATCAGTTATTCCGTTTATAGCAATCATAACTATAACAATAATAGCGGTTGTTGGCATAGCAGTAGTTAGTATTATGAAGATTCGCAAGGATAAGAAAAATGGATTTAACAACAATTTATTTAATTAATCCAGGAAAGAGGTGCTCATAATGGAAACAGACATAGAAATTTCGCTGCAAAACCTTCTAAAGTTTTTATGTGAAGCTGATACCTCTGATACAGAGCAAGAAATTTTTGCTAAGTGGATAAGTGTATCTGAAGAAGTCCCACCGTCAGAAGGTCTACCGGAATACTTCCAGATGATTCGTAATATCAAAAAATCCGCAACATCAAAAGAATTAATGCAGAAATGTTGTAGATTCGTTTGTTGATGTAATAGTGGTAGATTCGTAGTATACTGTAATCAAATATACTTTATGGAGGGTTTACATATGGACGCATTGGAACGGTACTATAATGAATATCTTTTGGATTATGCGCAAGATAGCAATTTTGCAAGTTATGATGCAGATGCACAGATGACAAGAAATCGAATTGAAAACATTCTTGAAGCCGGATATATATCAGAAGAAGATATTGATTTTCTAAAAGTGATACTTCCTGATATTGAAAATAACAGTATTCGAGAAGATTTAAAAGATTACATAGACAGTATTTCTTAATGCCGATATCAATTTTTTCCCACCAGCCATTTTCTTTGGTTGGTGGGATTTATTTTTGCTATTTTTCCTTTAAAAGTCCTCATTTTGATTTTATTTTCTATTTCATTCTCCATTTTATGAATAGATACCAATCAATATTTTTTCATTTAACAAGGGAGAGATGACTTATGAGGACAGAAAACAAATTTGATGAGGAAAATGAAGAAAAAAGAGAACTTAAAACGTTAATGGATTATGAAATGCTGTTACAGGAGATCCGTTTAGCACATGTTGAGAAAGACAAGGAAAAACTTGATCAGCTTTTTACAGAGTTGTATGTCGCTGTGATGAAGGCTGATGAAGGCTATAAAATTCAACAGACTCCGTTTAGGTCTTTAGTTTGGAAGCAGTACAGCAAGATATCACGAAGATTTACGCTTATGAGCGATTCTTTTGAAGATGTACTTCAGAGCGTTATGACCGGGATTTATGACGGCAGTTTATTTTTCAGAAGATTAAATAGTTGCAGTGCTGAAAAGAAAGACAAAGTTTTAGAAAAGATATTAAAAGTGGAATGCTGGCACCAGATCAACGATTTTATCTGCAATCGAACAGGTGGGGAAGTTGGCAAGGGTGTATGCGCTGATTTTGGCATTCCAGATGAACGCTTTAAAGTAGTTCATGATGGAAAGGTTTATTATAAGCAGATCCAAACAGTATCAATGCAAAAAGCGTTAGACGGGGAAAATGCAGAATGTACAGGAGAAAATGAACTGAAGAGCCTGGTTAATAGTACTTTATCTTGTAATCCGATTGATACGCTATTTAAGTCTGAAAATGAGAAAAGCCCTATGGAAGAGATTGCGGTGAAGCTTGCTTATATCTTTTATGATGCAATCATGCAGTATAGTTTTGATGATATGCAGAGAGCAGATATTCTCCTTTATGCGCATCAGGTCCAGAATCCTGTTAAATTGGAGTTGAGAGTAGAAAATATGGAAACATACGCATCACTGCCTGCAGCAGATAGATTTTTTAATCAGACACTTAAAAAAACAAAGTATTTGGGTAAGGCCATTGCTGGATTATCTCCAGAAGATATGAAAAAGTTTAGCAGCCAACTGGATATCATCTTAAGTGGAATCGATGATTACCAGGGAAAGAAAAAGCTTGTAACTGCTTGCTTGGCATACATAAGAGATAAGCGGGAGGAGGTGGCATAGAAATGTCGGTTATCTCTACGATCCATTCTTATATAGATAAAGATCCAGACCTTTTATTTCGTGTTTCAGCCTCTAACTATACGTTATCCATTGACCAGGTTGCAGCTATTCTTATGCAGATTAAAGATCAACAGGAAGTGGGGCATTTAGTCACTTTACAATGTATAAAAAG
>ERZ1673722.3489-NODE-3489-length-11272-cov-14.107783_pt1 | contig 11272 bp, 8 predicted proteins | sample MGYA00580222_ERZ1673722 | MGnify/ENA primary metagenome ERZ1673722 (study PRJEB41218, sample SAMN15661750) | gut metagenome | host: Homo sapiens | place: Canada: London | collected 2015-08-20/2019-03-30 | study: EMG produced TPA metagenomics assembly of...
CACCGGTAAGAATGATTCCCTTTGGATTCATGGCTTTGATCTTCTCAAGATCGGTCTTGTAAGAATAGATTTCACAATATACATTACATTCTCTGACACGTCTTGCAACCAGCTGATTGTACTGACCACCAAAATCAATTACAATAACTAATTCTTTCTTCAAGGTTTTCCTCCTGTTTTTCCCTATAAATTCTCATTGGAATCGTTACTGTTCACACTGGAAAATCTCCGGTAAACAATAACCTTGAATCTTCTTTCCATTATAAATGAGTATTACAACTTTTACAACGACTAATTTTCTTAGCTGAATAAAATTTTCAATATATCGTAGATAGATTTTATCACCATGAAATTAAGTTTGAATGCACAGCTTTTTCATACTGTATATTCCTATGCCGGTCACTTCAGGTGCGTTCCAGTTTATAAGTTCTTTAGATTTTCCTCATATATTTTTCAATTTGTTCTCACAGATTCATCACAAATTCCGCGTATATTAATAAACAAATAAAGCGAAAGCTTTTTTACATAGATTATAAATATACTTTTTCTTTTTCATACTTGCCGGGCCAAAAGGTCCGGCCCTCCTTCTTTTTAGGAGAATTTTCGGAAGTTGCTTACGTCGGAGAATTCGAATTTGATTATAAATTTAACATAAAAAATCCCGGTCTTTAGAAAAGAACTGTCTTGATATTTCTTTTCTGACCGGGATTTTTATAATTCAGGTTCACTCTTCTTTTAACGAAAAAACACTGAGCCACAATAAAGTGTAGCCCAGTGTTTTTTCTTATAACTCATCAAGCCCATAATCTTCAAATTGGAGAGTTTCTTTATCCAATTTTAAAGCTGATCCGGTTTCTCAACTGTATAAACACTCTGATCCTGGATTGCCGTTGCTCCAGACATATCTGCTGTGTCGCTGTAGGAACCAGTTGTAATGGTGTACTCGCTGTCGCCCTGTACATACACAGTTTCGTCTGTACCCTGAATTGTTACAGTTTTTCCATTACTATCTACAATTGTTCCCTCATTTTCCAGAGATGAGACAGTACTGTCGCCAGTTACAGTCCAGGTGGAATCTGCGCTTACATAAACGTTGCAGTATCCCTCTCCACCTTCGCCTGCATAACTCTCATCATCTACAACTGCACCTGTCAAGCTGCTGCCATCTGTGAGATAAAAATCCAGATCACTGATAGAATCCCAGATCACATTTCCTTGCATATCCTGACTAATACCGGTAAAGTGGCAGTCAGCTCCGTTTGCCCCGGCCTGTCCCCAGCCTCTCTGGTTGGTGTTACCTGTGCACTGCAGGAAAAATTCATTGTCATCGTTATAGTTAATATCCACGTTATTTAAAGTAATCGTACTCTCTGTATTGGTTGTATAAAACACACCGCCGTTCTCAGAAGTCAGGCTGCCTCCATCCATTTGAAAAGTACTGTTGCCGACCTCAGAATCACCAGACATGCTCTGGTAAAGGATTACAGTCCAAGTATTATCATTCTGATCCAGATCACTCATATTTCCTGTCAAGTCACAATCATAAAGGTGAATAGAATTCAGACCTTCGATACAAACAGCCTCTGAACCATTTGCTGTAAGGCTGGCATTGCTTACTGCAATGTCTGCTGTACTGTAAATAGCAGGAGAACCAACGCCGTTGGAAACATAATTTCCACCATCGATCACCATTGTTCCGCCGCCTCTGTCACTTCGGATTGCAGCAGAAGACTCACCGTTTGTCTCTACATCCAAGTCCCATCCGTAAAGAGCCCCACCGCCAGCTACATGAACACCACCAGAAGTATCCTGAGTCGTTTTCACAGTTGTACCAGAAGCATATACAGTTCCATCACCATATGCAAAAAGCCCTGCACCACCTGCTGCATCTGTAATCACGCTGCCATCTTTCACATAAGCAGTACCATCTGTTGCCAGAACAGCAGCTCCTACACCATAGAAGCTGGAATTGTCTCCGCCCTTGCTGTCCTCGGAAGTTCTAGTAATAGTATCATTATCAAGAGTAACACTTGCACCTGAAGAAATCAATGCTGCATTCTCGTCAGTTCCTGTTGACTCAATTGTCTCATTTGATACAGTTGTATCTTCTATATACTCATTTACCGCAGTATAACTGTCCACACCTTGAGACTGTCCACCAGGGCCTCCCTGTCCTGGAGCGCCTTGTCCATCACCGCCAGGCTGACCCTGACCATCCATTTCCATGGACATTACAGTAATGGAAGCAGCATTTTCATCCTCATCTAAAGTAATAGAAACGATATCGCCCTCCTGAATGTCAGAAAGTGAAATCTCCTCAGCCTCTGCGGACTGTCCGTTACCGTCTGGTTTTTCCGGCTCTTCTCCGTCCTGGCTATCTGTATTCTCACTTTCCTGGTTATCGTCAGCTGCGTCCTGACTGTCACTTGCTCCATCAGAAGAATCAGAACTCTGCCCATCACCTTCCGGCTTCTCTGGCGCACCGCCATTCTGTCCATCTCCGCCAGGCTGCATACCGCCTGCCTGCTTTGTGATCACTGTATCCGCAGTAATTGTAATCGTCTGCTCCTCGCCAGTCAGATCCAACATAGAAGGCGCCTCACCACCCTGGCCATTTTCATCCGGTGCTCCACCATTCTGGCCATCTCCACCAGGCTGACCCATCTCTTTCATAGTCCCAACCGCAATGGTAATCTCCGAATCAGAAACCGACTTAACCTCACCAAGTACCACATTCTCCTGACTCTCATCACCATTCTCATCCGAAGCATCCGCCTCACCACTTTCATCATTCGCCGCATCCGCAGCCGTCTCCGTCTTACTATCCTCCGCATAAACCATAGCCGGAACAGAAGTTGTTGCTACCATAATTCCCATTAAAACAGCTAAATATCTACGTTTCATACCCATTCATTTCCTTTCTATATTCATTCAACCCTTCCGAAGTCCTCATTCTCTCCATCTGGATCATTTTGTTTTGTGTTCCTTATGGCTAATAATATACAGACCAAATGTGTGCAATTAATGGGAAAACTGTGTTCATTCCATGGTCAACCTGGTAAGAAACTGTGAACTCCCCCAAAAGAATATGCCGCAACAACCAAATTTAGGCGAAATATACTCCACTCAAAGAATACACATAACAGAAATGATTTTTGACAGAACTCAAGAAGAAAGCTAACTAAAAATATACAAAAGAATAGAATATAGTAAACACGAAAGTCTCCCCAAAAGGAATCAGCCAACGTTTCCTACCAGTACACAACGCTAAGCAAACGTAATTACCATCCGCCTCTCTTCCCAGGCGCTGCGTCACTCCTTCCCTCCTCAACTACTCCCACCCGCAGCCGCCGTCCTGTTTTTTCCCTTGCCAGTACACAGTGAGAGGAAGGGGATGCCGGCTGGGGGCTTTGCCAAAATGGGCGTTTGACGAGTATAGCGTGAGGGAGAATTGCACTGTCTGAGCCCTGCAAGGGCGAGTTTGCAATTCTCCCTGACAATAGGCGACGCAGTCAAACGCCCATTTTGGCATCGCTCCCAGCCGGCATCCCCTTCCTCTCACGTCCCCCACCCGAAAAAAAACAGGGCGCCATCACGCACCCTGCTTCATCCTCTTAATAACTTTTAATCGCGTAAATTCCTCACGCTCTTTCTCCTCCAAAGCATTGGAAATATCTTTAGTCAGAGCCTCAAACTTCGGAATCGTAATATTCTTCAGCGCATTCGCTCTCTTCTGCGTCTTCTTAATATTGCTAGCCAGTCGAATCGCTGAATTCTCGATCATAGACAGCTTAATGGAAAGCACCTTCACCCTCTCAAAAGCCGCCTTCGCCTCATCCAGAGACATCTTCGTACTATAATAAGCATATGTCGGCACATTTCCCGACTTATCATATTCCACCAACGGAATCTCCGTACCCATAACACTACGTGTCTTAATACGGATGGAATCCTCCACCGGCACCGTATGGGAAATCTGATCCACAAACGCGATACCCATCTCCATATTCGCTTTCTGCAAAGCCTCATACGCAGTTCGGAACGTCTCATCAATCTGTCCCTGGATATCCTTCGCCTGATCAACCAGATTCATCATCTCACGAATCAGAATATTACGCTTCTTATCCATCAGTTCATAACCCTGACGGGAAAGAGCAAGTGAATTTTTAGCCAGAATTAAATTACCCTTGGTAGGAAAGGTATTCGGATCCATTCAAGTCACCTCACTCTTTATTTGGTAGTCTCGTGATAATACTGATCCAGAATCTTGGTATCAATACGGTCAAGCTCATCCTTCGGAAGCATACCAAGAAGCTCCCAGCCCTTATTCAGAGTATCGATAATACTTCTGTTCTCTGTATCTGTCTGACCGACAAACTCAGCCTCAAATGCCTTACCAAACTGCAGATACTTCTTATCCAGAGGAGAAAGCTCATCCTCACCAATAACAGAAGCAAGGGCTCTCGCATCTCCAACCTTTGCATAACAGGAAAACAGCTGGTTGGCAACGTCCTGATGGTCCGCTCTTGTGAAGCCCTCACCAATACCATCCTTCATCAGACGGGAAAGAGACGGCAGAACATTGATTGGCGGGTAAATACCCTGTCCATGAAGCTGTCTGTCCAGAACAATCTGACCCTCAGTAATGTAACCGGTAAGGTCAGGAATCGGATGGGTAATATCATCATTAGGCATGGTCAGAATCGGGATCTGTGTAACAGAACCTGTACCACCGGAAACAATACCTGCACGCTCATATAAAGTAGCAAGCTCACTGTAAAGATATCCAGGATAACCTTTACGGGAAGGAATCTCACCTTTGGAAGAAGAAACCTCACGCATTGCCTCACAGAAAGAAGTAATATCTGTAAGAATAACCAGAATATGCATACCTTTTTCAAAAGCAAGATACTCTGCTGCAGTCAGGGCGATCTTCGGAGTCAGAAGACGCTCAACAGTAGGGTCATTTGCCAGGTTCAGGAACATAACAACGTGATCGGAAGCACCGCTCTCCTCAAAGGTTCTGCGGAAAAACTCTGCAACATCATACTTAACACCCATTGCAGCAAACACAATGGCGAAATTCTCATCAGAATCAGCGCCCAGAGAAGCCTGACGCACGATCTGTGCAGCCAGCTTATCATGAGGAAGACCGTTTCCAGAGAAAATCGGAAGCTTCTGTCCACGGATCAGGGTGGTCAGACCATCAATTGCGGAAATACCGGTATTGATGTAGTTACGCGGATACTCACGGGTAACCGGGTTCAGTGGCAGTCCATTGATGTTCAGGCTGACCTCCGGTGTGATCTCACCAAGACCATCGATAGGCTGTCCAATACCGTTAAAGGTACGTCCCAGGATTTCCGGGGAAAGCCCGATTTCCATAGGATGACCACTAAGACGTGTATGAGTGTTTCCAAGGGACATATTATCTGTACCCTCGAAAACCTGAATTACTGCTTTATCTTCGTATATTTCAATGATACGGCCAAGCTTTTCGGTACCGTCATCCATACGGAAGGAGACGATTTCCTCATAGGAAGCGTTTTTAACGCCTTCCAGAACTACAAGAGGGCCGTTTATTTCACTAAGGCCTAAATATTCGATTGCCATAAAAAACTTACCTCCCTATCAGCCGTTTCTCTCTAATACGTTATCGTAGAATCTGTCGATGTCAGCCTTATACTGGTCAAACATCTCAGGTTTGTTATTCGGAACATCATATTTGATAGCAATGACACGCTCAAAAATATTATCCTCCTTCAGTACGGAAACCGGCATTCCCTGATTTACAAGGGAGCGGCACTTCTCGTACAGATAAAGGATGATCTCCATCATATTGAACTGCTTGCTCATCGGTACACAGGTATCCTCTGCATGGAACGCATTCTGCTGAAGGAATCCAAGACGGATAACCCTTGCGATCTCCAGAGTCAGCTTCTGATCATCCGGAAGAACATCACTACCGATCAGCTTAACGATTTCCATCAGAGAGCTCTCCTGGTTCAGAATCGCCATCAGCTGATTACGGTCGCTTACAAATTTAGCGGAAACATTATCTCTGTACCATGGGCTTAAATCCTCCAGGTACTCACTATAGCTTGTGAGCCAGTGGATAGCCGGGAAATGACGGGCATAAGCCAGAGATTTATCCAGTCCCCAGAAGCAGCGGACGAAACGCTTTGTATTCTGTGTAACAGGCTCAGAGAAGTCACCACCCTGTGGGGAAACCGCACCGATAATAGATACGGAACCTTCGGTTCCATTTAAGTTCTGCATCATACCAGCTCGCTCATAGAAAGCGGAAAGCTTGGAAGCCAGATAAGCCGGGAAACCTTCCTCGGCAGGCATTTCCTCCAGACGTCCGGATAACTCTCGAAGAGCCTCAGCCCAACGGGAAGTGGAGTCTGCCATGATGGCAACGTCATAACCCATGTCACGATAATACTCAGCCAGTGTAACACCTGTATAAATAGAAGCCTCACGGGCTGCAACAGGCATGTTTGATGTATTGGCGATCAGAGTGGTACGGTCCATCATCAGGTTTCCGGATTTCGGGTCGATCAGTTTACTGAAATCCTCCAGAACCTGTGTCATCTCGTTTCCACGCTCACCACATCCAATATAGATAATGATATCTGCGTCAGACCACTTTGCGATCTGGTGCTGTGTCATGGTTTTTCCAGTACCGAAACCGCCAGGAATCGCTGCTGTACCACCCTTTGCAATTGGAAAAAGGGTATCCAGAATACGCTGTCCGGTTACAAGCGGCACACTTGCAGGGAAACGTTTGTAGGTAGGTCTTGGCACACGGATGGGCCATTTCTGTGCAAGAGCGATGTCACGCTCGCTGCCGTCAGAAAGACGAACCGTTACAATCGGATCAAGGATAGTATATGCTCCGTCCGGAACTGCCTTGATAACCTCAGCCTCTCCGATTGTTGGCGGAACCATGGATTTATGAAGAATGGAAGCTGTTTCCTGAGTCTCGGCAATGATAGTACCTGCACTTACCATATCTCCAACTTTAACAGTTACATGAACATCCCATTTCTTAGCAGTATCAAGGGAATCAACACTGACACCACGGGAAATATATTTTCCGGAGGATTTTGCAATCTCCTCCAGAGGACGCTGGATACCGTCGAAAATGTTATGAATGATTCCAGGTCCCAGAAGAACGGAAATAGCATCGCCTGTTCCCATTACTGTATCGCCTGGCTTCAGTCCTGTTGTCTCCTCGAAAACCTGTACGGTAGTCATGCCCTTTTTCAGACCAATGACCTCACCGACCAGCTTCTCAGGTCCAACATAAACCATCTCGGAAATCTTAAATCCCGGGTCGCCTTTCAGATAAATAACAGGACCGTTAACGCCGTAGATAATACCTGTTTTATTCATGGCTCAGCCCTCCGTCAAATTTGAATTCTTTTTTCAGCTTCTCATAAGCGCTCATGAAAGAATTGTCGATCAGGATATTTTTCGCCGGGATGGTAGCTTTGATACCGCCCATAAACGGCTCCTTGGAAATCTCAACTGTAAATCCTGTCTTTGCAACGATAGAACGCTGTAATGCTGTATCTTCCGGGGAAAGATAGATGAAGATTTCATCATTTCCCGCAAATTCTCTTGCCTTCTGGATTCTTGTACAAAGATAATCCTGATATTCAGGGCTCTCCATAAAGTCCTCCAGATGATTCTTAACCTCTACAAAAAGCTCATTTCTAAGCTCATTCTGTTTGGCTGTCCAGTCACGTCTTAAAGTCAGCTGCTCAGCAGAAAGTGCCTTGTTTACCTCTCGGGTAGCATTTTCTGTCTCTGCCTTGATCTGTGCCTCGGCATCCATTTTTCTTGATTCTTTATGCTTTTCAAGCATTTCTTCCAGACTCTTCTTATGTGCTTCCAGTGTATTCTCAGCCTCTGTCTGGGCTTCCGCAACGGAAGTGTCATAGAAATGCTGCAGTTTTTCTTCAATTGTCATGCTTGGTCTTCTCCTGCCTATAACTTTAAGCCAATGGCTTCGTTAACATATCCGGTAATAAAATCAGGTTTGCGGCCTGTACCATGCCTGTCAGGGATTTCGATGATTAAAGGCGTTTTATGGTTCAGCTTTACATCGTCCACGATCTGGGGAAACTCCCGGCCGAATTTTTCGGTCAGGAGAAGGATCCCGATTTCTTTGTTGGCGATTGCTTTTTCCAGAGCGTCCTTCAGTTCATCACGCTCATGGACTACCACGCCTTCCACACCTGCCAGTCTCATCCCTGTGCAGGTATCGATGTTGTCACTGATCAAAAACATTTTCATAATTATAATTTACCGATGATCATGAAGGAAATGATCAGACCGTAAAGAGCAACACCTTCGGCAAGACCTACGAAGATAAGAGATTTACCAAGAATGCTCTGATCCTCGCTGATTGCACCAAGAGCTGCACTTGCCGCACTGGCTACGGCAATACCACCACCGATACAGGAAAGACCTGTAACAAGAGCTGCTGCAATATATCCAAGACCTGTTGCAATACCTGCATCAGCGCCTGTTGCAGCCTGTACAGAAGAGCTTCCTGCAAACATAACCATTGCTGCTACTAACATGGTACCAAAGAAGAAAAATGCGTTTGTTGCGATTGTTGTTTTATAGCGTCCACGGCTCTTCTCGCCGATGAAATAATAACCAAATGGAACGATAATGCTTAATACAAGCGCTACTGCTAAGATAATCTGTGTCATAACTGTCATGATAATTGACCTCCTCGTGTTTTAACATTTGTAATGTCACTGCATTTCACAGAGACATTTGATAAATATTTCACTACCAGCGGCAGTTTACTTTGCCTCCGCGTCAGAACGGAACGGCTCGAATTTTCTTCCGCTTCCTTTGTAGAAACGGCTGAACATCTCGTAATACTCAAGTCTCAGTACCTGGATACCAACGATCAGACCCTCAAGACCGCATACGAAAATATTTCCGAGAACAATCACTACCCAGTTCGGGCTTCCGTTCTCGGCACCGGCCAGCATCAGTACAACCTGCATCATAGCTGCATGGCTGACTGCATAAGCTCCGATACGCACGAAAGAAAGTGTGTTGGAGAAATAGCTCAAAAGGACTTCGAACATCTCGAAAAATCCCTGAACAATAAACATTCCCACACCACCTTCAAAGGTTGCCGGCTTCTTTTCCACAAGGTTTGTAAGAGGCTCTTTTAAGAACATTACAAGCAGCGGAAGAATAAACATAATGCAAAGAACAATACCGCCAGGAAGCTTATGGCCTGTCATGAACAATGCAATTACAATCACTGCGGATCCATAGAATACAAGGCCTGCAACAGAGTTGGTATCAAACCATACTTTCTCTGTATCCTTTGCTTTCAGGGAATTCATAATATTAAAAATCATACACAGAAGAATGATTCCCATACCAAAGCCAATAGCGATAATAAATACGGTATTCAGTTTTCCGATAAAAGGCACATTCATCATGGCATCCATAGGCCTTAACCATACAGGCTCTATAATATCCTCAAATCCGAAGACGCTGCCGAACATGAAGCCAAAGAATGTGGAAAAGATACCTGCACAGCTGATGATTCCGGCAAGATCAATATGCTTGAATCTGTAAAGAAGATATCCGCCGATCAATAAAACCAGACCCTGTCCTGCATCTCCGAACATTGCGCCGAAAATAAAGGAATAAGTAATGGCGATAAACCAGGTTGGATCCATCTCTCCATAAGCCGGAAGGCCATACATTTTGGTGTACATTTCGAATGGCTTGAAAAGCTTGGGATTCTTCAGCTTGGTAGGCGGTGTCTTATGGGCATCCTCCTGCTCATTCTCATCAATCAGACAGAAAATACGGGAATCTCCGGAAATATCATTCTGGAAAGCCTTAGCATCCTTCTCTGTCATCCAGCCACAAAGGATATAAAATGGTTCCTTCGGCTTATAATCGGCTGCTGCCTCTCCCTTATTGTCCCCATGTGTGCATGCTGCCAGTTTACGGATATCAAAGTTCCGTGAAAACTGGGAAAGTGTATGTTTGCAGGAAACAATGTCGGATGCATTTTTTCTGAAGAAAGCTTTTCTTGCTGCTTTGTTTGCATCAAGATCTGCAATTGTTTTCTTGTACTGCGCCTCAAGTGCTGTGTATGCAGCTTTGGCAGTTCCATCATACTGATCCGGTACAAAGATTTTTTCAAAGTGCATAGCAGAATATACGGCATGGATCCGCTGTGCTTCATGAACGGGAACAAAATAAATTCCCCAGATATAACGGTCATCTTCATCACATTTAATGAAAATCGTATCCAGATTATCATAAATGTATGTTTTAAATTTATCGAAATAATCTTTCTCGATCCGTCCAAAGCGATAATGGATATAACGCATTTTCAGGATTGACTGCACATCAAAATCTACATTTCGGAAAGGATAGATGATACGAAGTGATTCTGCCAGAGAATCACGTTTCTCCTCCAGTTCCTGACGGGTCTTGTTAAGGACATCCGCTTCATCTTTGATCTGCTGTACAAAAGAGAGAGCTTTTTCGATTGGCAGCTTCTTCGCAGAAGCCTGCTCCGGGTTCTCAACCTCTTCATAGAAACTTCCGACTGTGCTTAAAGCTTCTTTATAAGGATTGATTTCAAGATAAGGAGAAAGATTCTTCACATCTGTGAGCTCAGTAAGAGCATTCTCCAGATGAATCTCATACCGGCTGAGGTAATTATTTACAACTCGGTCGATATCCTCTCTTGGCCCGGTAATGCTGACAAATTTCATTTTCTCAATCACATTGCTACCTCCGGGTTACTAATTGTTGTGAACATAATGCATTGCCTCGTCCGGATCAACCTGGTAACGAACACACTCCAGTGCGATGGTCAGACGGTTTACCTCATGCTCTTTGTGGTAAAGATAAGAATACAAAACAGCTACTGAATAAGGATCCTTGCGAGCCTCTTTCTCAAGCACGGTGCGGAGCAGACTATTATAAAGCTCCTCCATGGAGATCAGGTTCAGCTGCTGATATTTCCTGCCGTACCAGGTACGTGAAAAGATCTGCTCACCCTCTTCTTTGCTGGTAGCTTCCACCAGAGCTGTGATTTCTTCTTTCTTTAGTTTATAATTCACGGGAATCAGCTGTGCGTAGATGGCTGCCGGCTCCATTTTGTAATAACGCTTGGAACGCAGGATAAACTGCAGATTCAGCATATCAAACTTCTCACCATAAGCCTTGGTGATCTCGTCCAGATCGTTTCCCTTGA
>ERZ1673722.3491-NODE-3491-length-11265-cov-7.970562_pt1 | contig 11265 bp, 18 predicted proteins | sample MGYA00580222_ERZ1673722 | MGnify/ENA primary metagenome ERZ1673722 (study PRJEB41218, sample SAMN15661750) | gut metagenome | host: Homo sapiens | place: Canada: London | collected 2015-08-20/2019-03-30 | study: EMG produced TPA metagenomics assembly of...
GACGGTTCTAAAAGTAGAAAAGCCCAGCAATTGCTGGACTTTGTCTACAGTCTGAGAGACCGTTTCATTACGGTCTCTTTTATTTTATTCGAAAACAAGCACTCTATAAGCAGACATAAACGAACAGAAGAGAGGAGTGTATAAAAGAATATCTGTTATGTCAATAAAAAAAGGAGATTTACACAAACTATGAACATCATTGATGACTTCATTAAATTGGACATGGATGCACCACAGATAGCTGAACGTACTGAAAAAGATCTTGCGTTCAATCGGAAAGTAAAATCCTGCTACGATATGTATCAGTGGCTGTATAAGAATGACATTTTACGAAAGGAAGCATTTCTTTATACCGAAAATTCTTCCATGGAAGAGTTGGAGGTATCATTCGCAATTGATACGGAAAATCTTCTTCCATACAGGAAGAAAATGGAAACTTCCGGAGTTAAAGATGCAGATCTTGCCTGCCACTATATCTTTGGGGATAAGGGGTACGAAACATCTCCAAGTAAATATTCCGGTTCGATTTTTTTATCCTGGAGCATGCTGACTTACAGAGGACAGCTTTGCATCAGCAGAAGCTGGGAAACCGAAAGTGAACAGGATCTGAATACAGAACATTTGCAGGAAGTAGCGAAAATACGAAAAAAATATGGAACGAAAAAAGCAGTAGAAAAAGTATGGAAACTGTTACGACTCAAATAAGGAAGGAGCATTTATATGCATATCGAAAAATTATCTGTAAAAGATCGGGAAGTTACTGTGCGTTTATCTGCGGATGAGATTGTGAAATTATGCAACTCTTTGCATTACGCACCGGAAAAACAGCAGAATGATATATATCATAAGCTTTATAGCGATCTGCTTCTGGTGCGGGATATCTGTCAATATGGCAGAATTGATAACTGGGGACTTGCTAAAGAACAGAGAGGCCTTGGAAATATCAACAAACATATTCGTGGACCTAAAATCAAAGCATTAAAAGCAAGGAGACTGTAATTATGGCAAACTTAACACATTTATTCAAAATCGGTGAAAATGTCAAATATGTTGTAAACGATTTTGATGAAAAAAAGATTTATGACGGAACAGTAAAAGAAGTGGCAGCGGATCATGTACTGGTAGATATTCCGGAAATCTCGGATCACATGTGGTTCGAGGAAGGAATGAACCTTGATATGTTATATCCGGCATACAATTTTACAGAAAAATAACAATCAAATGGAGGATAGATACATAATGAAATCAATGGATGCAGAAGAATTAAAGAAAACGCTCGATGTAAATGAGAGAATGGTCCGAGAAAAAATCCAACAAATCCGTACTAAAAAAGGATTATCGATGGCAGAATTCGGCAAACTACTTGGCTGCGAAAGACAGACAATTTTCAAATATGAAAAAGGGCTCATCAAGACAATTCCTTTAGAAGTGATCATTAAGATTGCACAAATCGGAAACACTCCGCCTCTCGACCTTTTGATACCGGCTTTCCGGGCACGTACTCCAAAAGCTCATTATAAAGTACTCTACCGGGTTGATAAAGAAGATCCATGGGAGCATCTAGTGGTATTTTACAATGATATTACCCTGTCTGATGGACTGGAGAATAAAAAACTTGAACCGGTTGAAATATTAAAAAGACTGGCAGATTGCGGTTTATTTGAATTCGAAGAGGAGGAAATCACAGAATAATAAGTAGTTCTAAAGAATACCACTTTGAACAATGTAACAGATAGATATGAAAAAGGATACTCTTACAGTGTCCTTTTTTATTTTTCCATAAAACACACACTCTAAATTTAGATATCAATCAGCAGAAGAAAGGAGAGAAAAAATATCTGCAATATCGAATCAAATAATAAAGGAGAAGAATTATGCTTACATACAAAGAATTTAGAAAAAAACTGTTAACGGAACTGGAGCAAAGAGGAATTAAATTTGAAATTACTTCCATGACATCAGTAAATGGAGAAAAGGAACGAATCAGCATTGCATTCTCAAATTTTACAACTGATAATGCCGTAGATTCTGACCATAAACCTGAAACATTTGGTCTTTACCCGGATCACGAATATGCAAATTATCTTGGCTTGTGTGAAAGTGAATCTGAATCACCGGTAGAACGGATTGTGGATGATGCTTTACAGATAATGTCACAGCTTTCTGAAAAAGTCTCTTTGGAATATGTAAATTCATTATTAAAGCTGCGTGATGAGGATATCATTTATCAGCTGATTAATGCAAAGAAAAATGAAGAACTACTTAAAAAAGTTCCGCACCGTATTGTTGCGGACGATCTTGCTGTTATTTACAGAATATACAAGACGGAAATAGATGAAAATTCCGATGAAAAATTGGTTACAAGCACAATCATTTTAAATTCTGTTATGGAGGAATCCCGATATACAGAAGAGAAATTATATGCATGTGCAAGCGTGAATATGCCAAAACAATTTCCAATATTTATTTTAAATGTGCAGCAAAGTGAAATTTTTTCTTTTCTGGTTAACGGGTTTGGATATTCACTTATGGATGCAAAAGAAAAAGTATTATCTATGCCGCTTTCAAACCCTGATACAGACTATATGTGGGCAATCTCAAATTTTGATGACCGCTACGGAGCTGCAACTATTCTCTATTCTGACGAAATCCAGAGATTTGCGAATGAACTGGAAGATGACTTAGTACTTGTACCGTCCAGTACTCATGAATGGTTCGCATATCGGAAATCTGATATCGAAATTAATGAATCATACGAAGATATCATCCGCGAGACGAACGAAACCTTAGTTCCGAAAGAACAGGTACTTTCAGATCATTTATACATTTATGAACGAAGCAGCGGAACATTAAAAACATTTGAGCAAAAATAAAAAATGGAGCATATGGTGATACTGGAGGATAAGTTTTTGAAAAAAATAGAAGAGATTAAGGAAAATATTAGTAAAATTAATGATCCATTAGAGATGGTAAGATTTCTGGATGAAATCCAGATTAATACTGCCAAATGGTGTAAGCAAAACTGTCCAGAAGAAGTGATTTTCGAAAATGGAACAGAGATAGAAATTACAATTTCTGGAAGAATGCAATTCTTAAATAGCATTCAATAATGTTGCAGAATTAGTAAAAAAGGGAAGTGTAATGCTTCCTTTTTTTATTCCGTGTTTTTTCCATCACTCTACAAATAGACATAAATTTGCAGACGAAAGGAGTATGAAATTTATTTTCTGTTATGTCTATTATTTTATATCAAAGGAGAATTTATATTATGGAAACAATCAATCCAAAATCAATGTTTACAAAAGGCCAGACCGCTTATTCCATCGCTCTTTTATCTTATAAAGACGATGAGACAGAGAAAATCATTACCCATACGATTTCAAAGGTTGGCCGCAGCTTCGTATATGACGAAAAGGAAACCAAATATCATTACTCCAACAAGTATAAGGCCTTCATTTCTGCTGATGCTTTTCATCATCAGCAGGCAATCTTTCCAACAGAGAAAGCCGTACAGGAATACCTGGAGCGCAGCAGATTATATTTTGACCTGATCAGATTAAATTCTTATGACTGGGATGATCTTACACTGGCAGAACTTCGGTCCGTTGGCGAAATTATCTTAAAGGACCACAAAAAAGCTTTTGTCAAGAATCCAACTGTAGAAGAAATTAACCATGCAGAAACTCTCTCTAAAAATGTACCGGATGGTGAAGATGCAGATACCATCCTGGCAGATTTGTGCGAGGAAACTTCCATGGAAGAACCCGGACTTGCTTATGATGTATTTAACACATGGAAAGCCGCACAGACTTCTCATGAACGGGAATCTATTGAAGGTATGTTTTTGATCTTTGCCGGCATAGAATTTGGTGAATATTTAGAAAGATGCATCAAAGAGACTACTCAGGAAGGGGAGCAATAGTATATGAGTGCTTGTTATACGATAGAACTGAATATGAAATTTAAGTCTCCGGAATCCATGTCTGACGCAGTGAGATCCTTGCAAGAGTATATCAAGAAGGATGCTGAAACTGACTATGATTTGGAATCCTATGCAGCGGATGGAATCGGGACTGAAAATATAGATGATCTTATGAAGATTTTTCTTTCTGACCGGAAAAGGCAACGTATTACCATTACCGATAGCGGAGAATGGAAAAATTATTCTGCTGATTTCAACGCTTCCTATGGTTGGGAATCTGTACTGGTTAAGATGTTCAAAATTTTGGGAGTATATCTAGCAAATGGTTCGCAATTAGATATCAGTATTGACAATGATTATAATGGTTTAGTCATTCGAAATGGTATCTGTAAACAAATTAATTTGAAAGGAGAAGAAGAAAAATCCCTCTAAGAAATTTTATGATGAAATCGGAAATGGCTTACAAGATCTGAAAAGTAATCGTAACAGAAATAAAAGAGAAAGAGGCTTCAGCTTCTTTTTCTTTTGTCCAAAAAACCGGCTCTGTATCATTTTCTTTCATACTAATATTGTGGAGAAAGGAAATGAGAAAAATAGAAGATCAGCATTATAAAACAAAAAGATCATGTCCCGTATGTGGACATACATTATATTCCAACCATTATCTGCAGTATGGAATCCCGTGTATCCGATACACATGCCCCCGTTGCAGATATTATATGGAAAAATCTGTACAAAGAAAGGAGAGAAAAAAATGAAATGTCCGTTTTTAGAGTCTGAGGATTGTGAAACCTGTGGCTATTATGATTACGTTCCGGAGAAAAAGTGTTATAACTGTCTGCATCCATTTTTGAATGCAGATGATGAAAAGCAACAGGACTGGAAGAAAATCGTGTCTTATATGAGAGAATGTGGCTATGAATGGTCTTATGAACACATGAAACATGACTATCAGACTTATTATCTTCATAATCTGTACTGTGCATTTTCTTTGATGGATATCATTGCCAACCGCACGGTGCAGTGCATGAGATTGTTTGAAGAAAATGTTCCACTTGAAGAGATCACTCGTTTTTCAGAACCACAAGTAGCTCACATGGATTAGGAAGAGGTAAAGATCATGTTCTATTTAAAATATTACAAAAAATACTTTTTTATTGTTCTGACAGTATTGGTCATACTTGCAGGGTTTACCTTATGGATTTACCGGCCAGCACATAAAGATAATACAGAAAATACAAATAAAAAAATCGAAAAATTCACCAAAAAAGATGAAGAGATCTCTTATCAGTATTTAAGCAAGCTTGCTTTAAAAACCAAAGACTCATTCTTAAGTACTTATCAGTTGATACAAGGACGAAACGGATCTGATTCAGAATCTAAAGCTGAAATGGACGGCATTACGATGGATTTGAAATTATACAGCAAAAAAGAACAGTCTGTAGGAAAGCTCCTGGAATCCGAATACAATAACCAGACAAAGAATTTGTCCGAACAATCGAATATTCAGAATGTAAAGGTCTATGATATTGTGAAGGGTAGCGGCTGCTATATCCAGCAGATTGACTATGAGATTAAAAATGATACCACTGTATATCCTTGTGCTCTCTATTTAAAAATAGATGATGTGTCCGAAGATGCAATATTAGACACTGTTATTACGGTTGATAATACAAAGTCAGATGATAAAACAGCTGCAATATTAAAAGAGGTACTGTCAGCAAACGGTATTGAAATTAAATAATTTAATTATACTTATGTCAGCATTCGATTGAGAAAAGAGTGCTGACATTTTTATATTCTTTTCTTTCATTGTATTACAGTAAGAGAAGTGAAGAAAATTTTAAAAAAATGAGAGAAAATCTTCATAATATTGGATTTTCATATTCATATATGATATAATAATATTAGAACTTATTAAAGTTCCTTTCTTTAACTTATATGCCCACTTTTCGGGCAGACGCTTTCTTGACAGACCACTTTTCGGACTTAGAAAGCAGACCTATCATTTTTGCATTGGATCATTGTTTGTCACAATTGTTCCAGTGCTTTTTTTATAAATTAAGCATTCCTACATACTATTGGTAGAACGATTAACTGAGAAGAGAGGAGATTCATATGAAAAAATATAGAGTCAGCAAGGAACTGAAAAAATATGTGCGCCGAGTATTGATCCGAAGTTTTTACAAATATCATTTTATTACAGATGATGAAGGCCAGTGCTGGTGCGTTACTAATGCAACGTCAGATGCATTTCATCAGATTGTACAGCGTGCAAAATGTGAAAAGGCTACAGAGGAAACTGGAGTCTTTATGGTAACAGCCAAAGAACGAAATAATGTGAAGATGTTATCGTCTCTGCTTAAACAGAACGGAGTAACATCATACCAGGTAATCGATGATGCGGATGCATCACGACGTTTGATCAAATAATAGGATTTATCATTTGCCGGCTCTATGAGCCGGTTTTTTTATACCCACTTTTTGGGTAGAAAGGAATGCATATGGATAGAATACATATTGAAAAAGAAATAGAAGAAATTCGGACCCCGGAATTATTTTTAGCATATCATCCGAATAGTCACGTATTCAGCAGACACTATTATGTCACACAAGAAGAACTACAGCAACGTACATGTAAATTGCATTTTCATCCAGGTGAAATTATTTGTATGAGTCGCTTTACAGAAGCTACAAAATCTGAGGTAACGAGTCTGATTGCAGATGGATTGTCCCTTCATATTCAGGAAATAATGGATTGGGGAAAGAGAGATCCATTCCATGCATTGGAAATCTGTGCTTTTTACGATCATCCCATTGGTGATGGTGTTGTAAAGGGTACAGACTGGAATCACTTATTTGCTTTGAGCGGTATCTGCATTGTTCTGCAGCTTTCCGATCGAAAAGATCATTTCTTTGAGATAACAACTGCTTATCCTATTCCGGATTTTGATGAAGTAGATGAAATTCTGGATGCCATGGATGAATACCAGATTACAAGAATAAAATAGCCGGCTGGAAGAAAGAGACGTGTTCACGTCTTTTTCTTTTTGTTCTAAGAATATTGACGTTTTTTATAAAATCTTCTATGATAGTTATTAGAGTATTTTATATGCTTTATGCAGAAGCCGGATACACCACACCCACTCACCCCGTATCCGGTTTTTTGTATGTCTAAAATCATAATTCATTTCTTTATCATCACTCAAAATTCTCCCCAAATAATTTTACCTTTCATTTATTTTTCTTTTCTTCTTTCACACTAATTATAGGTTTATTAAGAAAGAAGAAAGGAGCAAAAAATATGTGCAAGAAGTCTAAGAAAATGGTAGGTGGAGTTTTACTCTGTATAGGATTCCTTATCGTTGCAGGGGCTGTTGGAGGTATTGATGGCGATACTATTGACCTTCTTCCAGGAGCATTACAAATCATGATCGGATTTATTTTATCCGGTGTAGGAATTGAATATGGAGAACTTTTCAACCCACCTGTTATGGAAATAGAAAATTTACAGGAGGATACTAATGAAACAGAAAATATTTGAGGTCGGAAAGAAAGCATATACCTTTAATCAGGCTCGCTATGAAGAAGATATGGGTCGATGCGTAATCACAGCCGTTTCCGAAAGATATATCACTGATGATATTGGGAACAAATTTACCGTATCTTCTGATGACAGAGATTATCTGACAGCAGAAGGAAACCGGACATTAAGGCTATATGTTTCTGAAAAAGAAGCATTAGAAGATTTGGAATGTATCCGTATTACGAACTGGATCAACCAGCACATGAAAAAGCTTCCGTCTGGGTCATTAAAACAGCTGCAACTGATTATCAAATGTCTGGAAAATCAAGATATAACCATAGATGATGGGATGCACATTGATAATGAGGTCTTGATAAATGCTCTGGGCGTTTACCGAGCCATGAACCAGATAGAACAGGAGCCGCTTTCTGCAGTTACAGAAATGGCTTTGAAGGAACTGTTAGAATACCGAACACAGCAGAATTCCGGAGATCAGTTATGAAAAGAAACAGTTATGTGCATTGTTCTTTTGACTTAGTTGAATCCTTTAAACCAAGGGTTCCCAAAACCAGAGTCATTGGCAAATTTGTAAGTGAAGAAGCAGAGACACCGAGAATCTGTACTGCTGATACCATTCAGCATGCACTACTTGGAATACCAGGATGTGCAGATGTCATGCAAAATATTCAAAAATTTGACATGCGTATTTATATTCACGTATACTATCTGACCAGTGAGGACATCAAATTTCCCACAGAAGAGGAAGTTCCGGATGTAAAGGAAACCCACGAAGTCTGGATCTTATCGGAACCACAAAAAATAATCCGGCAAGATTATGAAATAACAGATTTTAAGACAAGCTATCATAAAGATTTGAATGGTATCAAACATCAGATCCTTGTCGGATGTAAAATCAAAAGAGTATCTAATATCGACAATATTTCTTATTTTATCGATAACATTATCCCAAACTTACCCAAACAAAAAGCCGAAAAATTCTACGAATTATTAAAAAAATTTAGTTACAGAACGTTTATGAATTCAATGGATGATGAATTTATGGACAAAATACAAGAGATTCGAAAATCTCCTGATTAAGAAAGAGGAGGAATTATTATGGCAATGGAATTATTTGAAAAAGGAACATATATGTATAGTCTGATGGCTGATTACTGGGTATTAAACCGTAAATTGCTAAGTATTGATGCGGAAAATCTGATGCAGGATGATTTCTGGGAATATGCTACAAAAGAGCTGGAAGCATTCTACCAGAAATACAAAACAAACTATGCCAAAAATCAGGCACTCGGATTATTAAAGGAATTAGAAGAAAGATATAAAATTGTAAAAGAGAAACTTAAAGAAACAGAAAAAATGGAAAAAGAAGAAAAGATTGAAACTTCCCTCCCTTGGGCTTCGGCACAGGCGTAAGATTACAGGCAGTCACTTTGGCTGTCTGTTTCTTTTTGTCAAAAAAATCCTTAAACCCAATGCTTTCCGACATACTATTAGCGAGGGCATATTGAATCTGCTGGAAGGGAGTGATGCCATATATGGGGTAATTGTAACAAGGCACGCTGCAGATCGGATGCGGGAACGTGGTGGCTTAAACAGAAAATCTATACAGCGGATTGCCAATCAAGTATATTTCAATGGATATCCAATTGAACGTACAAAGGGTCGGCTGAGGAAATGGATGTATAAGATATCGAAAAGCAATCCAAGTGCGCAAAATTTGCGCATTTACGGTGATAAATTATATATTTTTTCAAATGACGTTTTGATTACAGTATTTAAGATAGCAAGCGGGAATTCTCGGTAATTCAATTACCGAGATGAGAGCGTTTTCGCGAAGCAAAAGTAAAATACCATATTATCTATATCGAAGAAAAACAGATTTCCAGGAAGGAGGCAGACTGATGGCAAAATCAAAGACACTTGGTGTCCGCAAAAACGAGAACGTAGACGTTCTCTGTTATCGCTTCGCGGCATTGCCAACAAACGAACAGATCATTCAACTGAATAAGACCATCGGTTGCTGCCGGTATCTGTGGAACCGGATGCTCGGGGATCACAATACCATGTATCAGGAAATCGGAGTTGTTCCAAATAATACACCAGCCGATTACAAGAGCCTAGAAGAATGTCTCTGGCTGAAGGAAGTAGACTCCCTGGCGCTTGCCAATGTGCAGCTAAATCTTAATCAGGCATTCCAGAAATTCTTCAATGGAGAAGCAAGCCATCCCCGGTTCAAAAAGAAGAAAGTCTGCAAGAATTCCTTTACCACCAATAATGTATCCGGAAACGTCCGGATGGAAGGGAAAGGGATCCGGCTTCCGAAACTGGGAATCTTAACTCTGATCCGACACCGGAAGGTTAAGGCCGGTGGAAAATTGAAGTCCGTGACGGTCTGTCATGAGAAAGATGGAAAGTGGTACTGTTCCATCTCCTTTGAGTACCCAAAAACAGAGCCGGTCTACCCGGAACCGTCTGAGGATATGAAGCATATCGGTCTGGATATGTCTGCCCCGCGTCTGTATGTGGATTCCAATGGAGAACTGGCGGACTTTGAGAAACCGTACAAGAAACTTCAGGAGAAGCTGGCGCGGGAACAGCGGAAGCTTTCCCATAGACAGAAAGACTCTAAGAACTATGAGAAGCAGCGTAAGGTAGTCGCAAGGCTGCATGCGAAAATCAAGCATCAGCGTAAGGATCGCCTGCATAAGCTTTCCGAACAGCTGACCAGGGAATATGACCTGATCAGTATCGAGGATCTGGATATGTCTGCTTTGAAACAGACACTCAATCTTGGGAAATCCTATAGTGATAATGGATGGGGAATGTTCGTTACCATGCTCCTGTATAAAGGAAAACGGAACGGCTGTTACATCATCAAGATAGATAAATGGTTTCCATCCAGTAAGACCTGCAGTCAGTGCGGATATGTCCACAAAGAACTGCAGCTTTCTGACCGGACCTATGTTTGTCCTGTCTGTGGAAATCTCATCGATCGGGATGAACAGGCAGCTATCAACATTGATCTGGAAGGACTGCGGATACTGTTGTCTGCATAAAATAGAACATTTGATAGAAAAACCGGTAGGGACGCCGGGGTTAGCCTTCATCACTACGGGGTTGGATGGTCGCAGTCATCCCATAATATGTCACCCGCGTATGTAGGAATCAAAAGAAACCATGAAATTCCGTGAGGAGTTTTTTGGTGGAAGCTCGGTAATTCAATTACCGAGTAGTTCACAGGAACATTCTGCAGATTGATTCCATGTAAAATTGATGCAGAAGGAAAAAAATACGGGAACTATCATAACCATATCTTATACATGGAGACAAGGAATCTTATTTTATGAGGAGAACTTTTTGGTTAAGAATACTTATTCTGCTTGCAATACTCTTTATTGCCTTTGGGAAAAAAAAGGAGCAGGAACCCTTCGAAGAATTTTCGATGTGGAAAGTTTTGAATGCCTTAAGCACCAATCGGCCAGAACAGATAAAAGAGCTATTACAACCGCAGCTGCAACAACAATCGGATATAAATGATCAGTTGAACAGTATCTGTCGATTCGTATCCGGAATTCCAATAAAAAAAGAAATTAAGTCAAAATCAGAATCAAGAAAATATTACAACATGAATGGAAATCTGGAGAAAGAGATAATCGAATTTAATGTCAATTTTAAAACCCGTGCCAATAATTCTTCTCAAATGAAGATAAAATGGTGCGAGTATAGGCCCAAAAAACCGGATGAGAAAGGGATCTGTTTTCTTTCCGTCCGTTATCTTGGAAAAACAGAAAAAAATTTA
>ERZ1673722.3492-NODE-3492-length-11261-cov-5.977601_pt1 | contig 11261 bp, 8 predicted proteins | sample MGYA00580222_ERZ1673722 | MGnify/ENA primary metagenome ERZ1673722 (study PRJEB41218, sample SAMN15661750) | gut metagenome | host: Homo sapiens | place: Canada: London | collected 2015-08-20/2019-03-30 | study: EMG produced TPA metagenomics assembly of...
CCCAATATTTACAGCAAAGCCCGAAGGTGAATGGATTCGTCGACGGACCAGTTTAGTTACAGTTTACAAACAAAGAAAAATATGGTAAAATACACATACTTTTGTGGCATGCATGAAGCATGTGCTGTACTCAGAAGAGTACATATATTATTTACAATTAAAACGTTATAAATGCCTCAGTAAACTGGGGCGTGTGTTGATGTTGTGGTCAAAAGGTATTTTGCCCCCAACTGATATCCACGAATTGCTCCGTTGCTATGCAACTTTCGCAATTCTAAAAACATTCGGATTCGCTGATTTTAATAAGAAACAGCTCACCTGCGCCTATCATGCGCAAAACCGCCCTATCGGGCTTAATTGCTGCTTTGCAGCTGTTTTGCTTATGCGTCGGCGCTCCTTTCTAGCACAATATTCAGAAAAAACATGCAAGCATGTTTTATTCTGAATGACTGTGCTAGAATGAGCTGTTAAATCAAATCGCTGCATCCTCATGTTTTTGCGAGTCCCAAGCTCAAAAACCTAATCGTGCAAGCACGAACGGCTTTTGGAGCTTTTGACCCTGGTATCATATAATATACTAAGAAGGTATATGATTTCCCAGAAGGGAGATAATATGCCTTCTTTTTTTGTTCAATAAGACAAAATTAAAATACTAGAATGATATAAAAAGACAGAAATGGAGACGCAAAAATGGATTTAAATGAATTTTTCAAAGAGCACAATAAAGTAGCATTGGCATTTTCTGGAGGAGTAGATTCTTCGTATCTGCTTTATGCAGCAATTAATAGTGGAGCGCAGGTGCGTGCCTACTATGTCAATGCTGCATTTCAGCCACAATTTGAGCTTGATGATGCGATGCGTCTTGCAAAACAGCTAAATGCTGATATGAAGGTATTAACAGCAGATGTTCTTTCAAATGAAACAGTAGTGAAGAATCCTTCAGACCGCTGTTATCACTGCAAAAATGTTATATTCAATATGATTCTTGCAGAGGCGAAGAAGGATGGTTTTACCGTACTGATGGATGGAACTAATGCATCTGATGCAGAGGGAGATCGCCCAGGAATGCGCGCGCTTCGAGAGCTTTGTGTCTACTCACCACTTCGTATCTGTGGTCTTACAAAGACGGAAATTCGAAGACGTTCAAAAGAAGCAGGTCTTTTTACATGGAATAAGCCAGCTTATGCCTGTCTGGCAACCCGTATCCCAACAAACGAGCGCATCACTGCAGAAAAGCTTGAAAAGACGGAAGAAGCAGAAAATTATCTGTTCTCTCTTGGCTTTACAGATTTTCGTGTGCGTTATTTAAATGATTCTGCAAAGATTCAGATGCCGGCAGCACAGATGACAAAGCTTTTAGAAATGCGAGAGGAAATTCTTATAGAATTGAAAAAGTATTATAAAGAAGTGCTGCTTGATTTGCAGGCCAGATAAAAAATTTGATTATATGGGGAGATAAAGTTGTGAATAGCGAGGCAAGACAGATACTAGAAGCAGTGAAGGAAGGAAGTATGAGTATAGATGATGCACTGCTTGAAATAAAAAAAGAGCCTTTTGAGGATATTGGATATGCAAAGGTGGATTTACACAGAAAAATCCGCCAAGGCGCAGCAGAAGTAATCTATGGTGCAGGAAAGACACCAGAGCAGATGATTGGAATTGTATCTGCTATGTTAAAAAATGGTCAGGATCACATTTTAATTACACGTTTATCATCAGAAGCAGCAGATATGATTAGTCAGGTACATCCATTGCATTATCACAAAGATGCAAGAGTTGGCATTATCGGAGAAATGCCAAAACCGACTGGAAAGGGAAAGATTGTTGTGGCGACAGGCGGAACATCTGATATTCCTGTAGCAGAGGAAGCTGCGCTGACAGCAGAAATTCATGCAAACGAGGTTGTGCGCCTATATGATGTTGGAGTGGCAGGACTGCATCGTTTATTAAATCATATGGATGAAATCATGAGTGCAAGTGTAATCATTGCAATAGCCGGAATGGAAGGCGCACTAGCAAGTGTAATAGGCGGCTTAGCAGATTGCCCTGTCATTGCAGTTCCTACAAGCGTAGGATACGGTGCATCCTTTGGCGGTGTTTCAGCACTTTTGTCAATGCTTAATTCCTGTGCAAGCGGTGTATCTGTAGTAAATATTGACAATGGCTTTGGCGCCGGCTACTTGGCAGGAATGATGAATCATATGTAATTATTTTGTAAATGTGATTTTGAATAGTTGTAATTAAATAAAGAGGTACAGTTCACGGGGAAATCAATATTTACAGCAAAGCTCTTCGGTGCAATGGTTTCGTCGCCGGACCAAACTCCGCAGGTTCCTGTTATGTTCTTTCTTATTATACGTTACTTTGAAAGACCTGCTCCAAGTGTCCGGCTCGTGAAATCCATTCACCTTCGAGCTTCCATAAAATGACGCGTGAACTGTAGCATAAAGGAGAAAAAAACAAATGAGAACATTATATTTAGATTGTGGAATGGGTGCAGCAGGTGATATGCTGACAGCAGCACTTTCGGAGCTTCTGCCTGATCAGGATGCATTTTTTGAAAAAATGAATGCACTTGGAATCACGGGAGTTCATTTTGAAAAAGAAAAAACTCAAAAATGCGGTATTACAGGAACACACAGTAAGGTAACAGTAAATGGTGAGGAAGAGGAAAGCCTTGATGTGCATCATCATGATCACGATCATCATCATGACCATGAAGACCATCACCATGACCATCATCATGATCATGAAGACCATGACCACGATCATGCGCATGGTGCACATCATCACCACAGCAGCCTGCATGATATTGAGCATATCGTAAGAGATCATCTGCCAGTATCAGATCGCGTAAAGGATGATATAATGGCAGTTTATCAGCTGATCGCCCAGGCTGAAAGTGCAGCACATGGTGTACCAGTTGATCAAATTCATTTTCACGAAGTAGGAACTATGGATGCCGTTGCTGATATTACAGCAGTCTGTATGCTTATGGAGGAGCTTTCTGTTGATCAGGTGATTGTATCACCAGTTCATGTTGGAAGTGGAAAAGTACGCTGTGCACATGGTATTTTGCCAGTACCAGCACCGGCAACTGCTTATATTTTAAAGGAAGTGCCGATTTATGGAGGAAGGATTCAGGGAGAGCTTTGTACACCGACAGGCGCAGCACTTTTAAAACATTTTGCAACAAAATTTGGTGATATGCCGGTTATGAAGACGAAGGCTATCGGTTATGGAATGGGCAAGAAGGATTTTGAGATGGCAAATTGTGTCCGTGCGATGTTAGGAGAGACAGCAGATGATGTAAGCCGTGTTTCTGAGCTTTGTTGCAACATAGATGATATGACTGCAGAGGAAATTGGCTTTGCAACAGAGACAATTTTAGCATCAGGTGCTCTGGAAGTGTTTACTGTCTCCACAGGAATGAAAAAATCCAGACCAGGCATTTTACTTGAGGTGATGTGCCGTGAGGAAGACCGCGACCGCATGATTGAACTTATATTTTTGCATACAACTACGCTTGGTGTTAGAGAGCAGTTTTCAAGACGCTATACTATGACACGCTCTATAAAGACAATAAAGACTCCATATGGTGATGTGAGAAAGAAAGTTTCGACAGGCTATGGTACTTCACGTGAAAAGTATGAGTATGAAGATTTGGCATCAATTGCAAGAAAGCAGGGAATATCCATTCGCGAAGCAAGGCAGACTGCAAGTGACTTTGATAAATAAAAAAGCTGATTAGAATTTTTATTTACAAAAAAGGAGAATGATATGAGAAAAAAACATGTAAGAAATTTAACGGCAGGCTGTGCTGCGTTTATGGCGGCAACATTTGTATTTTCAGCAGGCTTTTCAAAAACAGCATTTGCAGACGAAGCAGACAAAACTACACTTGTATATGGAAGCACTGACTATACACGCATTAACCCGGCAATGGATGAGCACTGCGAAATAAACGTGCTGTTATTTGATGGTCTTACTGATCATGATGGTGATAATCAAATTATTCCGCGTCTGGCAAAGAGTTGGGAGTATGATGAGGAGAATTTAACATACACGTTTCATCTTGAGGAAGGTGTCAAGTGGCATGATGGTGAGCCTTTTACAGCAGATGATGTGAAATTTACATTTGAAGCAATTATGGATCCGGCAAATGAATCTGAAAATGCACCTGATTACGAGGATATAGAGAGCATTGAAGTGATTGATGAACATACGGTAGCGTTTCATCTATCTAACATTAATACCGCTTTTTTGGAATATATGACAAGACCTGTTATGCCAAAGCATCTGTTAGAGGGTGAGGACTGGCAGACATCTGACTTTTTCCGTGCACCAGTTGGAACAGGACCATATAAGTTTGTAAGCTGGGATGCAGGACAGACTATTACAATGGAAAAGAATGAGGAGTATTTTGCCGGTGCAGCTAATATTGATACAATTGTATTTAAGATTGTGACAGATGATAATGCAAAGGCAATGCAGCTATTAAGCGGCGAGCTTGATTTGGCGCAGATTACACCAAAGGAAGAATCACTTTTTGCTGATAATGACGAATTTAAAGTGTACGATATGACAACTTCTGACTATAGAGGCATTCTCTACAACTTTAATAACGAGTATTGGCAGGAAAATGCCGATCTGATCCCAGCAATCAATTATGCGATTGACCGTCAGGCGATCCTTGATGCAGTGCTGTTAGATAAGGGTGAAGTGGCATATGGTCCTCTGCAGCGAAATAAGTATAACAATGAAAATGTGGAGCACTACGATTATAACTTAGAAAAGTCGGCAGAGATTTTTGAAGCAGCAGGATGCACACAAGATGCAGATGGCTACTGGTGCAGAAACGGGGAGAGAATTAGCTTTACAATTAACGCGACACCGGGTGATCAGGTGCGCATTGATATGGCGCAGATTGCAGCACAGCAGCTTCGCGAGGCAGGACTTGATGTAAAAGCAGATGTACCGGCAGGCGGAATCGACTGGGCAGGACAGGAGTGCTGCATCATTGGATGGGGATCTCCGTTTGATGCAGATGATCATACATACAAGGTATTTGGTACAGATAAGGGAGCAAATTATTCTGGATATTCAAATGCACTTGTAGATGAATACTTAACACAGGCACGTCAGACAGAGGATGAAAATGAGCGTAAGGAGGCTTATGCAAAGTTTCAGGAAGCATTAGCAGAGACACCGGCTTACACATACTTCTGCTATATTGATGCGCTTTACGCAGCAGAGACTACGATTCAGGGAATTGATGAAGATACAGTATTAGGTCATCACGGTGTAGGCATTTTCTGGAATATCTGTGACTGGACAATTGAAAATCAGTAACAAAACGAAAGGAAATGAGCGATGAAGAACAAATGGCTTAGTGTGCTTTTCAAAAAGATCGCTGCATTTTTTATCAGCATATGGGTGCTGTCTGCCATTGTGTTTTTCTTATCACGAATTACGCCGATTGATCCGCTGCAGTCGTACTATGGTGAGCGCGTAGAGAAAATGAGTGAAGAACAAAAGGACAGTGCCAGAGAACGTCTTGGATTAAATGATCCGATTCCGGTACAATATGTGCGCTGGCTTAAGCTGGCGCTGTCCGGTGATTTTGGAATCTCCTACAAATATAAGCAGGACGTTACTATTGTGATTAAAGAACGTATCCAAAATACACTCGTTTTAGGAGTATTAAGCTATGTGATTTTATTTATTGGAGCATTGCTGTTAGGACTTTTATGTGCTTGGAATGAAAATAAATTTGCAGACAGGCTTATTGTGCGCCTTGGAACGATTACAAGCTGCATTCCGGAATTTTGGATGGCACTAATGTTGATTTTTGTGTTCAGCGTATTGCTTGGCTGGTTCCCGGCAAGCGGTGCATATTCAATTGGAGGAGGCAGCTTAATTGACAGGCTGCGTCATCTTGTGCTGCCATTAATTGCCTCAGTGGCTGGTCATTTGTGGTATTTTGCCTATATGGTGCGAAATATGCTCTGCGAAGAAACACGTTCAGAATATATCGTGCTTGCACGTGCAAAGGGAACAAAAGACAGTACAATATTATTTCGTCACTGCCTAAAAAATGTGCTGCCAGCTTATATTAGTCTTATGGCAGTTTCGGTAGCGCATATTCTTGGCGGTACTTATTTGGTAGAAGCAGTATTTGGCTATCCGGGAATTGGTATGCTTACGTATGAGAGTGCCAAAACATCTGATTACAACATGCTTATGGTACTATGCCTTTTAACGGGAGTAGTGATGATAGCAGCAAACACGATTGCAGAGCTAGTGAACGCAAGATTAAATCCATATATGGCGCAGGAGGGAAAATGAGCTTTGAAAAACATATAACGAAGAGAAAAAAAGTACCGTTTCTTTCCTTTGTGCTGCTTGGTATTTTGATTATGGGATGTGTGTTTGCACCATTTTTTTGCAAAGATGCGTCCTATATGGATCTTATGAACTGCAGCCGCGCACCAGGGCGTGAATTTTTCTTTGGAACAGATACTATGGGACGCGATCTGTTTTCATGTATCTGGCATGGCGGACGTGTTTCTCTTACCATTGGCTTTTTATCAGCTGCAATATCAGCAGTTATTGCAGTTTTGTATGGCACAGCAAGTGCACTGTCACCTGCGTGGCTGGATAGGCTTTTGATGCGTCTTGTAGACGTGCTTCTTTCTGTTCCATCGCTTTTGCTTGTCTTATTTGTGCAGGCAGTATTTGGAAAAAATATTATAGGAATGAGTGCAGCGATAGGACTTTGCGGATGGTTTTCAATGGCAAAAATCGTGCGCACACAGGCAAAAACAGTAAAAGAAAGCGGCTTTGTAACGGCATCACAGTGCATGGGCGGCGGATTTTTTCATGTGCTTTACTGGCATCTTGCACCAAATTTTCTTCCATCCATTTTATTTATGATTATTATGAGTGTACGAACAGCAATAGCTGAAGAATCAACACTCAGCTTTCTGGGGCTTGGCTTTCCAATAGAGACAATCTCGTGGGGCAGTATGCTCGCACTTGCCCAGAATGCGTTTGTCATGCGCGCATGGTGGATGATTTTGATTCCAGGCCTTTTCTTAATACTCCTTTTTTTATGTCTCACCGAGATAGGAAGCTGGTGTCAAGAGCGCATGAATCATAAAAAGAGGCAGATGTAAAAAAATCACTTGCAATTTGCACTTTCGTGTGCTATAGTAATGAACCATAAGAAACGCATTGAAGGAGACTCTATCCCAACGATCTTGACAGGAAGAGGGCGTCACCGACTGAGAGCGCCGTCATGAGGGACTGGGTGTGGGAACGCTCCGGAGCGGGCATTCTGAGCTTTTATTATGAGTAAAAGGGTAGGTTTGCACGTTGGTTTACGTTATAACCATAGAGTGATCCAGATATGGATTGAATGCGGGTGGTACCGCGGAACGAAGATGTTTCGCCCCGGAGACTGTGTTAAAACGGTCTTCGGGGCTTTTTGTTTATCAAGTTAAGGTACTCTTGCATCTGTCATGGAGACTCGTATTTTGGCTGAAAAGAAAGGACAACATGGAATTTATCAGTGGAATCAGCAAAAAAGAGTATGCAAGTATTAAGGAATTAGCACAGGGAAGCTGTGATGGAAAGACTGTTCGCATGGAGGGAATGATTCATGCCGTAAGAGACATGGGCGATGTACGCTTTGTGATCTTACGAAAGGCAGAGGGACTCGTTCAATGTGTCTATGAGGAAAAAACAGCAGGCTTTGAGTTAGGCGAATTAAAGGATGAGAGCGCAATTCGTGTAGAGGGTGTTGTTTATGAAGAAAAGAGAGCACCGTTTGGAAGAGAGCTTCGTTTAACATCAGTGACTATTTTATCAGAGCCTTCGGCAGCAATGCCATTACCTGTCAACAAATGGAAACTAAATACTTCACTGGAAGCAAAATTAAACTATCGTCCATTATCTCTTCGCAATTTGAAAGAGCGAGCAAAGTTTCGCATTCAGGAGGGAATTGCAAGAGGCTTTTGTGAATTTTTAACTTCACAGGGCTTCACGCAAATCAGAACTCCAAAGATCGGAGCAAAGGGAGCAGAGGGCGGTTCTAATGTATTTAAGCTTGATTATTTCCACCGTCCGGCGGTACTCGCACAGAGCCCGCAGTTTTACAAGCAGATGATGGTCGGCGTGTTTGACCGTGTGTTTGAGACTGGACCTGTATTTCGTGCAGAGAAGCATAACACAAAACGCCACTTAAATGAATATACGAGTCTCGATTTTGAGATGGGCTTTATCGACAGCTTTCAGGATATCATGGCAATGGAAACCGGCTTTTTACAGTACACAATGGAGCTGTTAAAGAAGGATTATAAAACAGAGCTTGATATGCTTGACATTACACTTCCAAAGGTTGATGAGATTCCACAGGTACGATTCGATGAGGCAAAGCGTCTTGTGGCAGAGAAATATAACAGACAGATCAGAAACCCATATGATCTTGAACCAGAGGAGGAAGCACTGATTGGCCGCTACTTCGAGGAAGAATATGGCGCAGACTTCGTATTTGTTACTCACTATCCGAGCAAGAAGCGTCCATTCTATGCAATGGATGATCCAGATGACAAGACATTCACTCAAAGCTTCGATCTATTATTTAAGGGACTTGAGGTTACAACAGGAGGACAGCGTATTCACGAGTATCAGATGCTTCTTGACAAGATCGAGGCAAAGGGTATGACAACTGAAGGCATGGATCAGTACCTTGATATCTTCAAGCATGGAATGCCGCCGCACGGAGGACTCGGCATTGGCCTAGAGCGTCTGACGATGAAGCTGATCGGTGAGGACAACGTGCGTGAGACCTGCCTCTTCCCAAGAGATCTTTCCAGACTGGAGCCGTAACATTTAATGAGCGGTGAGACGAAGAAGTCAAACCGCTTTCGTAAAAATATAAAGAAAAATTGGAAGGAAATCACGATGGCAAATATAATTGATGATGAGACAATAGAGTATGTTGGAATATTAGCAAAGCTCGCGCTTTCCGAAGAGGAAAAGGAGCAGGCAAAAAAAGATATGTCTGATATGCTTGACTATATAGATATGCTTGGTGAGCTGGACACATCCAATGTAGAGCCAATGAGTCATGCATTCCCTGTTTTCAATGTGTTCCGTGAGGATGTAGTTACAAATGGAGATGGAAGCGAGGAAACACTTGCAAATGCACCGGAACAGAAAAACGGGGCATTTAAGGTTCCAAAGACTGTGTAATGGTGTTCTGAATAATTACAAAACATTTAAAAGCTTGATTAGATAACAGGTAATGGAGAGACAGGAGACAGTTTAATGGAGATTCAAAAATTGACAGCAGTTTCGCTGGGAAAAAAGATAAAAGAAAAAGAGATCTCCGTGCGGGAGGCGCTCGATGCAGTTTTCGCACAGATTGATCAGACAGAAGATAGGTATCATGCGTATGTGACACTCGATAAAGAGGGCGCTTACAAGCAGGCTGATGCTGTTCAGGAAAAAATAGACAAGGGTGAGCTGACAGGAGCACTTGCTGGTGTACCGGTAGCCATTAAGGATAACATGTGCACGAAAGGACTGTTGACTACCTGCAGTTCAAAAATTTTGGAAAATTATGTTCCAACCTACACGGCATCTGCAGTTCAAAACTTAACTGATGCAGGCTGTGTAATTATTGGAAAGACAAACATGGATGAGTTTGCGATGGGAAGTACAACAGAGACCTCATACTATGGTGTTACAAGAAATCCTCATAATCCAGACCATGTTCCAGGTGGTTCTTCAGGAGGAAGTGCAGCTGCAGTTGCCTTAAATGAGTGCTTTTTTGCACTTGGTTCTGATACAGGCGGTTCCATTCGCCAGCCATCTGCATTTTGCGGCATCACCGGTATGAAGCCAACATATGGCACAGTTTCCCGTTATGGACTTATTGCCTATGGTTCTTCACTTGATCAGATTGGTCCGATGACAAAAAATGTTACTGACTGCGCAGCTGTTCTTGAGACAATTGCTTCCTATGATAAAAAAGACAGCACGTCGATGAAACGTGAAGAATATGATTTTACATCTGCACTTGTAAGAGATGTAAAAGGTCTTCGCATCGGACTTCCAAAGGATTATTTTGGCGATGGTCTTGACAGCGAAGTAAAGGCAGCAATTTTTAAGGCAGCAGAAACCTTTAAGCGTATGGGAGCTATTGTAGAGGAGTTTGATTTAGGTCTTGTGCAATATGCAATTCCGGCATACTATATCATAGCATCGGCAGAGGCTAGTTCAAACCTTGAGCGTTTTGATGGTGTAAAGTATGGCTACCGCACAAAAGAATATGGTGATCTTCACAGCATGTACAAAAAGACACGTTCAGAAGGCTTCGGCTCAGAGGTAAAGCGCCGTATCATGTTAGGCTCCTTTGTTTTAAGCTCAGGCTATTATGATGCTTATTATTTAAAGGCATTAAAGACAAAAGCACTTATTAAGCAGGAGTTTGATAAGGCATTTGAAAAATATGATATTATTCTGGCACCGGCAGCACCAACGACTGCACCGCTTTTAGGCAGCAGCTTACAGGATCCTATCAAGATGTATTTAAGTGATATTTATACAATATCTGCAAATCTTGCCGGAATCCCAGGTTTGTCAATTCCGTGCGGAAAAGATAAGATGGGTCTTCCAATTGGAATGCAGCTTCTTGGCGGCTGTTTCCAGGAAAAAACATTGCTTCGCGCAGGTTTTGCGTATGAAAAGGCAAGAGAGGAGGAAGCGTGATGGCACAGTATGAAACCGTGATCGGTCTTGAGGTTCATGTGGAGCTGGCAACAAAAACAAAAATTTTCTGCGGCTGCTCCACCGCATTTGGAGGTGCTCCAAACAGCCATACCTGTCCTGTCTGCACTGGACTTCCAGGTTCTCTTCCTGTATTAAACAAGCAGGTTGTTGAGTATGCAATGGCAGTTGGACTGGCAACTAATTGTCAGATCAATCAGTATTGCAAATTTGATCGTAAGAACTATTTTTATCCAGATAATCCGCAGAACTATCAGATCTCTCAGTTATATTATCCGATATGTCATGATGGCGGAATCAAGATAGATGTAAACGGTCAGAAAAAGATTGTACGTATCCATGAAATCCATATGGAGGAAGATGCAGGAAAGCTTGTTCATGATGAGTGGGAGGATGTCTCATTAGTAGACTATAACCGTTCAGGTGTGCCGCTTATAGAGATTGTTTCTGAGCCAGATATGAGA
>ERZ1673722.3502-NODE-3502-length-11233-cov-4.009036_pt1 | contig 11233 bp, 6 predicted proteins | sample MGYA00580222_ERZ1673722 | MGnify/ENA primary metagenome ERZ1673722 (study PRJEB41218, sample SAMN15661750) | gut metagenome | host: Homo sapiens | place: Canada: London | collected 2015-08-20/2019-03-30 | study: EMG produced TPA metagenomics assembly of...
ATTTTGCCCCCGCTGTTCAAAGCCAAAATCCCGATCTGTCCATCCTCCTGCACTTCATAATTATCATCATTAACAGCCACCGGCTCATCATCTGCACTCAGCTGAGCCGCATCCGCACCTGTCAGCACTGCCTGCCCGAAACCGGACGCCCCATCGGAACCAGAATTTTCAGATCCAGGATCCGAACCTGATCCGGATGATCTCCTGTGGTTCACATCCTTCACATTCGCGACAGCAGTCGCATCCCTGCCGTCACAGAGGATCGAGACGATATCTCCCGCCTTGAAATCATCATAAAAGACATTCTCAGGAAGATTATAGGATTTCTCACATCCGTCACCCTCAAAAGATCCGCCGTATGTGTAATCTCCACTTTCGATCGTTATTTGATTTTCATCCGTTTTCACTACCTGGCCGTACACGATATTATCATTTTCCGAAGCCTCTGTACTCCGACTACACGCCGAAAGCGTCAGAAGCAGCAAACACGACAGACAGCCGACCAGCAAAAGTCTCTTCATGATCCAGGGTCTCCTCGTTCACAGGCTATTGCTATTACTCATATTGCGTTTATTTTATCGTATAGCAGTATCCTAACCCTTTCATGTGTTGATTCAGTGTATGTTCCATGCGGTTTTCGTGCAAAAAGCCAAAGCCGGCTCTATTGAATGTCGCCGGCTCTACTCAATACCGCCGCCTCTGCCTGAAGCTTCCGGCACCGCTATTTCGGCATATCGATCTTATCCAGGATCCCGGCAAGCTTCGCCAGCACAATGCCGTAATTAGTGATCGGCACTCCAGCCGCCTGCGCCTCTCCGATCCGGCTCAGCACGAGCCGCCGGTTGAACATGCAGGCACCGCAGTGAATCACAAGATCAAATGACTGCAACTCGTCAAAGGGCGGAAAATCATTGCCGCAAACGTTCACGATCTCGATCCCTCGGCCAAATTTTTTACGCAGTAAATTCGGGATCTTTTCACGGCCGATGTCCTCCGAAAGCGGAACATGGGTGCAGGCTTCTGCAATCAGAACCCTTGATTTTTCAGTCATTTCGTCTAATTGCGATGCGCCCGCAACGAATTTTTCGATATCCCCTTTATATGCTGCAAAAAGCACTGAGAACGACGTCAATCTGCTGGACGCCGGCTTTGCATCATACACTTGTTTGAAGCACTGCGAATCTGTAATGATCAGATCCGGCGCCCGGCCCAGAGCGCCGAGCGCCCCCGCAAGCCCATCCGCGGTGCACGCCACAGCCGTGCACCGCCTGTCGAGAAGTTCCCGGAGCGTCTGCACCTGCGGCAGGATCAGACGCCCCTTCGGAGCCTGAATATCCTGCGGCATGACCAGCAGGGCCAGACTGCCTTCATCCACCAGATCACTCAAAATCTGCTGCCGCATAAAATCTTCCGGTATCATCTCGGCGATTTTATGCCGCAGCTCCTCAAGACCGGCTCCCGCCTCTGCGCTGACCGCAAGGACCGGGATGTCATCGCCCAGTTCCGCCCGGATGGCAGCCAGAACCTGCGGTACCGGCTGCCTCAGTCTCTCCCTCTTGGATAATACTGCTATGACCGGAATATCCTTTTCTGAAAAATCCATGATCCAGCGCCGCTCTTCATCAAGATTTCTGGCGAGAGCCGACTGATCATCGATGATCACAAGAGCGAGATCTGTCTGTGGCAGAATCTCCCTCGTTTTCTGCACCCGAAGCTCCCCTAAATCTCCTTCATCGTCAAATCCTGCGGTATCTATAAAAACCACCGGACCGATAGGATGCAGCTCCATAGCTTTAAATACCGGATCTGCAGTCGTTCCCGGCGTATCGGAGACCAGAGCCAGCTGCTGACCGGTCAATGCGTTGATGAGCGAGGATTTCCCGCTGTTCCGTTTTCCAAATAATCCGATGTGCAGGCGGTCTGCCCGCGGGGTATCGTTCAGTCCCATGTTCACATCCTCCTGTTGTTTCGTCTGGTTGCTTTCCCGGCAAGCGGTTCACTCCGGTCAATCTCATCTCAGGCAATCGTTTCCTAGAACCGGAAATCTCTCATGCCGCCTTCCAGATCGTGAAGATGTTCCTCCACCTTGGCTCTGACGGTCTCATTCGGTATTTTAGCAAGGCGATCCTGGATGACTTTCAGACCCTTCTCTTTCGTCTCTTCGGTAGCGTAGTCCTCCAGGTATTCCTTGAGCGTCATGAGTGCATTCGGCTGACAGATATTCGCGATCTGTCCCGACTTGACCAGACTCATGAACCTGTCTCCGGTACGGCCCTCCCGGTAACATGCAGTGCAGAAACTCGGCACATGGCCAAGATCCAAAAGCCAGTCCACTACCTCGTTGAGCGTTCTCGTATCGTTGACGTCAAACTGTGCAGAATTATCATCTTCGGCTTCTTCTTCCACGTAGCCGCCTACACTTGTACGGCTGCCTCCGGAGATCTGAGAAACGCCGATCTTAACAGCTTCGCCTCTCATCGCCTTGGATTCTCTTGTGGACATGATGATACCGGTATAAGGTACTGCGATCCGCAGGATCGCAATGATCCTCTTGAAAACCTCATCAGGCACGCCGTTGTCAAAGGTATCCGGATCGATATCATCCGCCGGACGCACACGCGGTACACTGATGGTGTGCGGTCCGCAGCCGAACGTGTCTTCAAGATGCTTTGCATGCATAAGGATGCCTACGAAATCGTATTTATAAAGATTGAGGCCGAACAGAACGCCGCAGCCTACATCGTCGATCCCCGCTTCCATCGCCCGGTCCATGGCCTCGGTATGATAAGCATAGTCGCTCTTCGGACCGGATGGGTGAAGATCTTCATACGCTTCTTTATTATATGTCTCCTGGAACAAGATGTATGTTCCTATCCCGGCATCTTTCAGTTTCTTATAGTTTTCGACCGTCGTGGCCGCGATGTTGACGTTGACACGGCGGATCGCTCCGTTTTTATGCTTGATGCTGTAGATCGTATCGATGCATTCCAGTATGTATTCGATCGGGTTGTTTTTCGGATCTTCTCCCGCCTCGATGGCCAGCCGTTTGTGTCCCATATCCTGCAAAGCCGTGACTTCCTGACGGATCTGCTCCTGCGTCAGCTTCTTTCGGCTGATATGCTTGTTCTGTCCATGATACGGGCAGTATTTACAGCCATTGATGCAGTAGTTTGAAAGATACAGCGGCGCGAACAGCACGATCCTGTTGCCATAAAATTTTTCCTTGATTTCCTCCGCCAGTCTGAAAATTTCCTGATGGATGCTTTCATCCTCACATTCCAGAAGCAGCGCCGCTTCCCGGTAGGAAAGGCCTTTGCAGTCCTTCGCCCGCTCCAGGATCTTTCTCATGTCCTCGACATCATTTTTATGTTCCTCCGCATAGCGCAGAGTTTCCTCGATTTCTTCGTGGCAGATGAATTCCTCTGCCTTCTTTGATTTACTGTTGTAGCTCATATACCTTACCTCCTCATCTGCAAAAAAGGGGGCGCACCATCGAAGTCGTTCGACGCATCATCCGGCGGCTTCTCAAACTGCTGTCGTATAGCGATCCGTTTGCAGAAGCAAAAAAGCTCTGTCCGGGCAGCAGATGCATTCCCAAACAGAGCCGATCAATCAAAAAATAATGCTGCAAAAATCCTTGCCGCCAGTCTTCTCTATTGATCCTCGCCTTGTTCCTCGGTAACACCCTTAGCTTCAGCACGATGTTCATTCTTATCTCTTATCTCACATTTTACCACACGATCCTTGCCAGGTAAATCCCTGATTATTTCCGCAGGTGTGTAGCGACCGTCGTCACGGATCATTTTCCGCAGATCTTCGCCCTGATCATGGCCGATTTCCAGCAGCAGGAATCCCCCCGGTTTCAAATGATCCGCCGCTTCCTTCACAATGACGCGGTAAAAATCCAGTCCATCTCTGCCGCCGTCCAGTGCCTGCAAAGGCTCATGATCCTTCACTTCTTCCTGCAGAATCGAGATCATCCGCGTCCGGATATACGGCGGGTTGCTGACGATCATGTCGAACTTCTTTCCTGCTGCCGGCGCGAACATATCGCCTCTGGCAAATCTCATCTTTACCCGCAGGTTTTTCGCATTTTCCTCTGCGACCGCGAGAGCTTTCTCACTGACGTCGGTCCCCAGGACCTTTACATTGGAACTGATCTTCGCCAGCGATATCCCGACTGCTCCGCTTCCGCAGCAAAGATCCAGCACCTCCCATTCCTTGCCGCCTTTTAACTTTTCAAAAAAACTCAGCTTTTCCCGCGGCGTTTCCTGGATCACCCTGGCAGCTTCCGTCACCAGAGTTTCCGTGTCCTGGCGCGGGATCAGCACGTCCGGCGACACCTTGAACGTATGTCCCATAAACTCCTGTACCCCTGTGATATGCTGCAAAGGTATCCGCTCCGCGCGTTTGGCGATGAGCTCCATATATTTTTCTTCTATCTCCGGGTCTACCTCCTCTTCCGCCTTCAGGAACAGCTGGACTTTATCCATACCGGTCAGAAAGCAGTACAGCTCCTGTGCATCGATCTTAGCATCCATGCAGTACGCTTTTGCCAGGCGGTACTCCCCTTCCTTTACGAGAATCCTCGTCTTCATCTGTCATTCTCCTGTCTGTCGTTGCTTCGGCTCATTATGCCGATTCTATAAAAATCTGCGCTTCTGTAAAGGCCTGTACTTCACGAAAATCCCCTGCGGCTTTTCCGTCCGGTCATCGTCTTCATCTTCCTTTGCAGACTCGATCAGCTCATGACCATCGTAATGTCCGACGTCTTCTTTGCAGATCGTATAAGTGCCGCACGGTTTTTCATCGCACACGGCATGGATCGCTGCGATCGCTACTTCCAGCTGGCTGTCATCCGGTTCTTTCGTCGTGATCTTTTGCAGATACAATCCCGGAAGGCTCAGGATCTTTACCACGATGTTATCGCTTTTCCCGGCCCATTTGAGCAGCTCATAGGAAAGTCCTGCAATCACCGGAAGGAGCAGAAGTCTGGTGACGATCCGAAGCCACAGGGTCGGCCATCCCAGCAGAAAATGCAGTGCAAACGCGATGATAAACACGAACATCAAAAAGCTGGTCCCGCACCGCGGGTGTAGTGTAGGGAACTGCCGGCAGTTGGCCGGGGTCAGTTCCAGTCCGTTTTCAAAGCAATGGATCGTTTTGTGCTCCGCACCGTGGAACTGAAAGACCCTTTTGATCTCTCCCATAAAGGAAATCAGCCAGACATACGCTACGAAGAGCAAGATCCGAAATACGCCTTCTGCAAAGTTGAGCCAGAACACGCTGTCGGTAAACAGCTTCATCAGGTTCACCACGCCGGTCGGCAGGATGATGAATATTCCCACCGTAAAGACCAGTGCCAGGAACACCGAAAAATAGATCATCAGATTCCATGCGCCCTTGGCTCCGAATTTTTTATTGAGCCAGGCTTCGAAGCGGCTTTCTTCGTATTCTTCTTCGTCACCGTCCTCCAGCATTTCTGCTGAGTCCATGAGAGTTTTCGTACCGGTCACCATAGAATCAATGAATGCCACCACTCCGCGCAAAAGAGGGATCTTCGTCCATTTGCCATAAACCTTGGTCGGAACGGTCTTGATCTGGATATCATCATTTGGCAGACGCACGGCAAGAGCTGTTTTTTTCTCGCCTTTCATCATGATGCCTTCCATAACAGCCTGTCCGCCCATCTTGGTCGGGCAGGCGTCTTTTAAGAAAATCTTGCTTAAATCCATACTGTGTTATCCTTCTAATCTGATCTTCTTGATCACTTCAATAAAGGTTTTGTTATCTCGTGTATGTGCCAGGTTGTCCAGGATCATTTCGGTGACTTCCTGGTTGTCCCGATTGCCCAGCGCCCGTCTCATGCGCCAGATGGCTTCCATTTCTTCCTGGTTCATCAGCAAATCTTCTCGTCTCGTCCCTGACTTGTTGAGATCGATAGCCGGGAAAATACGCTTCTCTGAAAGCTTGCGATCCAGATGAAGCTCCATGTTTCCTGTCCCTTTGAATTCTTCAAAGATAAGATCGTCCATACGGCTTCCTGTTTCCACAAGTGCCGTTGCCAGGATCGTGATGCTGCCGCCCTCTTCCAGGTTTCTGGCTGCCCCGAAAAACTTCTTTGGCTTATACAAGGCTCCGGGATCGAAACCACCCGACAGGGTCTTGCCTGATGCCGGCACTACCAGGTTGTAGGCTCTCGCCAGTCTGGTGATACTGTCCAGCAGAACCACCACATCCTTGCCGTGCTCGGCCAGTCTCTGTGCTCTGGCCAGAACCATCTCTGCCACTTTAACGTGATGCTGCGGCATTTCGTCAAAGGTGGAATAGATCACTTCTCCACTCTTGAGGCTCCGCTTCATATCCGTAACTTCTTCCGGTCGCTCGTCTACCAGCAGCACGATCAGTTCCGTTTCCGGGTAATGTTTTTCGATGCTGTTTGCGATTTTTTTAAGAAGGACTGTTTTACCGGCTTTCGGCGGTGCAACTATGAGTCCTCTCTGTCCTTTTCCGATCGGTGCCACCAGGTCGATGAGGCGCAGGGAAAGGTCCCTGCCGTCCTCCAGAACCAGCCGTTCATTCGGGAAGATCGGAGTCAGCGATTCGAAATCCGGTCTTTTGATAGCTGCTCCCGGCTCATCTCCATTGACGGATACTACGTACAGCAGTGCGCCGAAGCGGTTTCCGTCATTAGGATGTCTGCAAATTCCTTTGATTTTATCACCGGTCTTTAAATTGAAACGCCGGATCTGAGCCGGAGCCACATAAATATCTTTTTCGCTGGTCAGAAAGTTGTTGAATCTAAGGAATCCGAATCCGTCTTCTGCCAGTTCAAGAATGCCTTCCACTTCGAAACGGTCGTCGCGACCTTCCCGGGTTTCACGAGGTTCATGGTGGTCACGGTTTTCACGAGGTTCCCGTGGTTCATGGTTGTCACGGCTTTCACGTGGTTCCCGCGGTTCGTGGTTGCTGCCCGGCTGCGGATCCCGGCTATGAACAGACTTATCGTGATCGTCTTTGTTACTGTTTTCTTCTTTTGGATCTTCACGCATCAGATTTGCGATCAGATCAGCTTTTTTCATTTTCTCGTACCCCTGCAGTCCGAAAGTTTTCGCGATTTCACGCAATTCGACCACTTTCTTGGACTTCAGAGTTTTCTCGTCCAATGTTTTCCACATATTATGTGAATCCTTTCTGTTTGTTGGTGTGGGTTGTATTTTTTGAGTGTAAAAAAATCTTAGATCGGTCTTTCGGGAATCCAAATACCCTAATCTTCTATATAATATACACCTGTTTTGAAAAGTATACAAGACAGCGGAGAAAAATCGGCAAGAAAAAGATTTCAGCCCGGATTCCCGGCAGTATGCCTGGAATCGAGCTGAAATCACATTCCTCACTATTTGTATAGCCTCAGCTATTGTTTCTTTCTTCGAGAGCCTGCTAAGACTACTCCAATGCCGGCAAGTGCGGCTGCTGCGATGGCGATCCAGAGGACCGGTGCGAAATTATCGCCTGTAGCTGCTGCGTCGTCTGCGGTCTGCTGACTGCTGCTTTGTGCAGAGGACGTCGCGGCTGATGTTGTCTGCTGCGAAGAGTCCGTCGGCTGGCCCGGATCTGTCGGCTTGGATGGGTCTGTCGGTGTCACAGGATCGCTTGGTTTGCTCGGATCTGCCGGCGGTGCAGGCATAGGATTGCTTGGTTTGCTCGGATCCTCCTTCTCCACTTTGACAAGATAAATATCGACGGTATTATTATCCACTGTTACGTTATCGATCCCCTTCGTTGTTTTCTCATCGTCAATACGATATTCCCCGTCATAGGCAGATCCCGTCTCATTATCCCCGCTGAGCACATTCTGGATGTTGGCAGAAAGCTGCTTCTTGCCGTCTTCATACTGATACAGATCTGCCACAATCTTGGCGCCCGGATTGACCATATGAGTTCTGGATTTGATCTTCTTGGTTACCGTTTCTCCATTCTCTTTATAAGAAACGTAGAAATTTACCATATATGGAATGGCGTCTCTTTCCTCTCTCGCCTTCCATACAGCACGCAAAGTCAGGATCTTCCGATCCTTGTCACGATCATAATACAGGCAGTCCTGCACCGCGGCGATGGAAGCACCGCTGCATTGCAGCGACTCACCTTCGGCATAGGTCAAAGGGTTGCCGTCTGCCAGTCTCTTGACAGTTTCGGTCGGATATCCCGTTCCGTCAGTCTGTGTTTTCGCAGTCAGAACTTCCCAGTGATCGAATATGAATCTGCCGGTTTTGTCCACCGGCTGCCGGTTGGAAATCAGTACTTTCTGGTGGTTTTCACAGTTGTATCCGTTTTCCCCGCCATTCTGATAGGCCGGCATATCCTCAATATCTGTGAGTTTCGGCGAGATCTGCACGCCATCCTGCGTGCGCCCGGCTCCCGATACATAGTTGATCCCGTATTTGATCGGGGACGCCTGGATATTGACCAGCACAACGCCCTGTGCAGGAGCGGCATTCATATACTTCTGCAAAGCCTTTGTCCCACGGAAATAGTAATAACCGTCGCTGCTGGCCTGCCAGTTCTCGTAGGAGACGATTTCGAAACCGGACCCGCTTTTGATCAGGTATTCTACAAAAGCATCATCTCCTGTTTTAAGATCATCATCTTCCTGAAGCTTCGTACCGTCTTTTTCGTGTAGGATATATGAGGCATCTGATAGCCGTCTGCTTTCTTAAAGCGTATGGGATCAGAGTAGTTATTACTTGATACCCTTTCAACAAGCGAGCCTGGCTTTAAAGCGATCCAGCTTCCCTGCCCGTCTCTGGTCTGATAGTACTGCGGATCGTTTACACCATTCAGGTGCTTGAATACCAGCTCCTTGTGATAATGACCGACCAGGTTGCCTGCGCTGACAGTCAGGTTTTCATAGCAGTTCTCCACATCCATACGATATCTTCGGGTAGCCGAGCTTCCATTATCACCTCGGTTGGAAGTCACACTGATCGTGATTTTCGTCCCCGTGGAAAGTGTTGTTGTTTCTGTTACTGTTTTATTGCTTTTGACATCTACCATCGGTACCGTTACCGGCTCTCCGTTGATCTGCAGCTGATCCAGTTCCCAAGTAACCTGATGCGCCGTCCAACCCCCAAAGTCCCAGGAGAAGCTGTGGTCCTGGGCAGAAAAGGTCTTTCGGCACAGATCCGGTCTAATGTTTCCAAATGCCTCTTTATTATTATCATCATAAACGACCATTCTTGTATTCGCATACACGGTCTGCGCCCATTCCGATGCATCAAAGGTAAACTGATCGATCTTCTCATACTGCAGTGTCACCACATCATCGCCTGTAATATTATCAAGTGAAATGAAATCTGAAAGTTTTATAGTATCCGGGCTTCCTTCCGCCAGGGAAATACTATTCCCGTCTCGCTGATAGGACATCATTTCACCCAGCTTAGAAGTATAGCGAACTGTTTCGTCGCTTTTTTTCGTGACAGTCACGGTCGCCTTATATCCTCGCGGGATCGTCACCGTATCGCTGTAACTATGGCCGTCAGCCACTTCCAGCGGGCGGTCGGCTCCAAAGACCTGATCCAGGCTCCAGCCGTCCGGTCCTTCGCTCGTCACATTGCCATCAGAATCCTTAAACTGGTATTCCACAGTATGATCTTTGCCGTGGGTGTATTCCAGCGTGATTTTATCACCGCTTTTTAAAACCGCATATACCGTCTTGTTTGTAACGTTTTTATCGGTGGTATAGTAAACATACTCCTGCTCGGTGCCGTCATCTTCATGGATCGTAAGCGTTCCCACGAAATAAACGGCAGTATTTCCGATATGAGCACGGCTGAAAGTGTGTCTCACATCCGATTTATTCTGCAAGGTCAGCGGCACATTGTTACGTAGTCTGCCGCCTTTGATCGAAGAAATGGAATCTGTCTGCAGATCTGTGCAGGCCGAACTGCCCGCATGATGATTAACGCAAACGAACTCAAAATACTTTGCAGGGATCGCAGCCTCTTCCGTTTCTACATTGTGCGGAGCACTTTGCAGATCCTGCTGTGTTACATATTCCTTTTCTAAATGCTGCTCAAGTGTTGATGAACCTGTCGCTTCTGCCGCCCATACGGCTGTACCGCTTCCCAGTGCGAGAAAAAGCATCAGGATCGCCAAACTCAAAGCCATCCCTTTTCTTATTCCTTGAAGTTTCATTTTGCTCCGTTATCCTTCCATACATTTTATCTGTACCTCCCCTGAGCAAGAGGCGCAACCCTTTTTTACCACGATTAAACCCATCTGTCAATAGTTTCTAAACAATTTTAGACTATTTTTGTCTCGTATGGCTTGTTTCATCAATTCGCCTTCAAAAAAGACCGAGCCTCGGTTCCCTGAGGTTCGGTCCTTACCATTCTTCTTAATCAAGATTTCTAATACTCGAAAAATCCTTCGCCGGTCTTTCTTCCCAGCTTGCCGTCGCGGACCATCTTGCGCAGATATACGTGCGGACGGTACTTGTCTTCGCCGTATTCCCGGTGAAGAGTTTCCATGATGGCGAGGCACACATCCAGTCCGATCAGATCGCCCAGCGCCAAAGGTCCCATCGGGAAGTTGGCTCCCAGCTTCATAGCCTTATCGATATCTTCCGCCTCTGCCACGCCGTCTGCCAGGATGCCGACAGCTTCATTGATCATCGGGATGAGGATCCGGTTTACTACAAATCCCGGAGCTTCTTCCACTTTAACAGGGCTTTTGCCCAGAGATCCTGCCAGTTCCATAATGGTCTCAGTCGTTTTCTCGGAAGTGGATAATCCGCGTATGACTTCCACCAGCTTCATAGCCGGCACCGGATTAAAGAAATGCATGCCGATGACTTTTTCCGGCCGGTCGGTCACAGCTGCGATCTCCGTAATAGAAAGCGCTGACGTATTGGTCGCCAGGATCGCATCCGGCTGGCAGACTTCATCCAGCTGACGGAACATGGCTTTCTTTGCCTCCACATTTTCCGTTGCTGCCTCTACAACAATCTCCGCATCGTGAAGATCCCCCATGTCGGTGCTGCCTTTGATGCGTCCCAGCGCTGCCGTCTTGTCCTCTTCGCTCATCCGCCCTTTCCTGACAGCCTTTTCCAGTACCCCTGAGATCTTTTCAAGGCCCCGGTCGACAAACTCCTGCTTCTGTTCAATAAACGATACTTCAAACCCGCTCTGTGCCATCACCTGGATGATCCCAGCACCCATTGTTCCTGCACCAA
>ERZ1673722.3505-NODE-3505-length-11228-cov-11.995704_pt1 | contig 11228 bp, 9 predicted proteins | sample MGYA00580222_ERZ1673722 | MGnify/ENA primary metagenome ERZ1673722 (study PRJEB41218, sample SAMN15661750) | gut metagenome | host: Homo sapiens | place: Canada: London | collected 2015-08-20/2019-03-30 | study: EMG produced TPA metagenomics assembly of...
AATTGCTCAATATGATAAGCAATCTTTTGACTTGTAAAAATCTTATGCAGCATATTCACTGCACGCTCAAGATCTGCTATATCGTCATCACAGACAACAATTTCCAGCATAGCACTCACCTTCTTTCTCATTATATATCGAACATTTCTAATTTTTATTTTCTACCTGTTTTAATTTAATTAAAATCTTTCATTGAAGTGTCCAAAACATCAATATCAATTGTATTATCACACAGAAAATGTGCCATCAAATTGACAGCACATTTTCTCAATTATCTATGTTTTTCTTTTATTGCGCATACCGATTTAATTATTCCAAAACCACCTAACATAACCAATAATGCACCTACTATCTGATAACAATGAATTGCTTCCGTTAGGATTTTTTGATATAAGGTTCCATCCATCCCATTGTTTTCACTTACAATTTTTGAAGCCATTTCCAAACCATATGGTACAGCATTGATTATTTCCCTATAACCTATAATGCACACAAAAACTAAACTAACAAACCACATTATTAAAAGCACTCTTTCCATTTTTTTGCTACCATATTACCACTCTCCTCAAATAAACACTATCAGCTTCAGTATGCCACCATTCGTTACCTTATTTCCTCTTTTCTATGAGTACTCTAAACTTGCATATTCATTATTTTTTATTTTACTGTTTTGCACAATATATAAATCACGAAATACGATTTTTCCGCACGAAATACGATTAGAAAATAAAATTATGAGTCCCCGCATAATCCATCTGGTAATACTTCAATTCTTAGTTTTTTTCCGAAAAAATATATTGATGTTTCATATCGCCAACTGTATTTTCTTTTCTCTGTTCTTCCCCTTAAAGTGAAAAGTTCCCTGCACAGGCCACGGTGAACCATACCATAGTCCACCTGACCGGCGCAGTAATCCCTTTGTGCCTATTTTATGATTTCATAGAGCAGGCTGCTCTTTCCTCCATTTTCACGCCATCTCTGCTTTTTCTGTATAAATCCTGCACACTCCAGATCGCAGATTGCACGCTTGACCGTACTTACAGACAGGTGCAGCTCTCTGGCAATGGTACCGATTGCCGGATAGCATGTCCTCTCCCTGTCCGCACGAGTCTCCAGATACAGATAGACCGCCACAGCCCTGTGTGGCAGCTCTGTTTCATAGATTTCTTTCCTAGTCACCCTGCCTCCTAATCTTCCGTCCGTAAGGTCTGCCGCATCTTTTTCATGGTGTCCGTCAGCGGTGTCTGCTGCATGCCTCCTGTCCTTGCCATTTCCACAGGTGTATCCTCCGGTTCTTCCATACAGCACATATATCTCCGTATGATCTCCTCTTCAATTTCCTGCTTGTCTGCGTATGCTACCTTTCTTGCAGATTTTTCTTCAATCTCATAGGGTTCTTCAAATGTGATGCCCCATTTTAAGAACAGTTTCAGTTTTGTCCGCATAGGGTGAGTCCCGGTCTTTGATACGATAAAGTTTCCTTTTGGCAGTGACTTCAATTCATCCGCTGTCATGAGTGGTCTTTGGATCATCTGAAGGGACTGGCTCGGATCATTCTTTCCCCGGCTGATGGAACCGGACATGACAGTTTTGCTGCCCAGGCTCTTGGAGAGCACTTCCGCTGACTCCGAGTTCGGTGCGAACCCACCGAAGATGGTATCCTGACAGTTATCGATAATGATTTCTGCACCCTCTTTCCCATAATTCTTATTAAGCTGGGCAAAGGACTGGATCATGGGTACGATACTCACCCTTCTGGATCGGGACGCTGAGAACATCATCTCTGCGCTTTCAATCTTCGGAATCGTTCCGACCTCATCCCAATAGAAAACTACACGGTTGTTCAGTTTCCCTCCGTTCTCGTCTGCCACCACGAGAATTTCCCGGTAGAGCTGCTGTAAAATCAGAGAAATAATAAAATACTTGGTATTGTCCTCCTCCGGCATGACCAGAAACACCGCCGTCTTTTGTTTGCAGAAAAGCTCTGCATCGATGGCGGTATCAAAACAGAGTATCTGCTCCAGCTCGGAATCCAGAAAAGCATTCAGTCTGGATAATGCCGTGGAGAGAACCGACTGCATGGACTGCTCTGCCGTATTTAAGGCTGCCCCTGCAAACCATTTCGCCTTGTGGGTATCCGGGAGTTTTGCCAGAAGTAGCTGGAACTGGTTTTTCCCTTTCACTTTAGATGGTGCAAGTAAATCCTGTATCAGCTTGAACACGCTGATGATGTGTCTTTTTCCATCCGGGCAGAATTCCGCAATGAGCAGGATGGCTGCCGTCAGCACGCCTTCTGCCGCATCATAGAAAAACGCATTCTGTCCATAGCTGGAACTGTCCGTACCACCGGAGGAGATAATGGTCTTTGCCGTAATCTTCGCATATTTTTCCGCTTTTGCCTTGGCACTCAGGTTCGTATGGTCTGCAAGATACTCATCCATGTATTTGTTGACCAGATGGAGCATATTGTCACCATCGCTTCTGGTCGGATTACGGAGATCGATGACTGCCGTATGGTAGCCATAGTATTTTTTTGCAATGCCTGCATAGTTGCGGTATAAGTCTCCCTTTGTATCCGTGGTCAGGAAACTCATTCCACAGGCACAGGCATATTCAATGTTGGGATACAGAAAATGTGCGGTCTTTCCGACTCCTGCCGCGCCAATCATCAGGCAATGCACATCCCCGGTATCCACCAGTGCGTATAGTTTTCCTGCCCGCTCCATGCTGCCGAGTACCAGTCCCTGTGCAGCCGGCAGGTTCTCACCCCTGCGCCACAGCTCCGGTTCATAGGGCACCTGCACATAGGTTTCTGCGATTTCCTTTTTCGTGGCAAATCTCGCCGTTCCATGCTGACCGTCCCCGACAGTCCTGCTCTTGATTCCGTTTAATGTATAATAGTGTGACAGAAGTGACACGCCTCCAATCACGGAAAACATTGCCACCCCTGCGATCACCAGCATCACGACTGGCTGCATAGCATCATTCCTCCCTCCTGATGTTCCATTTTCTGTTCCTTCACAGTCTGTTTTGCCGGCTTCATCTGCTCTTCCCCGCAGTCGATGGCAACAAAAATATGAGCCCGGATGCATTCCATCGCAAGGCTCATACATTTTCTGGCAAGCAGTTCCTGATCTTCTTTTTGTTCTAAGTCTTTTGTATCGAACACCTCCAGTGTTTCTTCAAAGGCTGCCTGCATCTGCCGGATGCGGGTGTTGAAGTTTCCCTTGTCTTTATGCGGCTGATAACGCTTTGACAGATTTTCCAGTATCTGGTCTGCACTAGTTTCCCTGCCAAGTGCGATTCCCTCTTTTTCCATGCACCGCACAAGCACTCCGGTCAAAAGCATCCCCGGTCCGTCAAAGGCATCCATAAGCTGTTCCCTGCTCCTGCCCTTTTTCAGTTCATTATAAATATCCTGATAATAACGGCAGATATAACTTCTGTTGGCATACTTGATGTTGATGGATTCCGTCACTTCTTTCAGCACCTCTGTCCATGCCCTGCATTCCATGACTCTCGGATGCTCCTGTGCCGGAATTGTTTCCTCACCATATCTGCCTTTTAAATCCTCATTCCAGTCTTTGCAGGCTGACTGTAACCTCTTTACCGCACCATATCCATTGCGTACCAGAATCTCTGCCAGTCTGCCGCACGCCTCTATGCCTGCCGGATCATGGTCAAGGCACAGCACAACCGTATCCAGTCTGGGATTGTCTTTCAATGCCTGCAGCATGGCATGCTCTGCCACACCGTTTAAGGTGATATAACTGTTCCCCTGCCAGTTCTCTGGATACAAGGACAGAAATGATAACAGGTCAATGGGTGCCTCAAACACATACAGTCTGTTCCCGGTTCCCCTGTATCCAAATCCGTAGGCAGCTTCCGAGCCTTCCTGATTCAGCCGGAAGCTCCTGCCGTCAGAACAGCTCCCCTTCACATGGATATGCCGGATTTTCCCCTCGCTGTCCAGTCCGGCAAACACAATGTTGTGATGCTCCGCAGATTCATATATGGTTCCTGCCTTTGCAAAGTACGAGAGGATTTCCCTGTCAATATGACGTTTCTGCAGAAGATATGCATAGACTCTCTTCATGGTCGGATTTTTCTCCGGCGGTTTCAGTTCCTTTGGCTCTTTTGGTTCTTTTCTTTCCTCTGTCTGTTCTTTGTCTACAGCCTGCCGTCCCTTCCCGGCTTTTGCCGGTTTTCTTTTTGTCTCCTGCCTTTTTCCCCGTTCAATAATCTGTCCCTGTTCTCCGTCCAGCAGATAGCTCACCGCCTCCGTGTAGGACATCCCGAAGAACTCCTGCATAAAATCAATGGCATGACTTCCGACCTGTCTGCTGTGGCGGTACCAACTGCTCCCCCGAAAAGTCACACTCCTGTGCCGTTTCCAGCGCCATTCATTCCCGGAACGCTCCACTTCCTCATGCTCCCGGCGAAGGATGTCCGCAATATGTACCGCATTGGCTCGCTCCTTCTGTTCCTCTGTAAAATAAATAAAATCTCCCAATCGTACCTCCTCTCATCATTTCTACTTCTCCTCCTGTGATCACTGTGTCTGTACCATGTCCTCATGGTCATCCACGGCATGTCCCTGTGCAATCTTCTTCTGCCGGATTTTTCGTGCCAGTTTTCTGTCAATCCCCTGCCTGTGGCCTCCGCTCTTCCTTCCAGCCACATTCTCTTCGATGATATGTTCCAGATGCCGCATGAGCCTTGTTGCCATTAAGAACAGATCGGGGTGTGGCATATCATTCCAGTGTTCTAAAAAATACGCTGCATAAATATTTCCCTGCTCTGCGGATTTTAAAAAATAATCGTATGCCAGTTCCTTGTCCTGCTGGACATCCTTTCCGATCAGATACACTTTCCCAAGGGCATATTGTGCATACTGGTTTTCGGTGTCTGCCGCCATCTTCAGATAATGCAGTGCCAGTTCCGTGTTCTTTGGCAGTTCTTCTCCGGCAAGATAAAGTTTCCCTAACCTGTATGCTGCAAATTCATTTTTCTGTTTCGCAGCCAGTGTCAGATACTGTATGGCTGCTGGAATGTTTTTGTTGTCCTCTTCCAGATATATTTTTCCAAGCTGATACTGTGCATAGCTGTTTCCGGCATCTGCGGCACGTTTCAGGTGGAACACTGCTTTTTCCATGTCTGCCGCCACCAGTGTGCCTTCCCTGTACAAGCGTCCCAGTGCATAATCCGCAAACGGATTTTCCTGTGCGGCTGATTCTTCCAGCCACTTTACCGCTTTTGCAATCTTTGCGTAATCCGGTGCTGTCCCAGACTCCCCGCTTAACTTTTGGCTCTCCTGTCTGATATAGAGTCTGGCAAGCTGATAGGAGGCATGGGTGTTGCCATAATCAGATGCCTTTGTCAGATAATGTTCCGCTTTCGTTTCGTCTGCCTCTGTCCCGATCCCATGCAGATACATGCAGCCGATACGATACCAGAGCGTATCATCCTTTGATCTTTTCTCAAGATTCAGAAAACCTAGAAAGGCTACACGATAACAATTTTCCGACTTTTCCTGATTTTTCTCTGTTCCGCATCCTGTCTCATAAAGTTTTCCAAGTTCATACGCCGCATAGGGATTTCCCTTGCTGTAAGACCGGAACAGCAGACTATATGCGGTTTCCTCATTCTGCTCTACTCCTTTCCCCTGCAGATAGAGCATGCCAAGGGAATAGAGCGCATACTTATGTTCTTTTGCTGCCGCCTTGGAAAACCACTCCCCTGCCTGTTCCAGTTTCTCGTCTGTACCAAGTCCGTACTGATACATTTTTCCAATGCGGTATTCCAGATAGGTGTTACTTTTCTTCTGCTCTACATAATGCATTGCCGCCAATGCTTTTTTGTACCACACATCTGCCTTTTCTTTGTCTGCCTCACATCCAATGCCCTGTGCATAAATCTTTCCCATGTCGTGCATGGCATACGCATTTCCCTGCTCTGCCTCTTCCAGCATGATCTCATGGGCTGCCTCCTCATCCGGTTCTGCCTCCATCGTGCCATAGAGATATTCCCTCGCTTCTTTATACCGGTCCGTCCATCTGGCAAAATAAGAAACGGATTCCCCATGCTCTTCTTCCTGCCTGTCTGGTTCCTGCTCCTCCATCTCCGTTTGTCCAGGCATGATATCCGGCATGTCCTCCCCCTGCAATGCGGCAAGGCTTTCTGTCTGCTGTTCGGATATCTCTTCCAGCCGTTCTATTCCTGTTTCCGCTTCTTCCAGATACAGATACCCTTCTCCAAAACGGACTGCCTCACGGATGACCATATTTTTAACGCTCTTTAGCTCCTTCTGCTGTGACAGCGGTATCATCTCTATTTCCGAATCTTTATAGTAATGCTGTATCTCCTCCCTGCTTTTTAGCCATGCCTGATAGCATTCTGCCACACGCTCTTCCTTTGCCAGTTCATCTACAATGTCATTTACGATGGCTTTCACATCTGCTTTCAAGTATCCATATACCTTTTTCCCTCCGGTATTTTTTAACCGTCTGGATAAAAGCTGCATCTGCTCTGCAATCTTGAGATTATGACAGACTCCATCCTGCATTTGCTGCAACAAAAAAAGCAGACTTTTTTCTGCCTGCTCTTTTAACTGGTTTCTCTGTTCGGTTGCCTTCTCATAGATGCTTAGAAACTCCTGCCGGAAAATATCATGTGTGTATGCAGAACGCATGGCATCAATTCCCTTTGCCGTCAAGTATCCCTCGGACGGATCAGAAGAATAGACCACCAGATGCACATGGGGATGATGGGATTCATTGTGGAATGCCGCATACCATTTCAGGTTCCGGCTGTCTATCTTACAATTCTCACACAGCAACTGCACCCTGCTCCTCAACAGTGCCTGCCACTGGGCGGCACTGTCATAGCCTAACCGCTCGGCATCCTCCCTCCGCAGGCTGATGACATTCGTCCAGATCACACCGGGATGATTTGCCACCTCTTCTGCCACACGGGACAGCACCACTGGTTCTCCCTCATTTGAAAACAGACCGTGAGTACCTATGATTTCTACTCCCGGTCTGTTTGCCAGATAATCCATATAATTTTTCTTTTTCGCTATGATGTCAAGGTTATTTTCCAACGCCTGCGTAATAAACTCCGATGCATTTTCTCTGGTTGGTCTTTGGATATAATCGTGATACTCATGCATCCGGTTCGCATCGGGAATCTTTGCCAGAATATCTTCAATCAGACTTTTCTGCCGGTCGGTGGCTGGCAGTGAAGATGTCGTGCTGCCTACCTTCTCCACGCCCTCACGGGTGCCGATGTAATTGATGTAATTAGCAAGGTGTGCGGGCGGGGAGTTCTTGAGGTAGTTGCAGCGTAGGATAAGTTTGGGCATGGTGTCCTCCTTATTGGTCTGTCCCTAATTCCTTTTTCAGCTTTTCTGCTATTTTATTGAAATAATCTCTTTCTCCAATAAAATGCATATCGCCAACTGCCTGATATATATTCAATATTTCCAGAACACTCTTATAGTCGTTGCCTCCTCTTTTGTTTTCAACAAGTGCTTTCACAACATCATCAAATCTACTTTTATCCTTTTTATAGGTTGCCAGAAGCATCTCCAGATCATCTATTGTCATAATATAACATCTTGGATCTTGCTCAAATATTTCCGGCAATGAGCCGACTATCATCTGTGTATTGGTCATACTCTCATACAAAAGAAAAACCTTTATTACAGGTTTCTCTCCTTTATATTCCTGCTCTGATGCCTTCAACTGCTCATATGCCTCTTTTATGTTCCTGTTATAAAATATATCAATCTGCCCAACATCCGGCACCTGCTGTTTTGCTCCCAGTCCAAGTAATCCTGATTTTAATTCAAACAAAAATACCGCTTCATCCACTTCAACATAATAATCAGCACTCTTTTTTCTTTCCTCTGGAATCTTATGCCATGAATTCTTGGGCAGATATAAACCTGCCAGTTCTTCAAAGTAATCCTCAAACATCTCTCCAAAAGCAATTATAAATTTGGTTCCCCAATGATTGTTGTGATAGTAATCCCGAATCAGCCAGTACAATCCATCTGCTATCATCATCTGTACCAAATAGAAACTGACTGCAATCGTTTCTTTCGTCTTTTGCGTAATCACAAATGGTTTGTTGTAGAAAATCTGTTTTCGCAATGATGAGTTTCTCACCTGTTCATAGGTCACAGAATAATAACTTATAACCCGCTCCAGATTTTTCTTTGTCAGGATGCTATTTTCTTTTTTTCTATATAACTCTTCCGGTGCGCTTAATGGATCTGGATGAATAGAACACAGCCACCAGATAATCCATTCTACTGCTAACAATTCCTCTGCTGTAAGTCCAAATAATTCGTTTGTAATCACATTGATATCAACTATTTTTTCCCTGTTAATATTAGGCGAACCGATCAGCATATGGTAATTGCGGTTATAGTTCTGATATATCCATGCCGGATTTGCGTATTTAAATTGTTCATATGACATTCCCATCAAATATTTGAATATACTAGGCAGTCCATTATTTCCAATATATTCACTTCCTGAATGCTTATTTTCATACCCACGATACAGGTTGACCACTCTTCCTGCTAATTGTTCTGTCATAATATCATTTCTGTAATCATTGGAATTCGTGATAGAAAGATATGCCATGTTTGGAATATCCCATGCCGATAACATGACTTTTGCCTGCTTATGTATAAAACCATGCTGAATAATGTTTAAAGGAAATGTAATATTACATACCAAATGTTCATCTAATTTTTCTACTTGATTTTTATATATTTCAATAGATTTTTCTGCAAAAAAATAGATAAAATCTCTGGTAGCATAGTTCTTAATGAACCCTTCAAAATCTTTCAACTATGTTTCCTCCTCATAAATTCACAGCTTTTAAGAGTACAGAAAAGACCACTACCGAAGTAATGGTCCTGTATTCCCTTCTGTGATGTACTCTGTAAAGGGTGGTTTCTGCCACCTGAATACATAACGGCTGGCGGCTCATTTGTGGTGAATGTATGCAGCCGAAAGGCGGTGGTCAATCAATAGAATCCAGTATTTTCTTGATGGGCACACAGTACAGAGTATGAAAAAGCTGCTGAAACTCTCCTTTTCTGGATTGTTCAGCAGCTTTTTATGTAAAATCCTTTGCAAATATATCTGCCCCCACGCAGGGTTCCTTGTGCTGAGCAAATCTGTTAGAATAATCGGAATAAGTCGAACAGAATTATTCTATTCTCACATCAACCTTTTCGATATGGACATAAACCATTGGTAGAGTAACGATTATTTGGTTTCTCGGCTTTCGGGTGTTCTCAACGTAATAGCATACACTGTTTCCGCTTTTCCATCGGTTATGTTTCCACCGTATCGGAATAGTTCTGGCACTTTAATCGGGGCTGAACTCCTTATCAGTGATAACATAATTAAATTCATTTGTGCCGAAGATTTCTTTATCTAAATCTGTAATGGTAAATGTAGTTCCATCAAATTTCATATTTCCGCTGGTGCTATCAATGGTTGTATCGTTTTCCACAGTATTCAGATAAGCAATCCGGTCTCTGCCATGCAGTTCATAGGCTTGCCAACCATCCACCCCCTGAAAATAGGCTGTAACCTTGGCAAATGGTTCATCATTCTCCTTTTTGCAAATGAGATAACTGCTGCTATCCTCAGATACCCATGTAGCAGTCATTCCCCAAGGACCTTCCTTGCTGACATATTCTCCGAATTCATGATTGTTTGTCCAGGTAATTCCCAGGTAAGTCATAAATCCTACAACTACCAAGACAGCTACCAGAGCTACTGCAAGGATAACACCAATTACAGTCTTAGTTTTCTTTTTCATCTAAATCACTCCTTCTTAAATTTGTCTGTTAAGAAATTTTTGATTTAGCTTACGCTCACATTATATCAATATTCAAAAGGATAGTCAATTTAATCCGTCTAAGGGCGCACTTACTCACCACTCAAAAGTGGGCGGTGCTACTGCCTGCGGCAGTCGTGCGCTCTCCGAGGGGGGACGGTTGCCTTCTTCGGCAGGTAGCACTATGCAGCCAAGAGGGGTTGACACCCCTCTGTTTTTACAAAGCCGTATTGCAATGCGAAATATCCCCTTGACAAATCGACTCCTGATAATTAATTTTTTTCTAACTCTCTCAACAACTCATCTGGGAGAATTACTTTTACTCTTGAATGCTTAAAATCAGCCGGATTTCGTGTAACAATATAATCTGCCATAGACTCAACTGCACATTCTTCCTGCAGACCATCTTCAAAATCTGAAAATACATTGTTTTCCAATGCAGCTACTATCTTCTTTTCATTCAAGTCAGAAATCTGAAATATCTCACATAAATTTTTCAGAAGAAATCTTCTTTCTTCCTGACTGAAATTTTTTCTAAGAATATAAAACAAGTTTGGTATGCTATGTGCCGCAAGTATTCCTGTTATTTCCCTTGCCGCACATTTTTCCATAATTCTTTTTGCATCATCAGCATATGGTTCCCGATTGGCAAGTGCATCTATAATAATATTTGTGTCAACCAATATTACCATACTTTTCCTCCCTTGCCTCCTGTAATTCCTTGTCTGCGTCAAAATCTTCTGGTAATCTTCCGCTGAACTTCAGCACATTCTGGAGTGCTTCCATTGCCTGTTTCTTATCTGCAGGTCTGTTGGATGACATTTCCTCAAGATTCTGAAGAATATTAATCACATAAAACATTTTTTCATCTGGAATACGTTCTATCAATTCAACTGCCCGTTCCTTCATCTGTGTCATCATGTACCACTCCTTCCTTTTCTTTTATCATACTGTAAGTCTTACCGCATTTCAATAAATTATTTCTTAAAAACGATCCCCCTGCTGATATTGATATGCCTCCTCAAACCTCACTGCTCCATTGATCCGTTTCACCTCTTCTGCACACTTCGCCTGCAGCTTTCCGAGTGCCTGCTCATCCACACCATGGCTGTATGCGATCACATGGGACAGCTTGGAAGTTTCCACTGCAAGTTTATACATTGCACGAGCCATGCGGTTCTCGCTGTCCTTTACCGTTGCATGCATGACAGAGGAGATGGTTGTCAGCATATAATTTTCTATTTTTTCCGAAGTGAGATATCCGATATAAAACCGCAGTGCCTGATTGACAAATTCATTTCGTGAACGCACATCTGCCTGTGGTAACAGGGCATCTACCTGCCCCAGCAGTTCTTCTTCAA
>ERZ1673722.3508-NODE-3508-length-11212-cov-4.392310_pt1 | contig 11212 bp, 10 predicted proteins | sample MGYA00580222_ERZ1673722 | MGnify/ENA primary metagenome ERZ1673722 (study PRJEB41218, sample SAMN15661750) | gut metagenome | host: Homo sapiens | place: Canada: London | collected 2015-08-20/2019-03-30 | study: EMG produced TPA metagenomics assembly of...
ATCCACCGTCAAAACCACATCGAACTCGTCGACGTAATTCAGCATGTCCATCGACATGCACCCCACGTCGAAAAAGCGCACGTTTGCGGGACTATCGTAATCGCGCAAGACGGCGTCGTAGACCGCAGGACCCACGCCCTCGTCGAGCATGAGCCGGTTTCCCACGCAGAAGACCACCGCACGTCGCTGCGAGTCGTCAACCGCGCCCCCCACATCGGACGCCGCTACACGCGCACCGAGTTCACCTGAAGCAACGAGGTCGTAAATCGCCTTCCGCTTAGAGTCGACGACACCGCCGTACATACGGGCATCCGCTTCAGCAGCGCTCGAACAACGCATATCGCTCTCTCGTTCGATCACGAGGCATCACGCGCCGATCGTCGGACGAATCGCAAGGTTGTAGTACGTCGCCAAAGCGATCATCGCAGCACCTGCGATGGCGCAACCGACAGCCCAACGCTTCTGCCGCTTCAGGTACACCTCTCGACTAACGCCCATGCGCTCGGCACGATGCGCGGCAAGCGGCTGTCCGATGAGGGCGAAGGCGATGGTTATGCCGACCAAGGTGACGAACACCACAACGGCGAGCGCAACCGACATGAGAGACGGTTCGGAGAAGGCCGCGTAAAACACGTTATCGGAAACAAGCCACATCGGGTAGAACACGATGGCAGCCCACATGCCATGCGCAGGACCCCATACCGGCGGCAAAAGAAACGCCGCGATGTTAAAGCGGGGCATGCCCGCGAGAAACTTCTCCTCTTGAGCGATCTGCTCATCAGTCAACGCCATAAAACTCCTTGCGTAATCAGGGTTTTGCATATGCCCGCCCCTTCCGAAGGGAAAGAACGGGCATATGCAAGTTCGGCGACCATGAAGGTCGCCGAACTCCATACGCTACTGGATCCTCGGATCTTAATGACCGAGACTATCCTCACCAACGATGTTGTGTTTGTCGGGATCGTACACCAAGCCGCCATGCTCCTTATGGATGAACATAAGAGCCGTGGGGGCAAAGCCCTCGACATGGGCCAGTTAGATGTGGATGAACATGAACACGATGAACACGTACATCATGAAGTAATGGATGATGCGCACCGACATGAGACCACCGACCAGCGTGGTGAAGCCCCAGCAGATGCCCCAATCCATGGTGGGAACCCACAGGCAAAGACCCGTGAAGAACATGAAGATGATCAGCAAGGGGATCAGCAGGTAGCTGATCTTCTGCGGAACACCGAGCTTTGCTCCAAGAGGATGATCCTTCTTGATGAACAGGTAGTACTTGATCCATTCGAGAGCCTGATGACGGTTGTCCTTCTGGGGCAGCCAGCTCTTGTAATCGAGATCCTGCTTGCGCGTGCCGCCGGTCGGCGAGGTCTTCACGAAGAAGGCCGCGATAACGCGGAACACGCAATTCAGGAAGATCACGAAACCGAAGAACACATGGACGCCGCGCGCGATGCCCATGAACATCGGCCAGAACGGGAAGTGAATGCAGAAGCCGGTGACGATCAGAAGGATCATCGCAATGAGGTTAATCCAGTGCGTCACCACGAAGATCATCGGATGAGCTTCGCGATAGTGTGCGAGATGCGCCATGCTACTTCACCCCCCACGGGCTCGTCACGGTCTCAAAGGACTTGCCGGTCGCAGGCTCGGTCACGTGAACGGCGCAAGCCGTGCAAGGATCGAAGCTGTGAACGGTGCGGAGCGCGTTGATGGGCATATCGATATCCTGAACAGGCACGCCGATCAGAGCCTCCTCGAGCGGTCCGTTGACGCCCTCGGCGTTCTTCGGCGCGAGGTTCCACGTGGACGGGATGATGATCTGGTAACCCTCGATCTTGCCGTTCTTGACGGTCTCGCTGTGATAGAGAGCGCCGCGCGGAGCCTCCCAGAAGCCGGTACCGGAACCGGTGATAGTCTTCGGCTCGCGGAAGTACTCGGAATCTCCGCTGGCGAGAGCCTCCATGAGCTCGACGGTCCAGTCCTTCATGAGCTGAGCCACGTAGAGCGTTTCGACCTGACGGATAGCCGTACGGCCAAGCGTGCTCTGGAACGCGGAGAGATCGCCCGCCTTCGCGCCGAGCGCCTCGGCGAGAGCGTCGACATGCTCCACGATGAACGGCACCTTGCGCTTGTAGGCGGCGAAAATACGAGCCATGGAACCCGCCTCCATGGGCTTGCCGTCGTATGCGGGGCACTTGACCCAGGTGTAGCGGTTGTCGACGTCGTAGGACGTGAACTCCGGCTCGGTGGTGAAGTACGGCGAGGTGTAGGTGCCGTCGCCCTTGTACCAGGAACGACCCATGTACTCGGTGATCTTGGACTCATCAACGTCGGACACGCCGAACTTCTCATCGAGGACGGCCATCGGCATGTAGCGGTTCTTCATCTGCTCGATGTAGTCGTCTCCGTACGGGAAGCCCTTGCCCTCGAAGACGCCCCAGGCGACGTAGCGACCGCAGCCCTTACCGAACTTGAGAGCGTCGGCATAGAAGGGCGCGATGGCAAGCGTGTCGGGAATCATCGTGGTGGAGACCCAATTGTAGATCTCGTCGGTGAGCGCCTTCAGATCGTCGAGCTTCTGCTCGGTGGGAACGAACGCGGTGCCGCCGGGAACGATGGTCATGACATGAGGCATCTTACCGCCGAGCAGAGCCGCGACCTCGGAAGCCTTGGCCTGCATCTTGAGCGCCTCGAGATAGTGCGCCGTGCAGATGAGGTCGAGCTCGGGCGGAAGCTTGTAGGCGGTGCCGTTGTCGCTGTTGAACCAGTTGCCGGAGAAGATGGAGAGCTGCCCGTTGGCGGCGAAAGCCGTGAGCTTCTCCTTCAAGGCGACGAAGTCGCTGTTCATCGACGTACCGGCAGCCTGCGCGAGATCGATCGCGTCAGCGGCGTTCGCGTCAAGCGCGTTGAGCGGGTTGACGTAGTCGAGCGCGGCAAGGTTGTAGAACCACAGGATGTTGCTGTGGAGGAACTGGGCGCCCTCGATCAGATTGCGGATAATACGCGCATTGTTGGAAATCGTGATGCCATAGGCCTTCTCGCCTGCGATGGACGAAGCATGCGCGTGCGAAACCGGGCACACGCCGCAGATGCGCTGCACGATCTGAGCAGCGTCCTCGGGCGTGCGGTCCTGCACGACGAGCTCCATGCCGCGGAAGCAGCCACCAGACACCCATGCATCGGTGACGACGCCGCCCTCGACTTCCATCTCTACGCGCAGATGGCCCTCGATACGGGTAATCGGGTCAATAACGGAACGTGTCATTCAGGCTCACCTCCTAGTTCTTCTTCTCGTCTTCATCAAGCGGACCGCCCTCGACCGGATCGGCGTACTCGCCGATGGCCTTCTCGGGATGAGCCTTGTCCCACTTGCGGATCTTCTCGAAGTCCGCCCCGCCGTCCATGCGGCCGGTCACCTTCATGCCGAAGCCATGGACAACAAGCGCTGCGGCGACGAGGCCGGTAACCGCGAGAGCCACGGTGCCGGGCTGGAAGACCAGGCCGCCCACACGCAGATCGCGATGACGCTTGTAGAACGGGGTGTTGACCTCGACCCAGTTCTGGCCGGGGTTGTTCGGGTTGGCTTCGCAGCAACCGATGCAGGGAGAGCCGGCCTGGACGCACCAGGAACGACGGTTGTTCCACATCGTCACGCCGCAATTCGACTTCGTCTGAGGACCGCGGCAACCCAGCGGGTAGAGGCAGTAGCCCTTCGCCTCCTCCTCGGAGCCGAACTGGTACACGAACTCGCCGTTCTCGAAATGACCGCGACGCTCGCAGTTGTCGTGGATGGTTTGATCGAAGATGCCGGCGGGCATGTTGAAGCCGTTGAGCTTGAGAAGACCGGGATCCTTCAGCAAGACGACGTCGACGAGCACGGACATGACCCACTCGGGGTTAACCGGGCAGCCGGGCACGTTGACCACGGTCGTGTCGATGCCGACCTCACGCAGGTACTGCTCGACGCCCATGGCGTTCGACGGATTCGGGTGAGCGGCGAGCCAACCACCGTTGACCGCGCACGAACCGATGGCGACAACCGCGTTCGCGTTACGGGCGGCGTCCTCAAGCGCAACGGTTCCAACCTCGCCGGCCACGCGCAGCGCATTGCCGTCCCAGCCCTTCTGAACCGCGCCTTCGTACACAAGAATGTAGTTGCCCGCTTCGATGGTCTGGTGCTTGGCCTCCTCCATCGAGTGACCTGCAGCCGCAGACAGGGTCTCCGAGTAGTTCAGAGAGATCATGTCGAGAACGACCGAAGCCACATCGGGGGTCTCAACCTGTGCGAAAGACTCCGTGCATCCCGTGCAGGAAGCACCCTCGATCCAGATAACCGGATAAAGGTTGCCCTTCGTTGCTCCAATCACGGATTCCATAGCCTGCGCAACGCGCGGAGTAGCGAGTTGGGACAGACCGGCAGCTGCCGCCACGGCGCCGCAAAGCTTCATGAAGCTGCGACGAGATACACCGCGAGAAGACAAGATGCTGTCAAACTCCGAAATCGTAGCCTGGTTTTCCATGTGCACACCTCCTCTAGGTGTCCTCGTCCTATACGATGGAAGTCATTTTCCATAAGTTTGAAGACCTTGTGAACCGCAAATGGCAAAAAAGTTCCAATCGGCCGTCAGCGGACGCAAAATGTTACGTGACCTGGGCTTCGTAACATATCGACATGACCTACGCCGTCGCAAGGACCTCAAACGATTGCTTTTGCGCACGAAATCCGGAAACGCCGGCTTAAGACCTCGCGCGTGGAAGCGAAGACGTATTATACGATGCCGCGCCGAAAACGGAACGGGGTTTTTTCAACCCTTTGCGCATCGTCAATCGCACGGAAGAGGATCTTAAGATGACCAACATTGAGAACACCATCGCGTTTCTCGGGCCGGTGGGAACCTACACCCACGAAGCAGCGCGCTCGTTCGCGGACAGACTCGGTCTCTGCGAGCCTGCCATGCTCGAATGCACCTCCTTCGACGAGGTGTTCGACTGCGTCGACCGAGGGCGCGCAGCGTTCGGGGTCGTGGGCAAGGAGAACTCCCTCGAAGGATCCGTCACGGCGACCCTCGACAACTTCGCCTTCCGCAGCAGCGCGGTGATCCTCGCCGAGAAGGTGGTCGACATCCATCATTGTCTGGTCATCCATCCCGATGCAACCCTCGACGAGGTGACGCGCGTGGCGTCGCATCCCCAGGGGCTCGCGCAATGCAGACGCTTCCTGAACGAGCGCCTACCCGGCCGCTCCACCCTCACGGTATCCTCCACCGCCGAAAGCGCGCGTCTCGCCGCTCAAGACCGGACGACCGCGGGCATCGCCAACGCCTTCGCCGCCGAGCTGCACGGTGCGCGCGTCGCCGTCGGCGACATCGAGGACCACTTCGGAAACCAGACGTCGTTCGCCCTCATCGGTCGCCCGGGATCGGCTCCGCAGCTCTCGGGCGACCGTTGCAAAACCACGTTGGCGCTGTTCCTGCAGTCCGACAAGGCGGGCGCGCTCAACATGATCCTCTCCGAGTTCGCCTATGCGAACATCAATCTCACGATGATCCAGTCACGCCCTACCAAACAGCAACTCGGCGACTACATGTTCTTCGTCGAATTCGAAGGCTCGACGAACGATCTCGCCGTGCAAACCGCGCTCAACTGCCTGCGACTCAAGCTGCGTGAAGTGAAGGTGCTCGGCAGCTACCCGGTGGAGTAGCAAACTCGCGCCGACCCCTTCGTCGAAGCTATGCCGCATGGTCGGCAATCGGCCGGCGAGCATCGAGCTTGACCGGAAAATCGTTCCTTCGCCGTTCTTCGAACCGTCGAAACGCGAAGAGCGGCGAAGGTTAAAACGCGATAACGCCCAGGTGCTCGAGCAGAATCTTCAGTCCGATGAGCACGAGCACCACGCCGCCCGCTACGGTAGCCGGCTTCTCGAAGCGTGCGCCGAACCGGTTGCCCGCCACAACGCCGACGAAGGACAGGGCGAACGTGGTCACCCCGATGACGACAACGGCGGCCATCACGTTCACGCCGAGGAAGGCGAAGGTGACGCCCACCGCAAGCGCATCGATGCTCGTCGCGACGGCCATCATGAGAAGCTCGCGTATGTCGAGCTTCTCCTCGGCGCACCCGCAGGTTTCGCACCCATCGTCGCCACGAAACGCATCCCACAGCATTTTCCCGCCGATGAAAACAAGCAAAATGAACGCGATCCAGTGATCGACAGGCTCGATAAGGCTTGTCAGCTGAGATCCGAGCGCCCAGCCGATCAAGGGCATGAGTCCCTGGAACCCACCGAACATAAGCGCGATGACGAAAGCGTGGCGCCAGTTCACCATCTTCATGCCGAGCCCTTTGCAAACGGCGACCGCGAAGGCGTCCATTGACAGCCCCACCCCGATCACGAACAGCTCGATAAAGCCCACGATACCCTCCTTAACGCAAACCGCGATTCGCCGATGCACCGCATTTCGCTGCATCGCCCGAAACTTCCGCATAAAAAAACGCCGGCGAACGCCGACGTTGAACACAGTGCGCCGACGGTTCGTCGCACTGCTCGTCTTGCCGATTAAGATCGCGCCAGCCCTTTCGGGCAGTGTGTTGACGCGGCCGCGCGTTACACGCTGGCTACTCCCTTGCAGGCGAAGACATTGTAGCAAAACGCGTCAGCACGGACGCAGAACGTCCCCGTCGCGTCGGAAAAAACCCTCGGAGACGAGGTCGTCGAGGATCGAAGAGAGCAACCCCTCGTCGACCAACTCCCTGCCCGCCTCGCGCTCCGCGCGATCGAGTTCGAGCGAAACCACGCGCACGGCCACGCCCTCCTCGGCGTCGGCGGCGAGAACACGGCGCACGATCCACGAGCGCTTTTGACGTCGCGAGCCCTCGAACGCGGACTGGCGCGCGTAATGAGAGCTCCTGCGAGAAGGGTTGACGACGGTCGATTTAAGATGCGCACCGTAATCGAGGAAGGCATAGTACCAATCTCTCGGGCTCGCCAGCGGGTCGGGGTGCGCGATCCGGACCCCGGGCGCCGGCGCCGACGGGCACACGTCGGCCACGAGCGGCTCCAAGACGCGATCGGGGACCCTCTCCTCGTGAGGAAACAAATCATGAAGGCACACCGCGCGCACGTTGGTCTCAAGGTAGACGCCCGGCTGCTGATGGGCGAACGCCATGACACCCGCCGCCGTTGCGGGACCGACCCCGGGCAGCGCCACGAGACCCTCGTACGTATCGGGAAGCGCGCCCCCCATATCATGCGAGCAGATATCCGCAGCGCGCTTGAGGGAAAGCGCCCGACGGTTATAACCGAGCCCCTGCCACATCTCGAGCACATCGGACGCGCTCGCGGCGGCGAGGGCGTCAACTGTGGGAAACGCGCCCAGAAAACGCCGCCAGAAGCGCTCGACGCGTGCGACCTGGGTTTGCTGCAGCATGACCTCGGAGACGAGGACCGCATACGGATCGTCGATATGACGCCAAGGAAGATCGCGGTAATGCGCGATGCCGCTCGAGCTCACCTGATCGATGAACGCCTCGCGGCAAAGCCCCTTATCAGGCCATTCGACACCCGCCACCTCAGCGACCCCCCGCCTCGGGGAAACACTCGGTACGCGAATCGCGCTCGCCGCTATGCTCGCCTTCGCCCCCATCCCGCGCTTCGACCGCAGACGATTCAGCCGGGGAAGACGCCCCGACGCCCGCGCACCCGGTTGCGTAAGAGCGCTCGGGCGCATCGGGGAACAGGTCGCGCAGCGTGATGGAGCCGAAGTAATCGACGAGCATACGATCTGCGCCGCACCAAACGCGGTGATAGGCGCACTCGCCGCTGCGCGCGCAATAACGAGGATCCTCGGAGCACGGAGAGATCCCTATGGAGCCCTCCACCGCTTCAAGCACCTCGAGCACCGTGATATCCGCAAGGTCGCGCGCCATCGAGACGCCGCCGCGCGCGCCGCGCACGGTGCGAAGAAACCCGGCTTTCACCAGGTCATGCTGGATGCTGCGTGCGAAGGAATAGGGAATGTCCTCACGCTCGGCGATATCGGCAACCGAAATGCGGTCGCCGTCGCAGCGGCAGACCGCTCTCAGCATGCGGCAGGCGTAGTCGCATCGACGGGTGATGTCCATGGCCGTCGTCCTATTCGCCTCGAAGCAAATCGTCGATATGGGAGAGATCCCTGCGGAAGTCGCGCACGACCGCCTCCTCGAGCTCGTGATACTCGCGAGAATCGAGCGGCTGATAAGCAGCGAGCTTATCGAAGATGTTATCGCGCGTAACCGGCTGGTACTTGCGCGTGACGAGACCGAGCTTGTAAGCTTCCTCAACCGCCTCGCGCGCCGCCATGTACATGTCGTAACGCGGCATATTGGCGGAATAGCGCACGAGATCGGCTCGATTGACGCCACGGAGGGACGGATGCTCCCGCGCGATATCGAGCCAGATGTCGACGCGCTCTTCGGGCGTAGGATAATCGATGTCGATGACCGAGAGAGGCTCGAGCATATCGAGGAAGAACCCGTCGACCTCGGCGGCCGAGGAAGCCGTGGCGAGCACGTACACGTCGGGACTGTCGACCGCCGAGCGAATGAGGCCAACTGCTTCGCGTGCGCCGCGCGTCAGCTGCATGAGCAAGACGTTACCCGCCTCCTCGGCTGTCTCGGCAAGCGGCGCGCTCCACAGGTCGACGTCCTCGAGCACGAGCACACCGCCTGCATCGAACATCTCGCGCAACGACCCGGGTTTCGCCGAATCCTCCGTCCGCGCGGTCACGCAAAGGAGGGGAAGGCCCTGAAGGCTCTCCTCCATGTGCATGCGCACGACAGGAAGCCCGAGCTCACCGACGGTCGCCGCCACGAAACGGTTGGCGTCCTCCCGTGCGGGAGCGCGGAACAGAAGCGTGTCGAGCACGGGCATGCGGTCGACTCCGTGACGCGTGTTCAGAAGCGTCACGAGCTCTCTGAACTTCTCGTCTTCCTGCATGCCGATGCCGATATCGCGCATCGAGCGGATGATCGAGTCGTAGCCCGCAAGCGTACGGTAGTTGAGAACCTCGACGGCCTCGGCCACCTTGACCCCCGATTCGTCCACTGCACGCGCGAGAGCCGCCAGCGGGCCCTCCCCTTCTTCGCGAGAACCGCCGGCGAACGCGTTTTCAAATGCGCGCGCAATGGCTGCGAGGGGGTCGTCCTCGCCCTCGGGCGCCGATGGCTGCGAACCCTCCACGGCAGCGGAGAGCGCCCGGCTCATCGCGGCCATAGCCTCGTCGAGGGCCGCCGCGTCATCGCCTTCAACGACCACAGCGGACGCGGGCGTCGGAGAAGAAGCCGTGTCTCCTCGAGACTCATCCGTCCCGGCGGTCGCAGCGGATGAATCAACCGCTGAGGACGACTCGGCGTCGTGCGCCGCCATCCCCGCGCATGACGCGATGCGCGATCCGACGAGCACGGAAAGCTCGACCTCGCCCGCCTCCTCGAGACGGGTCATCACTTCGGTGAGAACGGCCATGACCGACTCACGCGCGGCAGCGTCCACACGAGCGCATGCGTCCGCCGCCGTGATGGCAAGAGAGGCGGCCCCGCGAAGCTCGCCCTGCGAGAGCTCATCGTGCGCACGGCTCACGTAATCTTCAACCAGTTTCGCGAAATTCTCTTCATGACCGGACTTGCCGGACTCAAAACACTCCACCGCTGACGACCTTCCTTCTCGTCGCAAGCCGCGTTCCCTCGAGCCTGCTCGTTTTTCGTGGGATATTCTAGCCGAGCCGCAAGGTCCAACGTCCGCTCAACCGCCCTTTCACGGTAAGCGCGACGGAATTATCATATTTTGCTGCTTGCTTACTAGCATTTAATCTCGAAGATAAGCGAGAGAACGCGACCGCGCGAAAGCAAGCGCGAAGGGCAGCTAAAAGCAGCAGAGGCCGAACGCGGGGAGCTCCCTATTCGTCGATATCGAGAACATCATATCCGCGTTCGCGCGCCGTGCGGGCAAGCGGTCGGTCCGGCGTGACCGCGCAGCCATGCTGCGCCGCCGCGAGAAGATCGCGATCCGAATGATGATCGCCATAAGCCCAGTCGAGCTGCCAGTTGCCCGCACCGAACAGTTCGTCGGCGAACGCCGTAAGCGCGACGACCTTCTCCGAGCCTTCGACGGGCAGTCCGTCGACGCGGTCCGTGTAGCAACCATCTCCGTCGATTTGCATACGCGTCGCGATGCCGAATTGAATAGGATGGCAGGTCATGGCCTTCGCGATGATGGGCTCGAACGTTGCGGAAACGCATATAACCACATCACCGGCCTCGAGATGCCGACGCATGAGCCGATCGATCTCATCACGGAATATGCCCTCAACCCGCTCCTCGTAGAAGTCGCGGAGGAACCGGTTGACCTGGGAGACGGGCTTCCCTCGAAACGCCGAGAACACCAAGCCGCGAACCCAGCTTTCGTTTTGGGGCAGTCTCAGCTTGTAGGCGGCCGCCCACGCCATGATGCGCGCGATGACCGACTTCTTCAGCATGCCGAGCTTGGCAAGGTGCCGCACGAGCAGCACAGGGGAGTTCCCCGAGATGCTCGTGCCGTCGAAATCAAAAGCCGCGATTCGCACCGGCAGCGCCAACTCCCGTGCAGACGCCTCGCCCGCGCACACGCGCGCGAGCTCGGGCGTGAGCAACCGCTGCGCGGCCATGCCATCTGCGCCGATACGCATGACGCCCTCGGGAAGCACCGTCGGAGCCTGACGGTTGCCTTCAGGCACGTACACGTAGTTGTCGTCGAGCTGCGGCATGATCATACCAAACCTCTGCGTTCCCGATGGAGGCACCCCATCACCTGCCAAATCAGCGGCGGACACGCACATCGCCGTCCGCCGTCATATTCACGAATTCGTGATTATAGCCGACCGCACCGACACCGGTACAGCAACCTCACATACTCGACGCTAAACGATCACGCTTCGCCGCGCGATGCGCGCGAGCAGGCCGGCTCGGATAGGCGCCTCGCCTGAACGCGCCCGAAGCCGAGTGGCGAGGCGGGCTCCGGCTGACGCGCGCCCAGGCCGCCGAGGGCTGGATCCGGGCTGCGCGGATCAGTCCTCCTCGTCGTCGATTCCGCACGAGCCTTCGAACTGGCTGTTGTACAAGCTCGCGTAAAATCCCCCGCGTGCGATGAGCTCGTCATGCGTGCCCTGTTCGACGATATCGCCCTTATCGA
>ERZ1673722.3510-NODE-3510-length-11208-cov-23.263337_pt1 | contig 11208 bp, 11 predicted proteins | sample MGYA00580222_ERZ1673722 | MGnify/ENA primary metagenome ERZ1673722 (study PRJEB41218, sample SAMN15661750) | gut metagenome | host: Homo sapiens | place: Canada: London | collected 2015-08-20/2019-03-30 | study: EMG produced TPA metagenomics assembly of...
GGGAATATATGTTTTGTGCAACTTTTATTTTTCAAACACGCTCTAGAGCGTGTTTGAAAAACCATTCCTACAATCCGCACGCTCCAATTTGCGGTAAAAATGCTAAAAAAAGCAAAAAAGTTATAAGGCAAATGAATAAAACCCGGAAATCTTCCAAAGATAGTTATAATATCAAATAATTTAAAATGATAAGATAAGTGTCAGTCCTCCAGTATTTCAATTTTTCAAAAGGCCACAACTGTCTGAAGCCTCCCTCAAATCTTTCTCAAAATAAATTCTGAGTTTGCATGGGCAGCCAACAAACAGCTTCCAAAGAAAGCCGATACCCTATATTTGTGGCCTCGGAGCAAAGGTTGGATGCGAGCGGTTAAGCGAACATTCAATCTGCAGCGACTAAAGTCACAAATATAGGGTATTGGCTTTCTTGGGAAGCGTCTCCTTTGCTGCGCAAATCAGAATTTTCCTCTCACCTTTTCGTAGTCTTTTTTATGTACGAGGATTTCATATTCTATCATCTGGTCTGGTTTATTTCCAAAACTTCCTGTTCGGCTTCTTAATGTTCCTTCTGCCGGGTACATCGTCTGTGATAAATGGTCTTTTGTTTTATATTTATACGGGATTCCTTCCTTCTCTAATTGTGTGCGGATTTCATTAAATTTTTTCATATCTGTTCCTATCCAGAGGCTTTCTGAATTTAAAAAATTAAACATTAAAATTCCTTCTTTCCTATCTTTTTTCGTAAAGACTCCCACGATTGAATTACCATGAATTCGATATCCAGAATACTCTTCATGACTTCGATATCTTCAAAATCTCATCATTGAATTACCGTGAATTTCCGTAAATTTTTTCATAAATGTCCATTCTTATTTTTTGCAGGCCCAGTTATCAAAACCTGCAAATTTTCTGCTTTATTATACCCCTTATAAAATATTATGGCAAGTTTTTTCAAGCACGCTCTATCCCTCCTTCAAAATATGTCTTGAATCAACATTTTGACAATGTACGAAAATTAGGACAATTTTCTTCTTGACTTTTTTAGAAATCGGACTATAATGAAGTTCGTCAAATACATAACTTCACCGAAATTCGTTGAAGAGAACAACGCTGTTTTTGAACAGAATGGTTCAGAGAGCCTGCGGTTGGTGTGAGCAGGTGCATTTTCAATAACAGATATCCTCTCTAAGATGCAGACTGAACATTATCTGACATTTTTTATTTTTTCTAATCAGTAGGTCTCGCCGGAATCCTCCGTTAAAAGGAAAGCGTATGACAGTACGTTAAGAGCTGTAATTTTATTACAGAATTTGGGTGGTAACGCGGATTTTTTCGTCCCTTTTCAGTTTTTTCTGAGAAGGGACTTTTTGTTTTCTTAAAAAGTACAACGAATAAAAGAAAAGCGGTGAGGATCATCAGGAGGTAACACAAGTATGAAACAATTACAAAAGTTCAGCAAATTTTTATCTGATTACACATCAATCGTTGTAATCGCTATCGCAGTAATCACATTTTTCCTTCCATCACTGATGGGATGGGTAAATTTCCAGTTATTCACTGACCCAGTGGCAAATAAATTCACTAGCCAGTCTATCATTATCGGTGTCATCATGTTCAGCATGGGGCTTACTCTTACAACAGAGGATTTCAAGATTCTTGCACAAAGACCATTTGATATCTGCATCGGTGCTATCGCTCAGTATTTAATCATGCCATTTTTAGCATTTTTCATTACAAAGCTGCTTCATCTTCCAACAGGTATCGCTCTTGGACTGATTCTTGTAGGCTGCTGTCCAGGTGGTGTATCCTCTAACATCATGTCCTACCTCTGCGGTGGTGATGTTGCATTTTCCGTTGGAATGACTACAGTATCTACTATCCTCTCCCCAGTTATGACACCACTTATGGTTTCTCTTCTGGCGAGCGGAGCTAAAATCACTATCCACGGTCTTCCAATGTTTGTTTCTATCATTGAAACCGTTATCGTACCAGTAGCTATCGGTTTTGTATTAAATTATGCATTAGGAAAGAATAAGACATTTAAAGAACTTCAGAAAGTTATGCCGGGTGTTGCCGTTCTCGGACTTGCCTGTGTTGTTGGTGGGGTTATCTCCTCTCAGGGTTCAAAATTCTTCCAGTCCGGCGCCGTAATCTTCATTGCTGTTCTTCTTCATAACGGTCTTGGATACTTCCTTGGATACTGTGCAGGCCGCCTTACAGGTATGAATACAGCAAAGAAAAGAACCATTTCTATTGAAGTTGGTATGCAGAATGCCGGTCTTGCAACAAACCTTGCAACAACAACTGCACAGTTTGCTTCTACACCAGAGTCTGCTATCATCTGTGCTGTTTCCTGTGTATGGCATTCTATTTCAGGAACATTACTGGCAGGATTATTTGCCCAGTATGATAAAATGAAAGCTACACATAAGAAGACTGCCACAGCGAAATAAATTCTGATTTGTAGAGCGAAACAGACGCCCGCAAAGCTGGTTTTTCCCGCTACTAAGGTTACTATTGCCGTTCTAGCTACAAGTTCAAAGATTCCGCCAATCATAGGAATTAATCCGTAGCCCATTCCCTGTAAGGTATTTCTGTAAAGAAAAATACTTCCGAGGAACGGATAAAACCAGAATACAGTATGGAAATAGGTAACCGCTACTTTAATTACTTCTGTTTCTGACGGACTGATAAATAGATAAGTCATGTATTTTCCAAAGAAGAACATTGCAATCATGTTTACAACACTCCATCCCCAGATCATATACTGTGTGCAGCGCACTCCCTGTTTTACACGATCCATTTTACCAGCTCCACGGTTCTGACCGACATAGGTAGCAATTGTTGCACCAAAGGCTACAAAGACAGTCATGAAAATATTTTGTAATTTTCCGGCAGCAGAGAATCCTGCCATGCAGTTTTCTCCATAAATATTGATGGCTCCCTGCACGATAATTGTTCCAATTGCAGTAATGGAAAATTGTAATGCCATAGGGATACCAAGGCCTAATAACTTGCCTAATGATTTTAATGCAATCTGGAAATCTGTTTTCTTTAATCGAAGGATTGGGAACTTTTTGCATATATAAATAAAACAGAGGAGTGCGGAAATTGCCTGTGCAATTACAGTTGCATAAGCACAGCCCTCTACACCCATTCCCATCACTACGATGAGTACAATATCAAGTACAACATTGATACCCGCAGAAATCATAAGAAAGTATAATGGAGAACGGGAATCTCCCAAGGCTCTTAAGAAAGCGGACAGGGCATCATAGGCTACCGTAACAAGCAATCCCATATAAATAATTCCCATATAGCCTTTTACAGAGGGCATGATTTCATCCGAATAATTCATCAGGCGAAGAATCTGTTCATTTGCGACAGAAAAACCTATCGTCATTACAAGGGCAAATGCAACGGATAAATAAATAGACATTGCAACATAATGTCTCATTCTATCATATTGTTTTGCACCAAAAGACTGAGCGACCATAATTGCAAATCCACTGGTCAGGCCATTAAGCCAGCCAATGACAAAGAACATCAAAGAACCGGTACTTCCAATTGCGGCCAGTGCCTGTACTCCTAAAAACTGTCCTGCTACGATGGAATCTACTACATTATAAAACTGCTGGAATAAGTTTCCCAGACACATCGGTATCATAAACTTGATGATTAGCTTTGCCGGACTTCCGATGGTCATATCGTTAATTGTCGTTTTTGACATCTTTTACTCTCCTTTTTCAGGACATATTAAAAAAATACTTTCAAAATTTCTTTTAATTTGCCTTTTCTTTTAATTTCTTTTATAATTATTCAGAGTTACTACTATACCACACTTTGGGAGGATTATCATGCATGTAGGACGAAAAACACAAAAAAGAGAAAAGTCAGCGATGTCTGTCTCACTTTATGGCAACTTACTTTTTGTCGTAATCGAACTTATCATGGCAATTGTAACCAGTTCCCAGGCTGTTTTGCTTGATGCTGTCTATGACGGGGTAGAGTTTGTGATGCTTCTGCCATCACTTTTTCTGATTCCATTTCTTTATCGGCCGGCAAATGAACAGCATCCATTTGGATACACGCAGATAGAGACCTTATTTATTGTAATAAAGGGTATAACGATGACAGCCGTTACTTTTGGATTAATTTTTAATAATATTAACCTTATGATTCATGGCGGGCATATAATTTCATTTAACACTGTCGCATATTTTGAACTTTTTGCCTGTGTTCTTGGAATTATCGTTACAGTTTATCTTTACATAAAAAATAAAACAATGCAATCCCCTCTTATTAATATGGAAATGCAGGGCTGGCGCATGGACAGTGTTGTTTCTTTTGGTATGGCCTGTGCCTTTTTGCTTCCAATGTTTATTCCTTTTGCATGGTTTCAGAAGTTTGTCCCTTATCTCGACCAGATTATTACCGTTGTTTTGTCCCTTATTATGATTCCTGCACCAATCCACACAATCATTACCGGATTCCGTGATCTGATGCTAATTCCACCGGAAGAGGAAACTATTGAGGATATTAAAGCAACCGTAGAACCTATTATTGGTATCTACGGTCACAAAAATCTTTATTATGATATTGTAAGAACCGGACGAAAACTCTGGGTCAGTGTCTATATCACCTTTGATAAAGACATTGTTTCCCTATCCAAGTTCAAATTTCTTCAAGATGAATGTATTCTTGCGCTTGCAAAGAAATATCCTGACTTTTACTTTGAACTTCTGCCAGATATTGAGTTTACCGGACTAGAGCGTGTTTAAGAAATGCTCCGGAAGAAAATTGTGATAATTTCATAAAACAGAAAAAGTTTTCCACGCTCTGAAATCTATTAATTCTGCAATATTCTTCCCTCTTATATATTGCCCTGCTTACTTTCTTTTTTTAATATGTACCTCTGGAATTGCTACATTCTCATAGGTAATAAATCCATCGTCTTTCTTTTCAGGCTGTTCTTCACCCTTATCTTCTCCAATATGAAGTTCTGGCATAGCCAGATTCTCACTAGATACTTTATAATCTACATGACGCTCTGCGTGTTTTACTTTTTTCTTTTTACCAAACATAAAAAATCCCTCTTTCATACTGTAAAAATTATAATTATTAAGCTCTGTAAGTGAAGAATCTGGCAATTGAATCACCAAAGATTCCCGCTTAATTTTCTGAACAATCCACATATTCATTACTCATTTGACAGCTCTTAATAATTATAAAAAGTTTATAAAAAACGTAATCGCCAAACTGTTAAGAAAGTCTGCAAATAAACTTCCAACCAGTGGAACTAATAAAAATGCCTTGACAGATGGTGCGTATTTCTCACATACTGCCTGCATATTTGCCATCGCATTTGGAGTGGCTCCCATACCGAATCCACAAACTCCCGATGAGAGTACTGCCGCATCGTAATCTCTTCCCATAACATTAAATACAACAAAATATGTGTAAAGGAACATAAGAATCGTCTGTCCAGCAAGCAACGTAATCAGTGGAAGTGCCAAATCAGCAAGCTGCCACAACTTTAAGGTAATCATCGCTATTCCTAAGAAAAGGGAAAGACTGATACCTCCGATGTCATTGATCTCACCCATGTAAATCGTGAACTTTCCTGAATACTCTCCAATATTTCTCATACAGGCTGCTGCAATCATGGCTCCGATATAAATCGGAAAAGTCATTCCTGTAAGTGATAACAGCTTAGAAATGATCGTTCCAATACCAATGGCAATGATAAGCTGAAATACTGCTGCTGGATACATACTTGCATGACGTTCATGCTTTCTCTCATCTTCAATTAAAAGACTATCATCTTCCACAACAACGGTATCTAAAAGATTTTTCTTCTCAATAAGACGCTTTCCAACTGGTCCGCCCATTACACTTCCGGCAATCAGGCCAAATGTTGCTGCTGCTGTACATAACGTACTTGCTCCCTTTACCCCGAAGTCTTCAAGAACCGGACCAAAGGCACCTGCTGTTCCATGTCCCCCTATCATTGGGATAGAGCCTGTACAAAGTCCTACAAGCGGACTGATATGTAAAAGCTTTGCAAGTCCGATTGCAAGGAAATTCTGGCATAAAATAAGTGTGATTACGAGTCCAAGGAATACGATCAATGCCCTTCCTCCACTCTTTAATACCTTTAAATTTGCCTGGAATCCTACTGATGTAAAGAAAAATACCATACAAACTTCTTTTAAAATATCATCAAAAGAAAATTCTGCGATACCTGTTACATAGCAAAGACAGGTAAAAATCGCAAATATAACACCACCGATAACCGGCGCAGGGATACAGAACCTCTCTAAAAGTTCCACCCTTTCTTTTAAAAACTTTCCTAACATCAGAACAACTACCGCTACGGCAATTGTCTGGTACATATCTAATTGAATCTTCATAAACTATTACCTTCGGCCACTAATTGCTCTCTTTCTCTGTTGTTAGTTCTGCTGCATCCATACCACATTCCTCATAATATGCCACAGCTCCCTTATGAAACGGAATCGTGATTCCCTCCACCGCAGACTTCTCATCAAGCGAAATATCTACTGGAAGAGCATACTGTAATTCCTGCTTATTCTCAAATAAAATCTTTGTAATATCTTTTACTGTATCAGCAGAAAGCTTATCACTTGCAAGAAGCACAGCCTTCACACCAACCGTCTTAACATCCTCTGTCTGTCCATTATACGTCTCTTTTGGAATCGTACAGTCCGTATAAAACTTATATGTTCCCTTTAACTTTTCCGCACTCTTCTCATCAATACTCAGAAGACGAATATCACATTTCTTTGCAAGTTCTCCAATAACTGTTGTCTGTGCTCCGGCGGTACAGAAAAAGGCATCAATCTTACCTTCTCTAAGTTCTTCCGCTGCATTGGAATAGTCAAGATTCACCTCATCAACCAGACTGTCATTAAGACCATACGCTGCAAGAATCTGCTTCGCATTCTGCTCTGTACCAGACTCTTCCTCACCAACACTGACTCTCTTATCCTGCAGATCTTCTACCGTATTAATAGAGGAATCTGCCTTTACAACAATCTGACACGCTTCTGTATACAATGCAGCAACTGCACTATAACCTCCATGCTGCTTTTCATTCTCAAAAATACCCGTTCTCTCGTAGGCATCATTTGTTAAGTCTGTCTGTGCAACCGCCATTTGGATATAACCATCCGAAAGCAGACGAAGATTCGCTGCAGAACCAGCCGTTGTCTTCACTTCCATCTTGTACTTCTTATTTTTTGATGTCACCAGATTTGCAAACGTATCACCAAATACACGATACGTTCCACCAAGACCTGCTGCACCAAATTTAATTTTCCCTGTATTTGTACCACAACTCGTTAGTATTCCTGCGAGCATAACAATACACATACACAGAGCAAACCATCTTTTTTTCACCAAAACACCTCTTTATCTCAAATTATTTTACTATCACCTTTGTTGCCTTTATATAAGCCTCCCTTGCCTGCGGCAAACCAGAATTTAAAGTAATAACTCTCTTACCATTTCTCCAGTAAATGTCACCTGTTCCAAATGATCAACTTCAATCTGATACAGCGCATTTGCCACAATATGCTCTGCGGCCTGCTCTAAATCACGGATACCTGTTGTATCAGAGAAAATGTCGATAACAGCATCTAACGCATCGTCCGTCATAATACATTCTCCCTCACGAAGTCCAATTCGTTTCAAAACTTTTGGAAGCGCAAATTTGGAGAAGATCGCTTTCTTTTCTTCTGGCGTGTAATCTGGAATATCAATAACAGCAAAACGGGACATCAGCGGACTGCTGATCTGGCTCTTATCATTTGCTGTTGCGATAGGATAAACACCAACGGTAGGAATCATACATTCCATGTAATTATCAGTAAATCCAAGATTATCTAATAAAGTAAGAAGAACATCTGCTGGATTACCGGTTCCCTTACCAGAATTGGCTTTATCTAATTCGTTAATGATAAATACAAGATTCGATTCTCCGGCCATAGAAAAAGCATCCATGATGATTCCCGGTTTTGCATTGGCATAAATACGGGAACTTCCGGTTAACTGTTCTGGATCATTGATAGAACTCATATCTAAAGTCGTCCATGGAAGTTTTAAAATACGGGCAACAGCATATGCAATCTGAGACTTTCCGGTACCAGCAGGGCCTACAAGTAAAAGACCGTAAGCCGGAAGCGTATGTGTACGGTTAATCTGGATAATGGTTTCGATGATCCTCTGTTTTACGCGCTCCATTCCATACAATTCTTCATCGAGAATTTTTCTGGCCTCTTCCGGATCAATTGATTTAAAATAATCACTTTTCCACTGAATATTCATCATGATGGACAAAGCACGCTGGGCATGACGTCTTTCTTCTGGTGAAACTTCGCGGGAACGGGCAACAGCCAGGTTTCTTCTGGCCCACAGACGGATATTGTCAGGAAGTGTTCTTCCGGCACAGGTCATGAAGTCAGTGATACTCTGGAGACTGGTAAGTTTCATCTCATCGCTGTCTTCCTCCTCCACTTCTTCTGTTACTTCTTCTGCTGGAGCAGGACTGGCAAATAAACGTTCAATCATAAACTGTAAAAATCCATCTTCTGCAGATAACTTTGTTCTTCCACCAAAAGAAATTTCCTGAATTTTGTAAACAGCATATCCCTCTTCAACATTTTTACCAGAAAGCTGAATGTGAATATGATGTTCGCCAAGCCATTTTAAAAGACTGACAAAACGGGCATCAACCTTTAAGATATCTGCGCTGATTGTGCCATCTTCTTCTTCAAATTCAAAAGTTGTCTGTTTATTTGGATTTGCGAAAATACCAAAGGAATGATGTTTCCATTCTCTTTTTTGATTATCGATCACAAGAATTGGATTTTCCGGTGAAGCATGGTCATTATCTGAGTAAACCATCGCGTATGTGCAGCGTACAGGCTCTTTTTTAGCCTGCATATTACTAAAATCAAATACTGGCATGATTGTTCTCCTTTTATATATAGTAAATGTATAATTTGAAGATAATTTTATCATAAAAATGCAAGGATATCAAAGAAAGGAAAGAAAAATTATGTTTTACACAAACACAATTTAAACCCGTTTTTGTTTAAAATAATAAGCAATTCCTATGTAACATATTCCCTTACAAATCATAATTATCTAAAAAATGATGTTTCACTCCATCTTTTTTATAGGCGATAACAGTTTCAATATTTACATTTTCCACACTCTTAAAGATATGTGCTTCAACATATGGATTTTTCTTTTTGATTTCTGCAATAAGCTGCTTTATCTCTACTCTCTTAGACTGATTTTCCTCGTTATTACATGTTGTACAAGTATCTGTAAATTTACATGCACACTGAATAAACCGAAGATCGTTATAATCTCTCCATGCCTTAATATCATCCTCACGGATAAGATATAATGGACGAATCAATTCCATCCCCTCAAAATTCGTACTATGAAGTTTCGGCATCATCGTCTGGATCTGCGCGCCGTAAAGCATTCCCATAAGAATCGTCTCAATAACATCATCATAATGATGTCCCAGAGCTATTTTATTACAGCCCAATTCCTTTGCAAAATTATAGAGATACCCTCTTCTCATTCTGGCACAGAGGTAACATGGAGACTTTTCAATATGATATACAGATTCAAAAATATCAGATTCAAAAATATGAATAGGAATCTTTAATTTTCTTGCATTCTCTTCAATAACCTTTCTGTTTTCCGGACTATATCCTGGATCCATAACCACAAACTTCACCTCGAATGGAAACTTATTATGCAGTTTTAATTCCTGAAAAAGCTTCGCCATCAGCATGGAATCCTTTCCACCAGAAATGCATACCGCAATACAATCTCCTTCTTTTACAAGTTCATACTGATTAATCGCCTTTGTAAACTTACACCAGATATTCTTACGAAACTTTTTTCGGATACTCTTCTCTACCTGTGCACATACCTCGTCTGCCTGCTGATTCTTCATTTCATTTAACAACCAGGAAGTATATCCGCCTTTTAAACTATATGCATCATATCCTCTATCACGTAATGCTTCTGCAAGTTCCTGGCTAATACGTCCTCGCGCACAGTAAATAATCAGCTTCTTTTCCGCAGAAACTTTCCTTTCTGCCGCCTCTTCCTCATCTGCTTTTACAAGTCCACCCGAATATTTTTCTAAAATTTCTTCCTTACTCATATGAATTGCTCCGGGAATGATTCCGTGTCCTACTTCTACATCTCCACGCATATCAAGTAATATATAGCTGTCTGGCGTTAATTGTCCTAACTCATTTATTGTAATCTCCATCTATTTACCCTTTCATTTTTATAACTTTTTATTATTCTCAAACTTCTATTTTTATCATTAAACAGATTGAAATACATTCTGAAAAACTCACAGAGAGATATTATCACGTTTTTTTAAGATTTTCCATCAAAAATCATAGAATAATACAGGTATTTTTATATTGACATTTCATTTCTCATGGGTTATAATCTAATCACAGTAATAGTTACTATTTTTATTTACAAGAGGTATTATAACCATATTAAAATTTTAGAAAAGGAGAAGAACACATGGCTAAATTTTATCGTACAGAAGACAGAACAGTATTATTAGAATTATTTGGGGCAGGTTCCTCTGTAGAGAACCTTAAGAATTTAAAAGCGAACACAACAGATGCCGCTGTAGAGAAACACGTTCCTGTAGTAACACAGGAAGGTAATAAGATTACCGTTGCTGTTTCCTCCGTAGAACATCCAATGCTTCCAGAACATTATATTATGGGCGTATATATCGAAACAAAGAACGGTGGACAGCTCCATAAATTCCAGCCAGGAGATACTCCGAAAGCTACTTTTACTTTAGCTGATGGAGATGAATTTGTAGCAGCTTACGAATACTGCAATCTCCACGGATTATGGAAGGATAAATAGGAATTTGCCGGGGTGAGTAAACAGACGAACCCCCAGAGAGAATATCCCCTATATCTGTGACTTTAGTCGCGGCGGTTTGAATATTCGCTTAAGTGCTCGTATCCAAACCTTGCTCCGAGGCCACAGATATAGGGGATATTTTCTCTGGGGGTTCCGGCTATTCCAATCCGGCAAATTAGTGGAAAGATTTGAGGAAGAAAACAGGAGAATGAGTCTGCCTGGGAAACTAAATTTCGAAGGATTGACACAAAAATC
>ERZ1673722.3525-NODE-3525-length-11163-cov-5.244058_pt1 | contig 11163 bp, 7 predicted proteins | sample MGYA00580222_ERZ1673722 | MGnify/ENA primary metagenome ERZ1673722 (study PRJEB41218, sample SAMN15661750) | gut metagenome | host: Homo sapiens | place: Canada: London | collected 2015-08-20/2019-03-30 | study: EMG produced TPA metagenomics assembly of...
CGGTCTCAAGTCGGGTGCTTTCCGGCGATTCGAGGGGCTTCGGCTTCCGCGTGGTTTCGGGTGCCCTTCGGGACCGTGTGCCGCATTTTCCTCTCCGATGCATATCTCGGGGCATCGGGTGCAGCCTCGTTTGAAGCCGCGCGTTCTCGGCTAAAAGTCCGATCGTCTCATGTTGATGTAGTTCAATAGCTCGGCGCGCTTGTGGATCTGCATCTTCTCATAGATATGGCGGATGTGCGTGTTAACCGTGTAGGGGGAGATGACGAGTTTTTTCGCGATGCTGTCAGCGGTGTGCCCGTACGCGAGCAGATGGAGGATCTCGCCTTCCCGCGCGGACAGCTTGAACTCCTGCGCCACCTCATCGCAGATCGAGTCGAGCTCGGATGCGGTCTGGGGCGTCGTCGTGAGCGAAGTGATGGCGTACTCCTGACGCACGAGCGGTACCAGCACCATCGTTAGCAGGCAGATGAAGATAAGGCAGGTCTCGGGCGTCCAAGCGGCGGCGAACGCAGGGTTGCCCTCGTAGCCGAGCGCCAATCCGTTGCCGATGCCGATGCCGAGGCGGATGGAGCCTGCGGAAAGCGCGAAGGCGAGCGCCGGCGCCACGTATCCTTTCGACGTGAGGATGCCGAAGTACATGATGAGCGTGATCTCGAGGATCGAGGAGACGCCGAGAGCGAGGATGAACGAGGGGAAGTACAGCGTCTGGTCGGCAAGTTCAAGCGCGAATGCGACGACGATGATGACGAGCAGGATGGGAAACATTTTGAACACGTCTATCTTGCTTCGCGAGGCATGGCAGACGCCGGCGATGACGAGCAGGAGGACCGAGCCTACCATGACGCCGATGGTGAAGCTCACGTCACGCGTCGGAAGGATCTCCCAGGGGATGATGGCCGCGAGGAAGTAGCAGGCGATCGAGGCGAGAAACGAGATCACGCAGACGATGGAGATGCTCTTCATCGCGCCCTTCGAGGCGCTTTCGGGTAACAGGGGAGGGAAGGGCTTCTCGTTGCAGCGGGCGTCGCGCCAATACAGGTAGCCCGAGGCGATCGGAAGGGCCGAGGTGAACGCGACGGCGAAAACGTCGGGCAACATGAGCGTGATGGCCATCGTCAGAAGCAAGGTGATACCGAACACCGTACCGATGTGGGTCATGGAGAAGCGCCCCTTGTTGCGCGCGTAATGCTCGCCCCAAAGCGTCCAAAGAATGGCCTCGAAAGGCCCGAGGACGGCCGATATCAGATAGGCGAGAAGGGGGGTCTCCACGAGATGGGACGAGAGCGTGAGGGCGAGCGTGCAGACCGTCACCCCAATCGCTGCGATGAGATCGAGATGCCATTTGCCGGTAAGGTGCTTTTTTCTACCGAGCAGCAATGCAATGACGGCGAGCGATATCACCGTCGCGCCGAGGTTCACGAGCCATGCGGTGGTCACCTTCGCATCGAGCAGCTCGGTGTCGATGAATATGTCCGAAATGAACCAAAGGCAGTAGTGCCACGCCAGCAAAAGGGCGAATCCCACGTATTTCAGGGCGGGCCAGCGCGGTGCGCCCCCCTGCGCGCCCCCTCGTCTCCCCTTCCTCGCCGCATTTTCGGCGTTTTGTCCGACTGTAGCTGGATCTGACACGATGATCACTCCCCACTATAGCTCTGAACTGGTCTTTTTCGATGTAGGTACTATATCATCGCTGCATCGTTGAGACCTCACTAATTATTAAGTAGCGATGCTTTCAGATCCCCCGAGAAACGGAGTAAGTCGGCGATCGCGGGTGTTTTGCGATGCGCATTCATGCTCTGGCGGAACACAATCACGCCACAGGTCGCCCGTAGGGGAATTCGGGCGGTGGAATGCGCGAAGAAAGGAAAGGCAATGTCGCTGCTTGCTAAGAGCAAGGGTGAGGTCACCTATAAGGACCTGACGGGTCTTCATAAGTGGTTCCTCATCATCCTCGTCTCGATGGGCTCGTCCATCATCTACACGCCGGTCTATCTGAAGAACGTGTTCTACGAGCCTCTCATACAGGGTCTCGGGTGCAACAACGCCGATCTCGGCGCGCTTTTGTCCTGTTACGCCATCACGGCGGTCATCACGTATCTGCCTGCGGGCATCATCGCCGACAAGGTCCGCATGCGCACGTTGTCCTGGGTTGGTTTCGGCGCGACCGCGGTGCTGACGTTCGTCTACGCGATGCTCCCTTCGATTCAGATGCTCTACATTCTGTTCGTCGGCTTCGGCATCACCTCGATCCTCATTTGGTGGGGCACGCGTTTCAAGATCGTGCGCTTGTGCTGCTCCGAGGACGAGTACGCTTCCAAGATCGGCATCAGCTACTCCATCTACGGCGCGGCGGGTCTCATCATCGGTTTCATCAACACCGCAATCGTCTCTGCTATCGCCGACGCGTCCCAGGGTATTCAAATCTTGCTGGTGTTCCTCGGCGTGCTCATCGCCATCCTCGGCGTGCTGTCCTTCATCTTCATCCCGAACTTCAAGGGCGAGATCAACAAAGACGCGAAGATGTTCAGCCTCTCCGAGGTCGTGCAAGCCGTCAAGCACCCGGGCGTTCTGTGGGCGTGCCTCGCTTACTTCTGCATCTACTCCGTCTACATGGGCGTTACCTACACCACGCCGTTCATGACCACCTGCTTCGCGGCTCCGGTTGCCATCGTGTCCATCGTCGGCCTCATCCGCACCTACGGAATCGGCCTTGTCGCAGGTCCTGTCGCGGGCTTTTTCGCCGACAAGCTCAAGAGCCCCTCGAAGTCGATTCTCATCTTCTTCGCGGCGAGCGCCATCGTGCTGGCGGCCTTCATCGTGCTTCCGCGTGACGCGGGCATGGTCGTCGCCGTCGCTGTGCTGGTCGTCGTGATAGGCTTCCTCACCTACGGTGCGTTCTCGATCGGCTCTTCTCCTCTGACCGAGGCGAAGGTTCCCATGGGCATCTTCGGCACCGCCTCGGGCATCCTCTCCGTCATCGGCTTCATGCCCGACGTGTTCATCCACACCTGGTTCGGCGGCATGATCGACGCGCAGGGGGCCGACGCCTTTAACTCGATCTTCCTCATCCTGATCGTCTTCGCCGCTGTCGGCTGTTTCTGCCTGGTCATGACGCGCCGCGCCATGAAGAAGAACATGGCGGCCGAGGCTGCAGAGCGCAAGGCCGAAGAGTAGCACCTCGATGCGATGAGGCGTCGGCAGCCTTCGTCTGATGCGGTCGACGCCTCTCTTTCCACGATTGGTTCTCATTTCGATGAGTGAGGGGTTTAAAGCAATGAACAAGATCGATGTTCTCGCTAAGCTCAATCCCGGCATGACCGCCGTGCTCGCCAAGGAAGACGAGCTCGCAGGCGATGCGAACGACACGAGCGCGGGATTCGAGCAGATGCGCCTTAATTACGTCGCCGGTCGTCAGTACTGGATCCAAGGCGGTCCCGTCATGGCCGAAACCGTCGATGAGCAGGTCGACGGGCCTCACGGCCCTATCGCGGTGCGCTATTACTACCCTATCGCGACGCGAGCCGAGCTGATTGCGGAGGGCGCGTTTCCGCCGGCAATCGTCTACGCGCACGGCGGCGGGTTCGTGCTGGGCGATCTCGAGACGCATGATCGTATCTGCCGTGTGCTGGCTGAAAAAGTCGGCGTTCCCGTTGCTGCGGTCGATTACCGCTTGTCCCCCGAGGCTAAGTTCCCCTCGGCTGTTCAAGAGGTCGCGGCGGTAGCCAAGTACGTGCACGACAACGGCGCGCAGCTCGGCATCGACGGCGCGAGCTTGGGTTTTGCGGGAGATTCGGGCGGTGCGCATCTCGGTTTTGCGGCCACGATGTACCTGCGCGGCGAGATGGGCGGCTCTGAATTCGTGAAGTGCCTGCTTTTGTTCTACGGCTGGTACGGCCTCGCCGATTCGGCGTCGCAGCGTTTGCTGGGCGGCCCGTGGGACGGTCTGACCGAGTCCGAATGGCTTTGGTACAAAGACCTGTACGCCAAGGACGTGAACGAGCTTCAGACCAGCCCGTACGCGAACCTGCTCCTCAACGACATGACGCACGACATGCCCGCGTGCTATATCGCGGCAGCCGAGTTCGACCCTCTGCGCGACGACAGCTCGGCGCTTGCCGCCGTCTGCGAGGAATACGGCATCCCGCATCGTTTCGAAATGTTCGAAGGCGTCATTCACGCGTTTTTGCACTACACGAGGATGCTCGACGAGGCAAACGATGCCCTCGAGCACGGCGCGACGTTCTTCCGCCAGCAGCTGGGTCTGTAAGCGGATCGCGCGACTTACGTCAGGGATAGCAGCGTTTGGGATAACGCTGATGTCAAACCTTACTAAGGAGGAAAAATGGACTTCAAACTGACTGACGAGCAGGAGCTTATCGTCGATAGCTACCGCGAGTACATGGAGAGCGAGAACTGGGAGGCTTACTTCGCCGAGTGCGACGAGAAGCACGCTTACCCGCTTCGCTGGGTCCGCGGTCTGTGCGAGCTCGGCTTCGACCAGATCATGCTCCCCGAGAGCCATGGCGGGCTCGGTCTCGAGCAGCCTGCCGTCACGCTGATGGCGGTGTACGAGGTGCTCGGCCGTTACGGCGCCCCCACCTACGTTCTTTACCAGCTTCCCGGATTCGAGACCATCATCCGCGAGGGCACCGAGGAGCAGATCGAGGCCGTCATGTCCACGCTGGGCTCAGGCGAGCAGATCTGGAACTCCGCGTGCACCGAGCCGGGTGCGGGCTCCGACGTCGCCGCGCTGCAGACGACCTACAAGCGCGAGAACGGCAAGATCTACCTCAACGGCACCAAGACCTTCATCACCTCCTCGGCCGGTGTGAAGTACCTCGTCATCATGGCGAAGAACGCCGACGACCCGACCATGTTCACCGAGTTCTTCCTCGATATGTCCAAGCCGGGCGTGAAGCTGTCCCCGCTGACCAAGCTGGGCCTGCGCATGGACAGCTGCTGCGAGGTCTACATGGACAACGTGGAGCTTGAGGAGAAGGACATCTTCGGCAAAGAGGGCAACGGCTTCATGCGCGGCGTGTCCGACTTCAACTTCGAGCGCTGGCTCGTGGGCGCCTGCGACTACGGCACCGCCATCTGCGCCTTCGAGGATGCTATGGCGCACGCGAACAGCCGCATCGCCTTCGGGAAGCCCATCAGCCGCTTCCAGCTCAACCAGATCAAGATCACCGATATGTGCATCAAGCTGACGAACATGAAGAACATGCTGTATGAGGCCGCCTGGAACGCCGACAACAACGACGGCAACTTCGACCCGGCCGCTGCCGCCATGTGCAAGTACTACTGCGCCAACGCCTCCTTCGAAGTGACCGATGACGCCATGCAGATCATGGGCGGCATCGCCGTGGCTTCTGAGCATCGCATCAACCGCATCTGGCGCGACCTGCGCGTCGACCGCGTCTCCGGCGGCACCGACGAGATGATGATCCTCGCCACCTCCAAGGGCGCCTCCATCAAGTACAAGCAGAAGTAAGCAGGAGCTCCGTTTAGTCAGTATTGGACAGGGCTGTCGTGGCGAGTCGGATAGCGGTGAAGGTTCCGAGGTCAATGAGGTAAGCGGCCTATCGGCCGTGTCCGAATGACTTCGGGTTCTGAACCGCTAGCCGGCCGCCACGGCAAGCCGTCACCATTCAAGGAGGATTCAACTATGGCAATTCCTACCGAAAAGCCCTCGTACGGCCCGCTCGACGGCGTCAAGGTCGTGTACGCGGCAGTGGAGCTGGCCTGCCCGAAGGCCGCCGACCTCATGGCCGACTGGGGTGCCGACGTCGTCTGGCTCGAGAACACGGGCGCGGGCGACACTATCCGCGACACCGCGTACGTGAAGCAGGCCGAGCGCCGCAACCAGCGCTCCGTGGCCCTGAACTACTTCTCCGAAGAGGGCAAGAAGGTGTTCTTCGACCTCGTGAAGGACGCCGACATCTTCATGGAGGCCTCCAAGGGCGGCACGTGGGCTCGCAAGGGCATCACCGACGACGTGCTGTGGGAGCTCAACCCCAAGATGGTCATCGTACACGTCTCCGGCTTCGGCCAGGAGGGCGACCCCAAGATGGTGAAGCGCGCCGCCTACGACCTGACGGTGATGGCCTACTCCGGCATCATCATGCAGAACGGCACGGAGGAGCAGCCCATGCTCCCCGGACCCTACGCGGGCGACTACTTCAACACGCTGATGATCGCCTCCTCGGCGCTGGCGGCCCTGTACAAGGCCGAGAAGTCCGGCAAGGGCGAGAGCATCGACCTGGCCATGTACGAGACGCTTCTGGCCATCGGCCAGTACTACCTGGTCGACTACCTTAACGAGGGCATCAAGTGGCCTCGTCCGGGCGCCCGCAACCAGAACCTCTGCGGCATCGGCGAGTTCAAGTGCAAGGACGGCTTCCTGGGCGTGTGCCTGTACGGCGTCGACCAGAACAAGTACTTCCTCGAGACCATCGGCCTGGGGCATCTCTGGGGCACCGAGGACATCCCCGAGGACACGAGCGGCCTGTGGCTGTCCAACCCGCACGCCGACGAGATCCAGAAGGCGTTCGAAGAGTACTGCCTGGCCAACTCGAAGTACGACATCGAAGAGGACTTCGCCGCGCACCGCATTGCCGCGCAGGTGGTCAACGACATGGAAGACCTCGTGGAAGAAGAGCACCTGAAGCTGCGCAACACGTGGGTCGACTGGGAGACGGTCGACGGCGAGACCTTCCACGGCCTCGGCGTGTTCCCGAAGTTCAAGAACAACCCGGGCCAGATCTGGCGTCCGATGCCGCATCAGGGCGGCGACACCGTCGACGTCATGACGAAGCTGGGCTACACGCAGGAGCAGATCGACGAGCTGGCCGCGGCCGGCGTCGTGAAGATCGGCTAACGCGGTACCTCGCGCCCGGGAATCGCTTCCCGGGCGCCACGTCGGATGCGCGGCCGGCAGAACTCGCCGCGCATCCGCACGATGCCGCCCTTGCGGGCGAGGGCCCTCGACGACGGCATCGTGCGGATTACCAGGGGATCGACGGATGGAAAAGGTGAGACGATTGACCGACATCGTGGGAAACGAAACGGTGCGCAGCCTGTGGGACGGCCTCGTGGCCGCGTGCGGCGAGCGCGAGTTCCTCCTCTTCCGCGATCGCACGGGTTCGACCAGCACGTACACGTACCGCGCGTTCAACGAGGAGATCGACCGCGCGGCCAACGTGTTCCTCTCGATGGGGGTCGCGGCCGGCGAGCGCGTGGCCGTGCAGCTGTGCACGTGCCCCGAGTTCATGATGTGCCTGTTCGGGTTGGCGAAGATCGGCGCCGTCATGGTGCCCATGAACGAGCAGTACCTGGTGGAGGAAGCCGCGTTCGTGCTCGAGCGTACCGAGGCCTCGTGCGCGGTGGTTGAGCCGAAGTTCCTCGACCTGTACCGCGCCGTGCGCGACAGCGGCCCGTATTGCCCCAAGGGCGTGCTGGTGGCGCGCACGCACGACGACAAGGTCGAGGGCGTCGAAGAAGCGCGCGCCGCCCTCGAGCGCGACGGGTCCCTGCGCGACTTCTCGCGGCTGCGCGCCGAGGCGGCGGCCGAGCTCGACGAGGTGCGCCCGCTGAGCGCCGACGACCCGGCCGAGATCATCTTCACGTCCGGCACCACCTCGCGCCCGAAGGGCGTGGTGCTCACGCATGCGAACATCCTGTTCAGCGGCTTGTATGGCGACTGGGAGGTCGCGCTGACGAAGAACGACCGCCTGCTCACCACCATGCCCGCCTGTCATTCCAACTTCCAGCTGGCCGCGCTCATGCCGGTGCTCACCGTGGGCGCCACGCTCATCGTGGTGGAGAAGTACAGCGCCAGCCGCTTCTGGTCGCAGATCCGCGAGTTCAAGGCAACCGTCACGCAGTGCGTGGCCATGATGCTGCGCACGCTCATGCTGCAGCCCGCCTCGCCCGACGACCGCAACCACGAGCTGCGCGAGATCCTCTACTTCCTGCCGGTGTCCGACGCCGAGAAGGAGGCGTTCGAGCAGCGCTTCGGCGTGTCGCTCATGAACACGTACGGCTCCACCGAGTCCATCGGCTGGGTGCTCACCGACCCGCCCACCGGCGCGCGCCGGTGGCCTTCCGTGGGACGCGCGGGACTTGGCTACGAGGTGCGCATCACGCGCGAGGACGGCACGCAGGCCGACCCGGGCGAGGTGGGCGAGATCCAGGTGAGGGGCGTGCGCGGCCGCACCATCATGAAGGAGTACTTCAACGACCCTGAGGCCACGGCGCGCACGTTCACCGAGGACGGCTGGCTGAAGACCGGCGACAAGGGGTACGTGGACGAGGACGGCTGGTTCTTCTTCGTCGACCGCAAGGTGAACATGATCAAGCGGGCGGGGGAGAACATCTCCACCACCGAGCTGGAGAACGTGCTGGCAGGCCACCCGCGCATCGCCGAGGCCGCGGTCATCGGCGTGGCCGATCCTATCCGCGACCAGGCCGTGAAGGCCTTCGTGCTGCCGGCCGCAGGCGCGCGGATCACCGAGGAGGAGGTGCTCGCGTACTGCGAGGAGCACATGGCGGGGTTCAAGGTCCCCTCGTACGTGGAGATCGTCGACAGCTTCCCCCGCACGTGCTCCATGAAAATCGAGAAGAAGCTGCTGCAGTAACAAGCGACCGAAGGAGAGGGATTATGGCTATCAGCACCGAGATCGTGGGCAAGGAGTTCGGGCCGTTCGTGAGGGAGTACACGTTCAAGGACCTGGAGATCTGCGCGCTGGGCTGCAACGCGGGCTACGACGGGAAGACGGACCTCGAGTACGTGAACGAGGGGGACGCCGCGAACCCCGACCTCAAGGTGCTGCCCATCTTCGGCGTGCCGCTGACCGTGCACGAGGAGATGACGCGCACGCTGGACTACGGCTACGACTACGACGGCTCGCTGCACTACGGCTTCGAGATCAAGCTGCACGCGCCCTTCAAGATGAACGACCGCATCGAGACGTTCGTCACCCAGGACGCGCTGTACGACCGCGGCGAGGGCCGCGGGTGCCTGTCGAAGCAGACCGGACGCTCCTACTCCTCCGACGGCACGCTTCTGTGCGAGACCGAGACCTGGGACGTGTGCATCTACGACGGCGGCTGGGGAGGCCCCAAGCCCCCGAAGGACATCGTGGAGATGCCCGATCGTGCGCCTGATGCCGTGGTGGAGGAGACGATGCCGCTCAACATGCCGCTGATCTACCGTCTCATGGGCGACTGGCACCAGCAGCACATCGACTTCGCCTACACCGAGCAGACGGGGCTTGCTCGTCCCATCGCCCACGGCGTGAGCTTGGGCGGCTTCACGATGCGCCACATTATCAGCTCGTTCTTCCCGGGCGAGCCGGAGCGCATGAAGCGCTTTAAGACCCGCATCACCTCGCCGGTGCTGCCGGGCACCACGCTGCAGACCCGCATGTGGAAGGTGGGCGACAACGAGATCCGCTTCCAGCTGGTCGACGCCGACGCCGACGAGACCGGCGCCAAGCCGCACCTGAACTTCGGCATCTGCGAGTGGGAGTAAGCCGCAGGTTGCCATCCTGAGCGCCGGTCGCAGGCCGTAGTCGAAGGATTCCGTGCGGCGCAAGCGGGAAACGTCACGGCTGGTGCCGCAGGGACCTTCGACTCGCTTGCGCTCGCTCGGGGTGACGGTAAGGGGAGCTTTCGCTCCGCTCAGGATGTATCGCAAGAGGAACGCATAGCACAGGAGGAGACGAGAGCATGAGCAACGTAAAGCATATGACCCAGGTAACGAGCCCTCCCATGGGCGAGGTCGCCGACAGCGCCAAGCAGATCGGCGGGGACGTGGTCCACAAGGTGAAGAAGTCGGCCAAGAAGACCATGGACGACGTTGCCATGACGCCCTTCTTGCGCAAGATCACGTTCTTCTCAAGCGGAGGCTCGTTTTTGGACGGCTACGTGCTCTCGCTCATCGGCGTGGCGCTCACGCAGATCACACCGCTGTTCAGCCTCGACGAGGCGTGGAGCGCGGCCATCGGGGCGTCGGTTTTGCTGGGCATCTTCGTGGGCACGATCGCGGGCGGCTACCTCACCGACCGCATCGGGCGCAAGAAGATGTTCATCGTCGACATCGTGGCCATCGGAACGTTCTCCATCCTGAGCGTGTTCTGCGCCGACCCGCTCCAGCTCGTGGCGGCGCGCTTCTTCATCGGCGTGTTCGTAGGCGCCGACTACCCGATAGCCACCTCGCTCATCGCCGAGTTCACGCCCAAGCAGCACCGCTCCATCTCCATGGGCATGGTGTCGGCCGCCTGGTACCTCGGCGCCACGGTGGCGGCGTTCGTGGGGTACTTCCTGTACAGCGTGGCAGGCGGCTGGCAGTGGATGCTCGGCTCGGCCGTCATCCCCTGCATCATCCTGCTGGTCGGGCGGCACGACATCCCCGAGTCGCCCATGTGGCTGGCTCAGAAAGGCCGCACCGAGGAGGCCGACGCCGTCATGCGGCGCGTGTTCGGCGAAGGCGTGGAGCTCGAGCTGGAGGATCCGGGCGAGAAGACCAGCCTGCGCAAGGTGTTCGCGGGCGGCTACGCCAAGCGCATCGTGTTCTTGGGCATCCTGACGCTGTGCCAGGTGGTGCCGATGTACGCCATCTACACGTTCGGCCCCGAGATCATGACGGCCTTCGGGCTGGGGGAGGGTCACGAGGCCATCCTGGGCGAGAGCGTGGTCAGCCTGTTCTTCCTGATCGGTTCCATCCCGGCCATGTTCTGGCTGAACTCGATGGGCCGCCGTCCGCTGCTCATCCGCTCGCTCGCCCTCATGGCGGTGGGTCTCGTCATCCTGGGCGTGTTCCCGGACGCCCCCATCTACGTGATCATCCTGGGGTTCGGCCTGTACGCGTTCTTCAGCGGCGGCCCGGGCATCCTGCAATGGCTGTACCCCAACGAGCTGTTCCCCACCGAGGTGCGCGCCTCTGCGGTGGGCATCGCCATCGCGTTCTCGCGCATCGGCACCATCATCGCCACGTACGGCACGCCGCTGTTCCTGGCCGCCTACGGCATCGGCCCCACCATGCTGATCGCGGCGGGCCTCGTGATCCTGGGCCTCGTGCTGTCGGCCTTCATGGCGCCCGAGACGAAGGGCAAGTCGCTTCTGGAGACGAGCTCGCTCGACGAGGGGGACGCGCACCCG
>ERZ1673722.3528-NODE-3528-length-11155-cov-4.356577_pt1 | contig 11155 bp, 9 predicted proteins | sample MGYA00580222_ERZ1673722 | MGnify/ENA primary metagenome ERZ1673722 (study PRJEB41218, sample SAMN15661750) | gut metagenome | host: Homo sapiens | place: Canada: London | collected 2015-08-20/2019-03-30 | study: EMG produced TPA metagenomics assembly of...
TCCCACGCGGGGTATAGCTACCTTTTGGTGGCAAAAGTTCCAATCAAATCTAACTATCTGACAGACAGTATAAGGTAAAAGTCGAGGTAATGATTTGTCAACTTTAAAGGCAGTGTCCTTTGTATTCCATTTTGACTTGTCAAAGACTCTATGACAAAGATATGAAATAGCCGATAAAAAAGCAAATGGAAAGAATTGTCTCATTTGCTTTTCTCTAATTGGGCATTCCAGCTATCGCTGACTGTAGGCAATCAGATTATTGCGCAGGATGTCGAGAAAATGCGTCAGCCGCAACTTTCGATTGATGAGCGTATGGCGACACTATTCCGGATTGTTGATACGGACGTTGAAAGTTCTGGAAAGCACATCGACAAGTGTCGCCAGATCGACCCGTGTGCCGTCTATGCGGCGTATGGCTCCGGAGAGATGCAGAGCCGTTATCAGTTCCATGATATTGTTCGGAGAGAAACAGTGGTGATTTGGATACTTCGACCGATACCGGAGCGGCGATGGATGGATAACAAGCCGGGTAAAGACCAATCGGATTTCGAAATTCGTCAACAGAAGCGCCGATTTGAGCAGCGACGCTTGCGGAGATTCCTTCTCGACAATCCGCTCCTGCAACCGCATCAGGCGGGATTGGAGGCGGGCAAGTTCGTGCAGCAGGTCGATAAACTCTTTATAAGAAGCATGAAAGGCTGTACACACCGCATCCGACAATCGACTGTTAAGCAGTGTGTCAAGCATGACGATAAATTGATTTTTGTCCAAGTTGTCCATAATCCGGTTCATAAAGAATTTAGATGGTTTGCTTCGTAAAAATGGGAATTTCCGCGATGCCGAATTGCACATCCGAATATCCGCCCGGATATAAAAAGTCGGAAAAAATCACTCGTCTTCCTTATTTAAGCTATAAAGCAATGCCTCGGTAAATTTCGTACGATCTTTTTTACGTTCCAAAATACGGCGTTTGACATCGGTCGGATCGCCGAGTTTAACATGCAATGTATTCTCGAAGACCCGAACAAACAGATTGAACGGAGCTGCCGAACCATCTGCCAGCTCAAAAGGAGGCAAAGCCATCCAATCAAGCCCGTATTCGCGACGATGGTTTTACAAGATGTAATTTTCACTCAAAGTCTTTTTATCATAGTTTACAGTGGTATCTATATCAGCAAGAGCAGTTTCGTAGCGACTTATCCAACAACGAACGGTAGCCGTATTAAGACTTTTCCTAACACCGCTGCGGGAGTGCGTAAGTTCATCGGTGCGCTTGCTGTCGCTGAGCATCACTACGTCATGGAAGCTACCGGCAATTACGGCTTCCTGCTGCATCATAAACAGCGTGAAGCCCACGAATCCGAAATATTCCACGACGATGCCCCCGCCGACGAGCCACAGGCTCGATGGCGGGAACCACTCCAGAAGCGAGTAGACCTTGAACAGCAGGTTGAAGATACAGTACAACATGAAAAGAGTACGCCGCAACCACGTCGTGCGATGTAGTCGCCTACCAGCGGCGGTTACTACATCTCCTGCCCGGCGGACGTGATCGTGGCCGACAAACTGACCCTTACGGGTTCGATCGGGGTCTTCGGCATGATCCTCGACACCCGCGAGGCGTTGAAGAACAAACTCGGCATCACCATCGACGGCGTGCAGAGCAACGCCTCGTCGAGCTTCCTCGCCACGCAGCCCCTCACCCCGGTCCAGCGCTCGATGATCATGCGCGGCGTGGACAAGGTCTACACCACCTTCACGAACGACGTGGCCGAAGGCCGCAATCTGCCCATCGAGAAGGTCCTCGACATCGCCGGCGGACGGGTCTGGTCGGGTGCGGATGCGCTGGGCATCGGCCTGATCGACACCTACGGCGGTCTGAAGACGGCCATTGCGCTGGCTGTGGACAAAGCCGATCTGGGCGACAACTACCGCGTGACCGAAGTGACCGAGACTCCGACCGGATTCGCGGCTTTCATCGCGTCGCTCAACATGAGTGTCCGCGAGGCTTTCACCCGTTCGGAACTGGGGCTGATGATGAAGGATTACAACACCGTCCGCGAAGCCTTCCGCCAGCAGGGCGTGCTGATGTACTCGCCCTACAAGGTCGAGATTCGGTAGCATTATCGTTCGATGAAAAAAAGGCTCTCCACTTGTTCGGAGAGCCTTTTTTGTATTTTTTCTATCAATCTAAACTTTGTTAATTCATATTTTCCGTAAAAGGTTTGGGTCTATCCATTTTTTCCGTATAAACGTTTCCGAACCGATCTGTTACGGAGACCACGATTTCGGAATTTGCTTCTGTCGCTTTCGTATGGAACATATGGATGCAATTGACGGCTCTCCAATCTTTAGGACGGTTGTTGAATCTCTGGGTTTTATCTCGGATGTACATATAAAGCGGGTCTTTTTCCCACAATTGTTCGACAGGAAGTTCCTGTCCGTCTTCTGTAACTGAGATTTTCCACCGGGGGTCCCAATTGAAGACATTGACCAGAATTTCATTGCTCGCGGGATTTCCGCCGTATTTCTCCGGAACCGTATTGAGATCATAAGCCCGGAACTGGCTCTTTTCGGGCGTTAATCCCACGGCCTTGTAGTGCCATTGTATCTGTTTGCCGGAAATATCGAAAATCTGATAGCCGCTCAGCGTCCCGTCGGTAGTCATGATTCGGACGTCGTTTAGTTTCCAGGAAATGGCCGATGCCGATGCGAAATTATGTTCGAGGATATTATGCGTAATTTGGATATTCCGGTTACGATGATCATGTCCGGTCAGGATGTGCGCTTCTTTGAATGGCTTCAGTATATTTATCAATACCTGCACATCCTGGTATTGTGTATTCCGTTTCTTGGTCATGGGCTTTCCATCGGAAATACCGGTGTAGGTATAGGCAGGAACATGCATGGAGACGATCAGCGGTGTGGATTTATCGACCAATGCAAGATCTTTTTTCAGCCATGCGAGTTGTGCCGAATTAATGAGATATTTATACTTGCAGTTGCCGAGTCCGACGATATTGTCCAGCATGACATAATGTACATCTCCGATGTTGAGCGAATAGTAGGTCGGGCCGATATGCTTGCGATAAAGAGCCGATGCACTCCAATCCAGCTTTTCTTCCGTTGTGCCCGTGGCCGAGGGGTCATTGTCGTGGTTACCCATGATATGGTAGATCGGCGAAGGGTAGTTTTTGAACTCTTTCAGGTAATTCGGCAACATGAAATTTTCATGATACCACCGGGAGTCTGTGGTCATATCGCCCAATGAGAGGGAAAATACTTCTTCCGAGGTTGTATCGACTGCGGCTGTGATGTCGGGCAGGAATGTAGAACGAAATTGCTCTAAATCCCGGTGTGTCGCACTGCCGATCAGATGTACGTCGGCCATGACGAAGAGCTTGTATTTCTTGTCGGCCATCGGCAGCAGCTCGAAATCCGCGTTTTCGGTTTTTTTACTCTTAATGTCGAGGTAATGATTCGGCAATACACCCTTGTGGGCCACTTTATAGCCTGATGGGACGGAGATGAATACATAGCCCATGCGCTCCGGGGAACGGAGCGTATAATGTCCGTTGGCATCTGTCTGTGTTAATTCGATGCCGTCGGAAATCACGGCTCCGACAACAGGTTGTCCCTGACAGGTCACTCGGCCCGAAACCGTTGTCTGGTATTCTGAGACATTCGATTTCCCGCTGGTTTCCGTGTCCGTACCTTTGGCGCAGGCGAAGCAGGTCGAAGCGAAAAAAAATGTTGCTACGATAAAGAATTTTTTCATTTTTTTAATCTTATCAGTTGTTCATGTCCGGTTTTCCTAGTATCCAGGCTAGGTTGAATCGGTAGTGAATATTACTGCTTATCAGATGAATCGTATTGTCCGGGGTTTGAGTTGCGGCAAGATAACCAAGCGGTTCAGCTTGCGTTTCGGTCATTTCAAAATAGCCGGTCCAACCTCTTCCGTCAAGCAAACGACGCTTGCCGTCGGTCAATAGCCGTTTGACGGGCCAGTTTTTTCCTTCGTCGAATGAGAGGGCCGCAAACATTCCATAGCCAGTAAATTTGTTCCCGCGGGCGTCCTCGAATTCCATGCCCCGGCGCTTTTTGTCGTAGGGATGATGTGTGAAAGAGATGAGTAGCAGTGGACCTTCGTTCAACCGGCGCAGGACGAGTCGCTGACCTGAATAGATCGGCAGGAACTCTGTTGCAGAATAACTCCAGTTTTGTCCCATGTCCGATGAGATGCTGCGAGGCATTCGCAGTCCCGGATATTTCGCACCTCCCTCGATGTCGTTGTTGCGTCCTAAGGCCATTAGATCTCCGTTTGTCAACTGTACGACCCCGGCATGTATGCCAGCGATCAGACCTCCGGTTGCACCTTCTTCGTATATCGGAATTTCCGGGTTTGTATACGGGTTTTCCCAAGTCTGGCCCTTGTCGCGGCTGATGTGTATGGCCGAGCCTCCGTAGTGTCCCGGGACGGCATCGCAAGGTTGTACGAGATACCCCTCCCGGGTACGGAACAATCCGGCGATCACTTGGTGCCGTTGATCGTGCTCCGGGACGATAATCCGCGGACGGGTCCACGTCGCTCCGTTGTCACGGCTTTCGCGGAGGATGATGGCCAGATTCTTCCAGCCGCCGATTACTTCGACTCCGTTTGTATGGTAGATCGTTCCTTCACCGTCGTGAAGCAGAGATGTGCCCGTCAGATTACGGTCGGGGATACGTAGAAATTCCTGGGGCGAATCCCATATGTCGCTTCCGGCACGCAGTCTGCTTGAAAGAATGACCATCTCGCGTCCCGCTTCGTCATCTGTCGAGAACCAGGCGGCCAGTAAATCACCGTTCGCACACCAAGTGATTGCCGGACAATGATTATGACCGTAGAACGGGACGCCGGAATTTGCATAAGGTTTGTGAACGTAACAAATCGGTTCTAAAAAGAAGGGTTTATCGGTCGGTGCGGCCCATTTGTAACGTTTTTGGGAAATATGCTCGGGCCGTGTGGCTATGACCGGGGTGTGTGAAGTGGGGTTCGAAGCCTCTACGATTCGGAATCCTACGGCCCAAGTGGCATCCTCCGGAATCATTGCCGAGCGGTTGGCCGAACGAAGATATTTTACGGGCGTATTGTGACTGCCGCCTCGTGTGACGCGATACAGACCCTCTGCAGGTCCCGAGGGATCTGTCTGAGGGTCTTGTGTATAAGGCCCGTACCAGTCCAGACACCACTCTTCCACATTGCCGTGCATATCGTACAGGCCCCAGTCATTCGGTGGAAAGAGGGCCGTTTGAAGTGAAACAGTTTTTGGAGTGCGGTTATACTCCTGGACCTTATGCTGTTTGGTCGGTAGGCCATTGGTGCCAGTATTGAATGGAGTAATGCTCGTCGCGCGGCAGGCGTATTCCCATTCCGCTTCGGTCGGGAGTCTGTAATTTTTTCCCTCCTTCTCAGAGAGCCAGCGGCAAAAACCGAGGGCATCGTCGTAGCTGACGAAGATCACCGCGTCGTCATCTTCGGTGGAAAATCCGGCTTTCCCGCGCAGTTTACGATGCGACGGGTCGTATTGTTCATACTGGATATTCGTGATTTCCGTTGCCGACATTCGGAACGGCCGGCTTATGCGGACGAGGTGTGCCGGGGCCTCGTCGAACTCCTCGACCGCTCCGTAACCCCGCGAACCCATGATGAATTCTCCGGAAGGAATGTCCACCATTCTAATACCATATGGCTTCTGTATCTGCCCGGAAATAATTCCGGGCAGATACAGAAAGGCCAATGCACCGATCAATGTTTTTCGAATCATTACAGTTTCGTTTTCTGGTTACTTTTTCCAAGCTGTTCCCTGCACGGTCAAGGCTGGACGATCCGCCGTACTTTTACCGATGCGAAAGGCCGTATTTTCCGATCCTTCTTTGCTGCCCCAGGCATAGAGACGGAATGTTATGGTCTTTTTCGCCGGAACATTCTGCAATTCCGGAACGGCCGAGAGGTCGATCGGTTTTTGTAATTTGCCGTCATTCCCGGTGGACCCAACGCGTACCGGCGCTCCGATGTCTATGAAATGTTCGCCATCGGTACTGTAGGTGAGGATATACGCTTTCGGACCGTCGGGTTGCACTCGCAATACAAGAGCAAGTCTTTTCAGCGAGAAAAGACATCCCTTGCGGGCTTTCAGCGAGAATTCGTAGAAAGCCCCCTGGCGAACAGCTCCCAGCATGGAATTGCACCCCGGCCAGAGCCCGGCAAACGAATAAGTTGCCCGCTGTGGCCGGACGCCGGGACCGCGGCTGAGTTCGGAAGCCTCCATGCAAGGATCTGCGAATGTCGATACACTCGTTTTTTCATCACCTCGTGTCGCGGGGCCGAAATTCCACGCGACCAATTGGGCATAGCTCGTTCCCGAAAACAGGAGCAGCAGCAAAGATAACAGATAATGTTTCATGATTTCGGTGTTTATCAGGGACGGATCATTCCTTCAAGGGTGAGTGCGTAGGGCCTGTTCGCAAGGCTCTGTCCGATACGGAAAGTGGACTTGGCATCGGCGGCTCCCCAAGCGTAAATGCGAACGATCATCGGCTCGGAGAATTCCTGAACTCCGGCTACTTCCTCAAGATTCAAAGTCGGTTGTTGAATGCCGTTATTGTCGGTTGTCGAACCTTTGAAAACCAGATTGCCGCTCATTTCGGAGAAATTTTCTCCGTTGTCCAGGCTGTACATCCAAATGTAGTTTTTCGGTCCGTTGGGCTGGACACGCAATGCGACATCCAGCGACAGAAGTGAAACCTGGGCATTGTTTTTGGGGGTGATGGTGAATTGGTAGTAGGACCCGCGTTCGATGGCGGCCTCTTTGCTGATGTCCATGGGCCATTCTGAGGCGAAAGCATTGCCTGCCTTTTGAGCCGTGAGCCCCGGACCGCGGCTCAAAGCCGACATTTCCAGATTGGCGTTGACAACGGTGGCATCCCGGGTCGGGTACTTTATATTATCGTGCCCCGTGAGGTTCCATGCCAGCACAATGTATTTCTCGATTACGTCGCGGAGCGATCGGGGTTGGATAAACAGTTGTGTATTGCCATCTTCTCCGGCTTCGGTAAATACCAGTCCGATGTAGGTGGCCGGTTCTTCGGGAACGGCAAGGGTTGCCAGATCGCTCCCTTCTCGGGCATAGATGGTCAGTGTCCCGGTCCCATCTCCGACGGTTAAACCTTCCTTATAGGAGGGATTTTCGACAGAAGGGTCTTCTGGGGTGCAGTTGGAAACCCGGACCAATATTGATTCGTAAGCTTCGGGATTGGCTTCCAAAGTAGCTGCGGTAACCGGGATTGGCGACAGCTTGTGCCCGGTGCTCAGAACCGTTATTTCCGTACTATTCAGCGATCGGATAGTCAATGCTCCGTTCTCCCGGGTGAGGGTTTTGCCTGCGATTTGAAGTAAGAGCGAATCTCCCGGCTGAAAAGTTGAGGCTAATTCCGGACCTACATGTACAGCGATTCCGCTGGTCTTGCTGCGAAAGGTGTTCTGTATGATGACGATGCCTTCGGGAACATTCTTTTCGGCGTAGTTTGAACTGACTACTCCGCTGATCTGGACGGCTCCGGAAAGGTCGTCCGTGGTGAGCTGCCGATTGTTGCCTTTGTAAAGGAACCGGACGTCGGAGATCGATACCGTCGGGTTTAGTGTACCCGCGACCCAGTCCGGGTCCGTTTTGCATGCACTCGTTGCGCATAAGGCGAAAAGTGCGGTTGCCAATACTATCTTTTTCATAATTGCTTTGTTTTCAATCACGTTTTCCATTATTGGTTGTCCTTACGCTGCCACCATACTTTGGTGCTGATTTCGTCTTCGCCTTGGGAGGATACGGCATCGTAGTAATTTTTCCGGTTGGTTGTCTGCAAGTAAACCGGATAGTTGAGCCTTGACGGCAATTCGCCGCCATTGAGCAGCCCGGCGCCTTTGGGCAGGATTGGGTATCCGGTTCTGCGACATTCGAACCATTGCTGTAAGTCTGTGTAAAACAGGGAATAATATTTTTGCAGATGGATTCTGGACATCTTGTCGTCCAAACTTTCGCCATCGTCCCACTTGACAGCGGTATTGTCCAAATATGCCGACGAGGCCGTAAGGTCCCACATGCCGAGGGCCGCGATGACGCCGTTTTTATAATGGGTTTCCGCATCGGCCGAGATGTATCTTTTGACGGAGGCTTCGGTGATTATGAATTCCAGTTCGGCATAATTCATGATGTTGCCCAGCCGGGGGTCGTTTTTGAGGGCGAGGGGAAGGCGTGATCTTGCAGACACCTCCTCTCCGACGGGATAACCGCTCGGGACGCCGGCGTATTCGCCGTTGGAAGTATCCGCCCATTTGGGCCGGCGGGGATCGTTCCAACGATTGAGATTGTCCAGGAAAAATTCGGCAAGGACATACGTGCGCCAGTCGGAATCGCGGAGCGTATAGAAAGGCGAAACATAGGGTTGCTCTCCGGTCCAGCGCAGAATCGCAGAATCGTCGTTGCTCGTCATGATCGGATAATCCGTCGGGCGCTCTTCCAGTATTTCGGCAATTTTTGCAGCAGCCGTTTCCTCCTCTTTGCCGGAGACGCGCAATAATAGCCTTAAATACAAAGAATTGCTTAATTTACGCCATTTCAGGGCATTTCCTTGGAAAAGAGGGTCACAAATCACCTGGTCCTCGGGGAGATCGCTTCCGTTTGCCAATAATTCGTTTGCTTGTTCAAGTTTGGCGAAAATGTCTGTATAAATATCCTCCTGACGGTCGAAAACCGGGGTGAGGATACCTTTCTTGCCCTGGCATGCTTCCGTATAGGGGATGTCGCCGTAAGTGTCGGTGAGCATCGAGAAGACCCAGCATTGGCAAATTAGCGAAATTCCCATATAGGTATTGTACGTCTTGTCGCTTTCCACCGTATACAGGGTTTGTGCCGTTTCGTACATATCCTTGAAATTAGTCAACTGAACATACCAGTTGTTCCAAAGGTAGTCGGCCACGGATTTGCGAATGTCGTAGCGAAAGATACGGCCTTCGATGTCGCCCATCAGCACCGTGACTTGCATCAGCTCATTGGTAAGGCTGCGTGTGCGGCTCATATTGGCCTTCACGACACTTGTCAGGGCAGGAGCGAGCAATGCCTGAGGCAGTGCCTCGTCGCTGGCATTGGGATTTTTGCTGACATCCTCGAAATTCGACGTACACGATACGGATACGAAAAGGAGGAGCAGAATTGCGACAATATATTTGAAATGATTACGCATGGTTTTGTCGTTTAAAATTCGATATTGAGTTTGACACCGAAATTGCGTGTAGCGGGGAATTGGGCAATTTCAAATCCTTTGTCGATGGACCCGTTGTTCAGCGTGCCGAATTCCGGATCAAAAGCCGGCCAATTGGTGATCATGAACAAATCGCGGCCGTAAACACCGATGCTCAGTTTCCGCATACCGATTTTTTTGCAGATACGGGCCGGGAAAGAGTAGCTCAGGGTCAGTTCCCGGAGTTTGAGGAAATCGGTGTTGAACATGCTTCCCTCCAGGTTTTCACGACCGCTATGGCGTGTATAATAGGTCCAGATTTCATTCGCCACGACATCGTTTTTCCGATAGGTTCCGTCAGGATTCTCGATAACGCCGTTGCCGATGATACCGTTGTAACGTCCGGGCAGTGTCTTTTGGTGCTTTCCGTGTTCCATCAACATGGCATTGGTGAAAGAGTAGCCTTTGCCGCCGAACTGCCCGTCGAATAGAATATTGAGGCTGATACCCTTGTATTTTATCTCCGTTCCGAACGAACCTTTGCCTTTCGGGTTGCTGTCACCCAGATAGATCAGATCGTTGGCCAGAAGCGGATAGCCGTCTTCTCCGTAAACGATCTGTCCGTCGGGAGCACGTTTGTAACCCGTACCGTAGATGGCGCTCATGCTTTGTCCCACACGTGCCTCCATAGAACCTCGTCCTGATAGGGTATTCTGTAATTGAAGTGCAAACAGATCATCCGTCAATTCCATCACGGTATTCTCATTCGCTGAATAGGTGCCGAAGAGCCGCCAGGTCCAGCCGTTCTTGTTGCGGAATGGGGTGGCATTAGCTTCGATTTCGATACCCCGGTTACGGACGATTCCGCCGTTCACAATCATATTATTGTACCCAGTCGCTCTGTCGAGTGTGGCCGTAAGTATCTGGTCACGAGTTTCCCCTTGATACAAGGCAATGTCCACGCCCAGTTTATTATTGAAAAACCGGATATCCGCACCTACTTCCCAGGTGCGTGTACGCTGTGGACGCAAATCGGGATTTGGAAGGGTTGTAGGATTCGTCAGCCCGCCTGAAAAACCGTCGGCAGTCGAATATACGTAAGTATTTTGGTAAACTTTGGTCCCGCTGCTGCCCACTTCGGAGAAAGATGCCCTTAACTTGGCGAAAGTAATCCATCGTGGCATCCGGAACATATCCGATAACACGGCACTCACGTTTACGGAAGGATAGAAAAACGAAGAATTATCCGTCGAATCCGGTGTCGCCAATACGCTGCTCCAATCGTTACGTGCGGTAACGTCGAGGAAGAGGTAGTTTTTATATGAAAGCGTGAGAAGACCGTAGATGCTATTGATGATATAATCGCTCTCATAAGGAATGGTCACCAAAGCGAATTTGCTGTTGGAAAGGCTGAAGATCTGCGGGAACATCAAGGCGTTGGCCCGATTGTTCTCCCGACGGTAGCGATTGTGTAAAGTGCTGCCTCCGAGTGAAGCGGACAGTTCAAAAGCTGAAATCTTCTTTTCGTACTTGAGCAAGAAGTCCCCCGTAATTTCCTGAGCAAATATTTTGGTGGTACGATACATGCCGTATTTGAACTTCTGCGTATCCATTGGGCGCTGTTCGGAACGATCTTCGTAAGACATGTCCATCGAACCTCTGACCATTAGGTTGAGTCCTTTGATAATGTCGTAATTCATCTGAACATTGCCTGTTACGGTATGGCGATTGAGCTTATTGAGCATCTCGTTGACGATCAGGTAAGGGTTGTCAGGCGAAGTGCTGAACGGATAACTCTGATCAACTCCTTCTTTACCCGGCATCCAGTACTCTTTCAGCCAATCGAGATTGCCGTTGGGAACCTGCATGATATTCCAATACA
>ERZ1673722.3531-NODE-3531-length-11147-cov-5.967544_pt1 | contig 11147 bp, 7 predicted proteins | sample MGYA00580222_ERZ1673722 | MGnify/ENA primary metagenome ERZ1673722 (study PRJEB41218, sample SAMN15661750) | gut metagenome | host: Homo sapiens | place: Canada: London | collected 2015-08-20/2019-03-30 | study: EMG produced TPA metagenomics assembly of...
TACTGCTTGATTCTTCTCATTTCTGCTTATAGAAATTCCATATTTTGAAAACATAACTGGCTGAAGTTTTTCAAATATTCTTTCATCTGTCATTTCAGAATTTGCCCAGAATTTCAATCTTCTCAAACGATACATGCGATACTCTGTTACACATCCATCAATTACACAAGTTAATGGAAGACCAATGAGTCCAATTGCCAAAAATACTTCATTAAAAACTCCTATACCAATACAAATCAAAAATATCGGATAAAAATTTTTTATTTTTTTCATTTGGTTCTCAAGTGGCTGTGGATTTAAAACATATCTCGCCTGATCAGTTTCCTCTTCTCCTCCGTCAAATCCTCGAAACCACATATGAGTAATAAAATACAAAAATTTAGAAAACATTTGCTTGATATCGTTTTCATTCAGCCTTGCTTTTGCATTAGCACGACTATTCATGTTTTCTGTACTTTGATTTGTATCTTCCACTTCTTTTTCTACAAGCAAAATTCCACATTTACCGCAAAATCGATCATTAGGTTTACCCTGCATCCCACATTTCGGACATACCATTCTTTTAACCATATGTTTTCTCCTTTCTCTTAATCTAGCATAACACTAAGTTAATCCTGCTTCTGCGAATTTGGAACCATTTCGATAGGAACTCCCATTGTGTTTAACATCTGGTAAATCTCACCTTCATTTAACATGTAATCTCCATTGGTTCCATTCAAATATTGACTCAGAGATCTGGAATATGCACATATGCCATACGGAGAATTCCATACAATTGTTTTCTTATCTCCATAGCCTGGAAGTACACCAAGATCTCCGCTCAATGATCTGTCTACTAATTCCTTGGCATTCCCATATGTACCACACGCAAGGTACTCATTATCGCAAGATATACTATCATACATTCCACTTGAACCCGGACACAAATAAAAGTACAACAAGATTTGCCCTGTCGCTTCATTCTGATCAATACACAAATAATCTGACCGATCTCTTACTGCCGGATTTACAATAGCCGCTGCATTTCCAGTTGTACCTGTTGGCGTATAAGCGGTTGTTTCCTGCGTTTGGCTGTATGTTTCTGCTATATCTGCATTTTCCATATTACTATTTGTGTTCTCATTTGTACTAGGATCTTCGCTTGTAGTTTGTTCTGTCCCTTCTGAAGATTCTTCACTGTCTTCTGTAGCTTCTTCTGTTTCTGGTATTTCGGTAATCGGCAAATTATCAAGCTCTCCTGTATCATAAGCATGCTGATAAACTTCCTCGCATTTTGCCAGATCAATTCGCATGGCTGGGCGAACCATTGATACCTTCTTCACACTTTGTGAACTTGTATAGTCACCTCCTCTATTTACATAAGATGCAGACACGCTCATGAAACTTTCGCCTGCATTTCTAAGCCACCATTCTACAGATTGTTCATCCTCTATATAACCTGTATATACTGATTTCGCAGACAGTGCATATGTGGTTGCATAAACATTCCTCTCTTTTGGTAAATATGTGTTATATTCATATTCACTCAATACAAATATAAAACTAAAAATTTCGTTTTCTTTTCCATCATCATCTATCCTACTTCCCATTAATGATTGCAATATACAGTCTCGTGCTGTTTCTTCAAAAGATGAGTTTATAAATTCTGAATTAAGCCAATTACATAACGAACTGCGCTCCCAGCGTGCTATTCCCTCATCCGAATATCTTTTTGCATCCAAGCAAAACTGACTAATCACAAGCGCTTCATTATCCTGAATATCCAGCACAATCCAATCAATTGCTTCTTTTCCATTTTCAAGATTATTATCCTGTTCATACTCGCCAAATTTTATTACATCACCTGCCTGCAAATTCTGGAAGTGCAATGCTTCTGCATACCTTTGGTTTTCACATAACAGCTTAATTTTATCTTGACGTGCTTTTTCTGTATCCTCTACACGCTGTTTTGCATCACTGTAATTGCCAAGTGATTGAAACGTTTCTTTTGCATCGAAAAATTTGTCAGCCTCAAGCTGCTCCTCAGCCTTTGCATAAATGCCTTCTTGAATGCCTACAATTGCCTCTTTTCGTTCCTTGCTATCTTTTACCTCTGGAATTTTTTCGTACATTGCAATTGCTCGCATTCTATCATCATTTGTGTCTTTAAATTCATAGCGTCTAGCTTTATAATACGTTACCAAGTCACTGCTATCTTCGTAAGACTTTAATGCCTCTAAGATCTTAATTGCATTGTCATATTCACCTGAATCACCAGATGCAATTGCATTGTCATACCATTTTTTTTGATAACTTTCCAGTTGTTCATTGCTATCTTTCACTTGCGGAATTGATTTCAATGCTTCAACAGTTTTTTGAATGTCCTCAACCTGTTTGGATTCAGATTGTTCTAATGCTTCATAGTAAATCAGTAAATTCTTTGAATCTTTATAGTCTTGCAATCCTTTAAGTATTTTAATAGCTGTATTATAATCTTTATTTTCCTGTGCAATTGCTGCTCTTACATATGCAAGGTATTTTTGCGAATCCTGATATTCTCTTGCTGTCAGATTTTCAAGTAATTGTTCTGACTCCTCAAGCTTGTCTTCCACATAAAACTGTTCTGCCTTTTCATATTCTGCTTGAACCGTTGCTGTTATTCTGTCCGAAGAATCCTGATAATTACCCAACTCTTCAAAGATTGCAATCGCACTCTCAAAATCCTCGTCGTCTGCTAACTTATCTGCTTCTTCATATCGCTGTTCTTGAATCTCTTTTTCACGCGCAGCCGCATCCTTATAATCCTTTAATTTTGCAAAGGCATGAATTGCCCCTGTGTAATCACCCTTTGCAAGCAATTCTTCCGCCTCTTCATATGCAGTTTTATTTGCTAATTCTGTTATCGTATCCTCTGCTCTTTGCTTTGCATCCTCATATGAACCTAACATTTCAAATTCAGCAATTGCCCCTTCGAAATCTCCGCTTTCTATCATATCTTCTGCGGCTTTATATCGTTCAGCTTGAATCTCTTTCTTACGATTTGCAGCATCCTTATATTCTCCAAGTTCAGCAAACTGCTGTATCGCACCCTTATAATTCTCTTTTTTATACAGCTGTTCTGCATTTTTATAAGCGTTTTGTTTTGTAAGCTCCTGTTTTGCTAAATTCAAATTTTTCTTAGACTCTTTATAAGAACCCAACATTTGAAATTCTGCAATCGCACCTTCAAAATCTTCATCATTCATCATTTTTTCTGCTGCTTCATATCGAGCTTGCTGAATAGCCTCTTTACGCTGTTTCGCATCTGCATAAGAACCGAGTTCACCAAATTTTTTGATTGCATCTGAATAATCCTGTTTCGAAAGAGAATCTTCTGCTGCCTTATAAAGCTTCTGATTTGCAATTTCTTTTTCTAGCTCATCCGCTAAATCAGCAGAGTCCTCATAACTGCCTAAACTAGCAAACGTTTTGAGCGCTTGCTCATAGTTTCCTTCTTTCATTTTACTCTGCGCATCTTTATATACGGTCTGCAATGTTTCCAAAATTTTACTGCTTCGATCTGCGCAGTCTACTACCTGTGGCATCGTATCATATACACGCTTTGCCTTGAGCATCGAAATATAATCCCCTTCTGCCTCTAAGCGCCTTGCTTCATAATAATCAATCATTTTATCACTATCGTTATACGAACCAAGATTATCAAAAATAGGATATGCCTCTGCATAGTTTTCAGCTTCTGCATCTGTTACAGCAGTCTGATACCAACCGGACAAATATGCCTCTTCCTGTTCTTTGCTGTCACGAAACAATGGAATTGACTCATATAAACTTGCAATATATTGAATATCATACACATCTTCTTGTGCTTCAGCTTGCTTGGCGCTATAATATACAATTAAATTTTGTGAATCCTTATAATCGCCCAATGATTGCAATGTAGTAATTGCCTCTGAAAAACTTCCTTCTACCGCAGCTGCATTTGCACTTGCATACAGCAATAACTGAGAAGAATCTTCATAACTCGTGATCTCTCTTAGCTTTTTTACAGCTTCACTATATTCGCCTTTATTAATTAATTCCTGTGCTGATGAATATTTCTTTGATGCTGATTCCTTACAGCCTGATATTCCAGCAGCCACTACCGCTGACCCTAGGATAATACAAAATTCTCTTTTTTTCATAACGCTACCTCTCCCTTTACTTAAGTATTTATAACCGTTGCTCGAATAATATCTATAGAAATTAAATATTATCTTTATAATATCATCCCTATAAAAAAAGGTCAAATAGTTTTCTCTACTGCCCTAATTATAAAATACGGCAATGACAGTTATTGTCAAAGTAAATAAAAAATTAGCATCAGATTAAAACTTGTCAAAAAAAGCGTACCGCAATCATTTCTCGTTGCAGTACGCTTCTCATATTTTTGTATCATTAAGTTACTCGTATATTTTAATTTATTCTATGCCTTCTGCCCTTACGCAAACAATTCTTTCACCATTGTGACATCGAAAGTAACATTTTCCACTTTGTTGACCTCAATGCGATACAATGCATTTGCAGCGATATGCTCTGCTGCCTGCTCTAAATCACGGATACCTGTTGTATGTGCATAAAGATCAACGACTGCCTCAACTGCTTCTGGTGTGACGATGCACTCACCCTCACGAAGACCCATGCGGCGCAGTACCTTAGGCAAGGAGAATTTTGTGAAAATGATCTTCTTCTCTTCCTTTGTGTAGTCTGGGATGTCGATCACGGCAAAACGAGACATAAGTGGAGCACTGATCTGATCCTTATTATTGGCAGTTGCAATCGGGTAAACGCCGCCAGTCGGAACCATACACTCCATATAGTTATCAGTAAATCCAAGATTATCAAGAAGTGTCAAAAGTACATCGGCAGGGTTGCCGCTGCCCTTACTTGATGCTGCTTTGTCAAGCTCGTTGATGATGAATACAAGATTTGATTCACGCGCTGCTGAGAAAGCTTCCATGATAATGCCCGGTTTTGCATTTGCGTAGATACGTGAGCTTCCAGTTAACTGCTCTGGGTCGTTGATGGAACTCATATCAAGTGTGGTCCACGGCAACTTCAGGATTCTGGCAACTGCATAGGCAATCTGAGATTTTCCAGTACCAGCCGGTCCTACAAGCAAAAGACCATATGCCGGAAGTGTGTGTGTACGGTTAATCTGAATGATAGTCTCTATAATTCTTTGCTTTACGCGCTCCATGCCGTAAAGTTCTTCGTCAAGCACCTGACGGGCATACTCTGGATCAATTGCCTCAAAATAATTGCTCTTCCACTGGATATTCATCATAATAGAAAGCGCACGCTGCGCATGGCGCTTCTCCTCTGGGGAAACCTCGTGAGAACGCGCTACAGCCAGATTTCGTCTCGCCCACAGACGAATATTGTCTGGAAGTGTCTTTCCTGCACATGTCAAAAAGTCTGTAATACTCTGAAGGCTAGTGATCTTCATATCATCGCCAAGCTCTTCTTTATCTTCATCTTCAGCCTCTTCTGCTGGTGCATCGCTTGCAAGCAGACGGTCAATCATAAACTGTAAGAAACCATCCTCTGCTGAAAGCTTTGTACCGCCGCCAAATGCGATCTCACGAATCTTATAAACTGCATATCCTTCTGCTGTATTTTCTCCTGACAAACGCACATTGATATGGTTGTCGCCAAGCCAACGCACAAGTCCGACAAAACGTGAATCTACCTTCAAAATATCAGCGGTATAGGATTCTTTTGAATTTTCCTCTTTAAATTCAAATGCTGTTCTCTTTGTCGGATTGGTAAAAAATCCAGCGGAATGATGCGCATGCTCTTTTTCTTTATTATCTAGAACAAAAATTGGATGCTCTGGTGTAGAGATCTCTTCGTTAGAACGAAATGTCGTATATGTACACTCCGGATTAACCTTTTCTTCTGTCTGGTTACTGAAATCAAAAACTCTCATTTTCTTCCTCGCTTATTTGATGTCGTTGTTGATGATTCCAATCTACAGCCATATTTTAACAGCAGGCTACCTATTGGCTTCGTCATGGTTTCAGTATAGCGCATCTGCACGCTTCGGTCAATTACAAAACAAAAGTCAAACTCGTTTTGCACCCATGTGGCACTGCGTCTACAATTTGCATCGTGCCTTTATGAGCACTCACGATTTGCTGTACGATCAAAAGTCCTAATCCATGCCGCAAATCCAGACGCTCGTCTGTGCTTTCCATATAATGTGGCTTTTTTTCTAACTCGCATCGTTTCTTAGGTGAGATCCCGACGCCATCGTCTGTAACAGAGAGGGTAAGACAATTCTTCGCATATTTTTTTGTGCATTCCAGCGCAAGATAAATTTTGCAGCCATCTGGATTATGCTTGATACTGTTTTGCACAAGATTACTGATTGCACGCAGAATTAAACGAGCATCCCCTTCCAAAACTGCATTTTCAGCATTCTCTGCAATTTCAATTTCGATCGTATAGGTATCTGAAATGCCAGAATTAAGTAGTTCCGCTGCGTAAGAACGGATAAGCTTTGATAAACGAATGACTTCCAGATGAAGCGGCTGCATTTCATATTCTAACTGCGATACCAAATTTAAGTCCTGTACAAGCTCTTTGATCTTCACGCTTTGATTTCGCACAATCTCGGCTTGCTCCTTGATTGATGCACTAGCCTCTTTGCTCTGTGCAATACGCTCTGCATATCCCATAATCATGGAAAGCGGTGTGCGAATATCATGAGAAACACCGCTAATCCAGTTGGCTCTCGCCTCATTTTGTTTACTTAAAATGTTTGATGCCTTATTTACACTTTCTGCAATTTCAGCCAGTTCTCCATCCACATGAAGGGAAATTGCCTTGCCATCCGATAGTTTTTCCACTGCCGCTACAATCGGTTCCGTATTTCGAATGATCTTGCGCCGTGAACAATAATACGCAATAAACAAGCATATAAGATCCGTTCCCAGCATTCCCATAAGAAAAAGCGGAAGTCTCTGAATTGCCGCGATTGAATAATAATTACTGGTTAACTTCATATAGCTGTTTTTCGGATAGCCTAGTACCAAAAGACCATCGGCCGTATTCCAGACAAAAACAGGATAATCAGCCAAATACCCCTTGGAAAATAATGCAACATCCTGAATCGTATAGCTTTGTGGAATCTCAGCAGGCAAGTCAAATGCCCAAAAGCAATTGCCATCAGGCGTCAGATACAGCGCCCAAATATTTTGCTCACGCAATCTTTGTGCTGCCTCCTCTGATAAGGCATCATGAGTTACCGAAGCGGCAGTTCGCTCCAACATTGTTCGAGGAGACGCGGCTCCATAATCTTCTGTCACAGTTTTATGAAATGCGACAACAAAAATTATTACATTGATAAATAATAGAAGTAGAATAAATGCGGCAAACGATGCCAGATATTTTGAAATATATGCGCCAAATGATTTCATGATCTCTGACCTCACTTTCGCATAATCAATTTGTAGCCCAAACCCTTAATTGTGATCAATGACTTGGGATTTGACGGGTCCGTTTCGATCTTTTCTCGTACACGCCGCACATGAGCATTCAAACTATTTTCATAACCAAATGGATTGTCGCCCCATAGTGCTTCGCAAAGCGCATCAACGGTAATAATTTTTCCTTCATTGCGGGCAAGTGTTTTTAACAGCATGTGTTCCTTTGCCGTTAAAAAGAAAATCTCGTTTCCTTTATAGACTTCTGCTCTATCAAAATCTACCGTGCATCCATCCAGCACAACCAGTGGATTGTCTTCCTTATAAGAGCGACGCAGTACTGCATAAATGCGAAGTATCAATTCCTGCGGCAAAAATGGTTTTACAATATAATCATCTGCTCCAAGCCCCAGCCCGGCAAGTTTGTCCGCTGCCTCATCCTTCGCAGTCAAAAAGATGATCGGCACATCAGTAAATGAGCGAAGCTGCTCCATCAAAGAAAAACCATCTTTATCTGGCAGCATCACATCCAAAATGATCAGATCCGGTTTTCCTTTTTTTGCCTCTGCAACCGCTTCTTTCCCCGTATCAGCCATAAGAATTTTTTGAAAACCAACATCTTTTAAAATATCGGATAGCATTTTCAGCAAATCCGGCTCGTCATCCACAAGCAGGAGTGTTTTCGTATATAAAAATGAATTGTCCATCGTGTTACCTCCAACTACAACCATGCATATCGTTATCACTATCATTACAGCTACAATCATAATCACAACTATAGTTATGACTGCAACCACAACCAGCGATAGTATATCACAGAGAATCTCATCTGAGGGGCATATCTCAAAAAAGTAAGGTAAAAGTAAGGACGCGAGAAGATTATTGTCAGGTTCACGTTGTACGATAAAAGCATCGAAAAACCCACACTTATCTATCAGGAGGAGATGTTCTTATGAACTATGTTACAGATCGCGCTACCGATCATACTACAGACTGCATTATCACCACCGAACAGTTGACAAAGAAATACAAAAACTTCACTTCTGTCAACAATGTTTCGCTTCACATCCGCAAAGGCAGTATCTATGGTTTTCTCGGTCCGAATGGGGCTGGAAAATCTACCACGATGAAAATGCTTTTGGGTCTGACCAAGCCGACATCTGGCAGCTTTACCATTGATGGAAAACACTTCCCAGCTGATCGCCTTGCAATCTTAAAGGAGATTGGTTCCTTTATCGAATCGCCTTCGTTTTATTCCAATCTGACAGGACGAGAAAATCTTGATATTATTCGCAGAATTTTAAAACTGACGAAAAGTACTGTGGACGAGGCTTTAGAATTAGTTGGTCTAACTGAATTTGGTGACCGACTGGCAAAAAAATATTCACTTGGTATGAAGCAGCGTCTTGGTCTTGCTGGTGCTTTGCTTGGCCGACCGCCTATTCTGATTTTAGATGAGCCGACCAATGGTCTTGACCCATCCGGTATCCATGAAATTCGCAATCTCGTAAAATCTCTGCCCACGCTTTATGATTGCACCGTCTTAATCTCATCACATATGTTATCCGAGATTGAGTTGATGGCAGATGACATTGGTATTCTCAATCATGGTCGACTATTGTTTGAAGGTAGCCTAGATGAACTGCGGCGAAACGCCTTGCAGGCTGGATTTGCAGCTGATAATCTGGAAGAGATGTTCCTCTCAATGATTGACAACGACAATACCACCAGAAAGCAGAGGGCAACGCTATGAGTCTTCTTACAATCGAACTTCAAAAAGAAAAACGAACCGGTGTGATTCCCGTACTGATTGCCGTTGGCATTTTAGGTGCCGCTTATGCCCTTGTCAATTTCTTTGTGAGGAAAAACACACTTTTATCTCTGCCACTTGCCCCGATGGATGTTTTACTGACCCAGCTTTATGGTACGCTTCTGATTTTAAATATGTTTGGCATCATCGTTGCCACCTGTATGATTTACAATATGGAATTTAAAGGAAATGCCGTAAAAAAATTATATATGCTGCCTGTAAGCGTCCCCAAAATGTACCTGTACAAATTTTTGATTCTGACAATTCTGCTTTTGATTGCAATCACTTTGCAAAATCTTGCACTTATAAAAATTGGCATGACCGATTTGCCGCAGGGTACATTTGAGTTACCGACACTTATTCGGTTCGCCGCCTATTCGTTTATCACCTCTATGCCGGTATTATCTTTCTTGCTGCTGATTTCCTCGCGCTTTGAAAATATATGGATTCCTCTTGGCATCGGTGTCGCTGGCTTTTTAAGCGGAATGGCATTGGCAAATTCCGATCTTGCCATTTTGATGTTTCATCCTTTTGTTGTCATGCTAAAGCCTGCGGTTGCGATGAGCGCCCAACCTGACAAATCAATTGCTCTTGTTGCTCTCACAGAAACCGTTCTGTTTCTTGCCATCGGTTTGGGACTGGCAAACTATACGCACTACGAATAAGGAGGATGTTGAAATGAGTGAAATAAATAAAATAAGTAAAATGAGCTTTTCAGAATTGCTCAAAATTGAATTTATGAAATGCAAGCGTTCCAAAATCGTACCCCTGATTTTTATTGCCCCTTTGCTTGTGGTTTCTTCTGGAATTGCAAATTTAAGCAGCTATTTCACACCAGAATATACAAATGCATGGTCCGCTATGTTCATTCAAAGCGCACTTGTTTACGCATATTATCTGTTGCCCTTTAGCATGATCGTCGTCTGCGTCATGATTGCAAGCCGTGAAACTGAAAATAATGGGATTCTGAAAATGCTGGCGCTGCCTGTTAGCCGCTATGCGCTTTCCGCAGTCAAATTTTGTGTACTAATTTTTTATCTTTTTATGGAAATGGTTGTCTTTCTTGCTGTGTTTGTCATTGGTGGATTGATTGCAACTAAGACAATGGGCGTAACCGAAACTTTGCCTATTTTTTATTTATTGAAATGGTGCTTCTCCCTTTTTCTTACAATGCTTCCTTGTATTGGGACAATGTGGGCCATTACTGTCCTTTTTGAGAAACCACTGCTATCGGTGGGCCTTAATCTGCTTCTTGTCATTCCAGGTGTTTTGGTTGCAAATACGCCTCTTTGGATTGCTTACCCTTATTGCTACAGCGGCTATTTGGTCTCCTGCTCACTACACGATTTTACAGCAGAAGCTTCGGATGCTGCATTTTCTCTGTTTCCATTTTTGCCTTGCGCGGTTCTTGTCTTTTGTCTGGTGTTTGCGCTGGCGATCACGCAATTCGGCAGAAAAGAGATGAAATAAAATAAAATCGAATAAAACCATGCTTTTACGCATACTACTACAATAATAAATCTGCGCAAAGGCATGGTCCCTCTATGAAAATTCGATGGAAAACACTATTTGTCTGTATCCTAATTCCACTTGCAGTTGGCAGCCTATCCGCTCTTATAACCCGAAATGGCATGGAAGCTTTTGCTCTAGTAAATAAGCCCGCCCTAGCACCACCGAATTGGCTATTCCCTATTGTGTGGACACTATTGTATACACTAATGGGATTTGCATCTTATCTTATTTACACATCAAAACGCCCCAGTCAACAGGCATTGGCCGCATACGGGCTTCAACTCATTGTCAATTTCTTTTGGTCCATTTTCTTCTTTAACCTGCAATGGTATTTATTCTCTTTTATTTGGCTAGTTCTGCTATGGCTTTTGATTTTATAC
>ERZ1673722.3534-NODE-3534-length-11144-cov-4.357832_pt1 | contig 11144 bp, 9 predicted proteins | sample MGYA00580222_ERZ1673722 | MGnify/ENA primary metagenome ERZ1673722 (study PRJEB41218, sample SAMN15661750) | gut metagenome | host: Homo sapiens | place: Canada: London | collected 2015-08-20/2019-03-30 | study: EMG produced TPA metagenomics assembly of...
CCGTGCAGCCGGCACGGGTGTGCAGCACCTCCTCAAAGGGCTGATAGCTCCGTACCGCCGCCTCCACCTCGGCTACCTCCTCCGGAGTGAAGCCGCCGGACTCGGTGATAAAAATGCGGCGGAGATCGATATCATCCCGGCCCTCCAGCCGGTCCTTCACGTATTGCAGCAAACACTTCTGATAGGCGCCCCGGTACTTTTTGCCCACGCCCATCTTGCCGTCCTTCACCTGAATGCAAGGCCGCAGAGACAGCATGTTGGCGCCCAGCGCCGCCACGCTGGAGCACCGGCCGCCCTTGCGGAGATAGCCCAACTGCTCCACCAGAAAGCTCACGTCCAGCAGCTCACGCCGCTGCTCCATCCGCTGCTGGATCTCCTGGGCGGTCAGCTGGCCATTTTGCGCCAGCTCCGCCGCCTCCAGCACCAGCAGACCGATGCCGGTAGAGAGATTGCGGGCGTCCACAGGATAGACATTGCCCACCTCCGCCGCCGCGATGCAGGCGTTCTGGTAGCAGGCGGACATGTCACCGGAGATGTGGAAATGTACCACCGCGTCGGCGCTCTCCAGCTCCTTGCGGAAGAACTCCTCATAGTCGTACACCGACACCGCCGCCGTGGAGCACATGCTGCCGCCCTTGGCCACATGGTCGTAGATCTCGTCGGGTGTGATATCCACGCCGTCCACCAGCGATTCGCCGTCCCGGACGATGTACAGCGGCGCGATGCCGATGCGGTAGCGCTCTACCAGCTCGGGGGACAGGTCGCAGGTGCTGTCTGCGGAAATTTTTATATTCATATGATGCAGATTCCTTTGTTTCAATGCCCGAAAACGGGCGGGATATCTTTATGGTATCATAACGCGGGCCATACCGCAAGCTTTTTTACAGATACCGGTCGATCCGCTGGCGCAGCTGCGTCAGCTTTTCCTGCAGCTTCTGGCGATTTTCCTGTGCCCGCAGACGGTTTTCCTGCACCTCGTCGTGCCACTGGCGCACGTCCTCGTCCATGGCGGAGCGCAGCTGCTGGGGAATGGCGCGGATGCGGTTGATGGCGTCCAGCGACTCCGCCGTGCCCCGCAGCAGATCGTCCATCCGGGTATCGTGGGCCGGGTAGAGGCCGCGGTGGAAGTTGTCCAGCACCACCTCATACCGGCGGCAGGCGTTGGCAATGGAGTCCTCCCACGAAATATAAATTTCCTTTTGCGCGTTCTCGCCTACCTGCCGCATCAGCTCCCGCTGGGGCAGCAGACGGCGCAGCATGGCCGCCATGGAACCGGCTTTTTCCTCGATGAAAAAGCCGTTCTGTCCGTCGGTCACATCCTCGGCGGCGCAGCTTCCGGCGATCAGCACGCTGGCAAGGCCGCAGGCCGCCGCCTCGCGCACCACAAGGCCGTTGGTGTCAAAGGTGGAGGGGAACAGGAACAGATCGGCGCGGCAATACCACGCCCGGATGATCTCCCGGTCGTAGCAGGGCGCCAGAAAGAATACCTTGTCGCAGAGCGCCAGCTCCTCGGCGTAGGCCCGGATGGCGTCGCCGTCGGTGCCCTTGCCCACGAACACCATGCGGAAGTCCCGGCCCTCGTCCTTCAGCTGCTTCAGGGCGTCCAGAATGATCCGCAGGCCCTTGTACCACATCATGCGGCCCACGAACAGCAGCAGCGGCACACCGTCCGGCAGGTCAATGCCCTCGCCCACGGCGCGCACCCTTTCCTCCGGCAGCCGTCCGGCGGGGAAGTCCACGCCGTTGGGCATGACGATATACTCCCCCTGATAGCCCAGCGAGCGGAGGTTCTCTCCCGCGCCGTGGCTGACCGTCCACACCTCGTCACAGGCGGAGATGTTCTCCACCAGCAGCTTGATGGAGGCCTCCTGCAACCGCTTGCTGTGGATGGCGTTGGCAATGTCGATATCAAATTTGGTGTGATAGGTGAACACCAGCGGCACATGCAGCCGCTGCCGCAGCATCCGGGCCAGCACCGTGGAGGTGACAGGACAGTGGCTGTGGATCAGGTCAATGTGACGGCCCTCCACCTGCTCCATCAGCTCCGGAGACAGGGGGAAGCCCGCCCGGTAGCCCACCAGCTTCGTCATGTCGATGCTGGGATAGCGCAGCACCGGGAAGGGATAGGCGCTGTCGTCGGCGTCGGGGTAATAGGGCGTCACCACCGTGGCGTCGCCGTAGCCCTTTTGGATGACGGTGGCGTAGTTGGTGACGGCGTTGGCCACGCCGTCGATCACCGGCGGGAAGGAATCGTTGATGAGACAAATACTGCGTTTTTCGGCCATAGAAGCGGCTCCTTTCCGATGTTATTGTCAGGTGGCTCTATTATAATCGATTCCCGCTTCCGGTGCAACCGTCGAGACAGGTTTCTTTTCGATTGTATTCCCGGCGGAAAACTGGTATAATGGGGAAAAATAAGAAAAGGGAGGCGGGAGAATGGCAGACCTGAACACCAATGTGCGCTACATCAAGGGTATCGGCGAGACACGAGCCAAGGCGCTGGAAAAGCTGGGCGTCCGTACTTTGCGGGATCTGATCGGCTTCTTTCCCCGCCGCTATGAGGACCGCAGCGTCATCTATCCCATTGTGGAGCTTCCTGTGGGGGAGACGGCCTGCTGCCGGGCCATGATCGCCGCCGTCCCCACCAGCCGCCGCATCCCCGGCGGACGCACGGTGGTGAAGGTGCGGGCGGTGGACGAAACCGGCACGCTGGACGTGACCTTTTTCAATCAGGCGTACCGCCAGAGCCTTCGCCCCGGCGACAGCTTCGTGTTCTGCGGCAAGGTGGAGGGCAACCTCCTGCGCCGCCAGATGGTGAATCCCCTGATGGAGCCGGACGGGCAGCACCAGCTGACGGGCCGTATCACGCCGGTGTATCCGCTGACCAGGGGCGTCAGCCAGCTGCTGCTGCAAAAGGCGGTGCGGCAGGGGCTGGACGCGTGCCGGGAGCTGCTGCCGGACGTGCTGCCGGATGCAGTGCGCATGACCCATCAGCTGTGTTATGTCAACTATGCCTATGAGAACATCCACTTTCCCGCCAGCTTCGAGGCACTGGCCCAGGCTCACCGGCGGCTGGTGTTCGAGGAGCTGTTTCTTGTCACCTGCGGGCTGCATTTGCTGCGCTCCCGGCGGGTGGACGTGGCGGGCCCGATGTGCCGTGCCGCTGACATGCAGCCCTTCTATGACGCGCTGCCCTTCCCACTGACGGACGCCCAGCGCCGCGCCATCGGCGACGCAGTGGGGGACATGACCTCCTCGCGGCCCATGAACCGGCTGTGTCAGGGCGACGTGGGCAGCGGCAAGACCATGGTGGCCGCCGCCTGCGTGTGGTTTGCGGCCCAGAGCGGCTGGCAGTCGGCGCTGATGGCGCCCACGGAAATTCTGGCCCGGCAGCATTATGAGAATCTGTCGCCGCTGCTGGAGCGGTTCGGCATCTCCTGTGCGCTGCTGACCGGCTCCACGAAAGTGAAAGAGCGCCGCGCCATTCTGGAGGGATTGGCCGACGGCAGCATCGGCCTTTGCATCGGCACCCACGCCCTGCTGACGGAGGATGTACAGTACCAAAGGCTGGGCCTGGTGGTCACCGACGAGCAGCACCGCTTCGGCGTGGCTCAGCGGTCGGCACTGGGACAGAAGGCGGAGAATCCCCATATGCTGGTGCTGTCCGCCACCCCCATTCCCCGGACGCTGGCGCTGATCATCTACGGCGATCTGGATGTGTCCGTCATTGACCAGCTGCCGCCGGGACGGCAGAGGGTGGACACCTTCGCCGTGGACGAGCGGTATCGGGCGCGGCTGAACGGCTTCATCCGCAAGCAGGTGGAGGAGGGACATCAGGTGTTCATCGTCTGCCCGCTGGTGGGCGACGGCGACGAGCTGCCCGACGAGCGCAAGGCCGTGACGGCCTATGCAAAGACCTTGCAGGAGGAGACCTTCCCCGACCTGAGGATCGCGGTACTTCACGGCAAGATGAAGCCCAAGGAGAAGGAGGCCGTCATGGCGGCCTTTGCCGGCGGCGAGGCGGATATTCTGGTGTCCACCACCGTGGTGGAGGTGGGTGTGGACGTGCCCAACGCCACGCTGATGGTGGTGGAAAACGCCGAGCGCTTCGGCCTGAGCCAGCTGCACCAGCTGCGGGGCCGTGTGGGCCGGGGCAAAGCGAAGAGCTACTGCGTGCTGGTGTCGCAAGGCGGCGGCGAGGAGACAAAGCGCCGCCTGAAGGCCCTGACGGACACCAACGACGGCTTCAAGATCGCGGAGGAGGACTTGAAGCTCCGGGGCCCCGGCGATTTCTTCGGCCAGCGGCAGCACGGCCTGCCCATGCTGCAAATTGCCGACCTCAACTGCGACATGCTTTTGCTATCCGAGGCCCAGACCGCCGCACGGGAGCTGCTGGTCGGTGACGACCAGCTGACCGCACCGGAGCACCGGCGGCTAAAGCAGCGCATCGACGAGCTGTTTGCGCTGAACGCGGAGAGCTTAAATTAAGTTCCCTTATTTTACTATTCCCCACATAAAAAAGAGACACCGGCGGTGTCTCTTTTTGCGTTATTCCTCCGGGTTCCACAGCGCCACCGCCTCTTCCGTAAACGGGGCGTTCTGCAGATCCAGCAGCTTGGTGGTCAGCAGCCGGGAGAAGTTGGTCATCACCGCCGTGGACAGCACAAAGCTGTTGACGTCCGCCGCATCGGCGCTCTCCGCCGCCAGCAGCTGGGCCGCCATGCTCTCCACCATGGAGACGAAGACACGGGCGGAATCGGTGTACTGATCCACAAAGGCCTCGTAGGTCTTTTTCACCTCGTCCTCCGTCAGGCCGTTGGGCAGGATCTTCTGGATCTCCGACATGGTCAGGCTCTGCTTCAAGGCGCAGATCATGATCAGGTAGGCGATGTGGATGCGGTTATACTTTTTCTTCTCCGGCGCAGGCATCAGCTTCATGCGGACATAGTTGTTGATGGCGCTGGTGGTGATGATCTGCTCCTCCTTCTCCTTTTTGGGCAAAAAGGGCAGATACCGGCTCAGCAGCGTCAGCACCTGATCCATATAAAGGCCCAGCGTGGGGATCTGCTCCCATGTGGGCAGGCGGTAGTGCTGCAAATAGTGGCTCCACCGGCGAAGCTTTCCGGCCACCAGCCGGGAATCGTAAATCTCCTGCATCGTTCTTTTCTCTCTCCCGCGTGTGTATTTATCGGAATTATAGCATATACTGCGGAAAATGACAAGTCAAATCGCCGGACGCTATTGACATGTCCCGAAAACTCTATATAATAATATCATTCATTAGATATAAGAGAGGTATCTATCATGTCCTTTGTGATCTCTACCGATACATCCGCCAATCTGCCCACCGCCGAGCTGCAATGGCATCAGCTGTATCTGCTGCCGTTCTCCTATATTGTCAACGAGGTCGAGCACCAGTGCCTTGACCTGTCCGCCTTTGACGGCGGCGCCTACTACGAAATGCTGCGGCACACGCCCGCCAGCACCTCCATGATCTCCATGGATCAGTACCGCCAGCTGTGGGAGCCGCTGCTGGAGGAGGGCCACGACATTCTCCACGTGGGCATGTCCTCCGGCATCAGCGGCGCGTACCAGTCGGCGGTGATGGCCGCCCGTGAGCTGCGCGAGGAGTATCCCCAGCGGCGGCTGGTGGTGTTCGACACCCGCGCCGCCTCGCTGGGCGAGGGCATTCAGGTGCTTCACGCCGCCACATGCCGCGAGGCGGGCTATACACTGGACGAGACGGTGCGTGAGCTGGCGGAGCTGCGTCCCCGTATCCGCCAGATCTTCACCGTGGACGACCTGATGCACCTGCGCCGGGGCGGCCGGGTGTCCGGCGTCGCCGCCGCCGTAGGCACAGCCCTGCGGATCAAGCCGCTGCTGAAGGGCGACGAGGCGGGCCGCATCGTGGTGTTCGGCAAGGTGCAGGGCCGCAAGCGCTCCGTCCGTGCGCTGGCGGACAACTTCGCCGCCAACGCCGAGCTGCTGGGCCGCTGGCCCATCGGCATCGCCCACGCCGGATGCCGGGACGAGGCGCTGGCGCTGGCCGCCATGCTGAAGGAGTACGACCCCAAGGCCCGTATCATCCTCGTGGACTACGAGCCTGTCACCGGCAGCCACGTAGGCCCCGGCGCGCTGGCCATGTTCTATGTGGCGAAGGAGCCGTGGTCTTCGGCTATTTGCTGAATACTTTCCGTTCTTTCCCGACGGACTTTGTGCGTCCTGCCCATAGACACAGTGTTGGAGATAAGCCTATAATAGCAGTAGACTTTTGAAAAGGAGAAAACACCGTATGATGCTTCGCGCCTGTTGTGATAGCTGTCTGTCCATGTGTTGCATGGGCACGCTTCGCTGTGCGCTGGAAGGTCATACGTTTTCCCGCCGCGTCAAATAGGCGCGGAAGGTGTGTTGATTCACGCAGAGGGTGTATGAGCTTTCATACACCCTCTGCTTTTTTCTACATATCATAAGAAAAAGAAAGGAACGATATCATGGCTATTTATCATTCTGTGTCGCAGCTTGTGGGCAATACCCCGCTGCTGAGCGTAGATAACTATGTCCGTCAGCGTCAGCTGCCCGCCACCATTCTGGCGAAGCTGGAGCGCTTCAACCCCGCCGGCAGCGCCAAGGATCGTATCGCGCTGGAAATGCTGGATCAGGCGGAGGCCACCGGCGCTTTGCAGCCCGGCGGCACCGTGATCGAGCCTACCTCCGGCAACACCGGCATCGGTCTGGCAGCCATGGCTGTGGCGCGGGGCTACCGGGTGATCCTCACCATGCCCGCTTCCATGAGCGCCGAGCGCCGGGCCATGCTGAAGGCCTACGGCGCGGAGCTGGTGCTGGTGGAGACCGGCGGCATGGCCGGTGCCGTGACAAAGGCGGAGGAGCTGGCCGCATCCATTCCCGGCAGCTTCATCCCCAGCCAGTTCGATAACCCCGCCAACCCCGCCGCCCACTACAAGACCACCGGCCCGGAGATCTGGCGGGACGCCGAGGGTCACGTGGACATTTTCGTGGCCGGTGTCGGCACCGGCGGCACCATCAGCGGCGTGGGCCGCTACCTGAAGGAGCAGAACCCCAGCATCCGCATCGTGGCGGTGGAGCCCGCCTCCTCTCCCCTGCTGAGTCAGGGCCACGCAGGCCCGCACGGCTTGCAGGGCATCGGGGCCAACTTCGTCCCCGGCAACTATGACAGCTCCGTGGTGGATGAGATTGTCACCGTCACCGACGAGGACGCTTACCGCACCGGCCGTCTGCTGGCCCGTACCGAGGGCGTTATGGCCGGTATCACCTCCGGCGCCGCTCTGTGGGCTGCCGACGAACTGGCCCGCCGCCCCGAAAACAAGGGCAAGACCATCGTGGCGCTGCTGCCGGACGATGGCAACCGTTACCTGTCCACAGCCCTTTGGTCGGAGGAATAACCGTGTACGAGGAATATATCTGCAACGCGGCCCGCACAATGGCCGAAACCATGAAAAACGCTGACATTCCCATGTACGGCAGCCGCCTGCGCCTGCCTGACCGCAAGGCTATCATCACACTGCTGAAGGAAATGCGTCAGCTGATGTTCCCCGCCTATTTCGGCGACCCCGCACTGATGACGCTGGCGGCGGCGGACTACGCCGCGCTGCTGCTGGAGCGGATCGAAACCAGTCTCTCCCGGCAGATTGCGCTGGCGCTGCCCCTGGAAGACGAGGGCCGCGCACCCCAGATCGCCCGCGAGGTGGTGGAGCAGCTGCCCCGCATCCAGCAGCTTCTGCTGACGGATATTGACGCCATCTTTGACGGCGACCCTGCCGCCCAGAACCGGGAGGAGATCGTGCTGGCCTATCCCGGCCTGTTCGCCATCTTCGCCTATCGGGTCAGCCACGAACTGTACCTGCGCCACGTGCCCACCATCCCCCGCATGATGACGGAGTACGCCCACAGCCGCACCGGTATCGATATTCACCCCGGCGCGCAGATCGGCAGCTATTTCTTCATCGACCACGGCACCGGCATTGTGGTAGGCGAGACCACCATCATCGGCAGCCACGTCAAGCTGTATCAGGGCGTGACGCTGGGCGCACTCAGCCCCCGCGGCGGCCGCGCTCACAGCAGCGGCAAACGCCACCCCACCGTGGGCGACGGCGCCACCATCTACTCCGGCGCGTCCATCTTCGGCGGCGAGACGGTCATCGGCGAAAACGCCGTGGTGGGCGGCAACGCCTTCCTCACCGAATCCGTGGCGGACAACGCCCGCGTGGTGATCCGTCCCCCGGAAACCTTTATTCACAATCTGTAAACAATCATTCTGTAATAAAAAAATCGGTGCAAACATGCCGTATTTCCGGTTTTTTCGCGCGATGCGGTGATATGGGACAATCATTCATTATTTCTCAGAAACATCAACAAAGCGCAGTCACCGCTTCTAAGGCAGCACTGTGCTTCACCGAAAAACAAAGAGCGGAGAGGGATTACCCCTCTCCGCTCTTTGCGATTCACATTGGTGCAATATTGCTTACTTGCCGAAATACCGGTTCAGCAGACCCTCGAAGGCCTTGCCGTGGCGGGCCTCGTCGCGGGCCATTTCATGGACGGTGTCATGGATGGCGTCCAGATTGTACTGCTTGGCCAGCTTGGCCAGCTCGAACTTACCGGCAGTAGCACCGTTCTCGGCGTCCACGCGCATCTGCAGATTCTTCTTGGTGCTGTCGGTGATGACCTCGCCCAGCAACTCGGCGAACTTGGCAGCGTGCTCGGCTTCTTCCAGACCGGCCTTCTCCCAGTACAGGCCGATCTCGGGATAGCCCTCACGATGAGCCACACGGGCCATGGCCAGATACATACCCACCTCGGAGCACTCGCCCTCGAAGTTGGCGCGCAGACCGTCGATGATCTCCTTGCGGACTTCCTCGGGCACGTTGTCGCCGAACACCTTGCCGACGCCTACCACATGCTCGGCAGCCCAGGACTTCTCCTCGGCCTGCAGGGTGAACTTCTCACCGGAAACATGGCACACCGGGCACTCAGCGGGGGGAACATCACCTTCATGAACATAACCGCAAACAGGGCAGACCCACTTCTTCATAACTTTTTACCTCCATTGTCGTAATTAAATATTTGTTTTGTTCTTATTTTGACGCTGCTCTTGTCCAAAAAGCAGCCATTGTCAACTGATTTTCTCTTTCGCCAGGCACTGATTGCACCGACCGTAGAATGTAACGCTGTAGCTCTCCTGCCCTCCCACCTGAGCCAGATCCGGGGCGTCCACCGGAATGGGCGGCAGGTCGATGACCGCGCCGCAGCCGCGGCAGATAAAGTGTCCGTGAGGGGCGACATTACCGTCGTAGCGATCCTCGCCATCCACACAGCCGATAACCTGCACCGCGCCCTCGCTGCGGAAGCGGGCCAGATTACGATACACCGTGGCCAGCGACAAATCGGGGATCTGTGGCTTCAGCTGGGTGTACACCCATTCCGCCGAGGGATGGCACGTGGTGGAGCGCAGGCACTTCAAAATTGCCTCTCGCTTAGGACTGTATCTTGTGGCTGTCTCCATTGGCATTCCCCCTTTCTTTAATCGCTAACAATTATTGTTTGCATTAGTATAGTACCACACCCTTTTGGATTTGTAAAGAGTTTTTTTGAAATTTTTCAGAAAAATTTTCCGCCGCCTTTTATTCTCTCCGCCACGTCCGGAAAATATGTAAAAAAGACCGGTACGGCCGTACCGGTCTTTTTTCATCATATAAGCTTACTCAGCCTCGGCCAGAGCCTTAGCCTCGGCGATGGCCTTCTCCTGAGCCGCAGCGGGGCAATCCTCGTAGCGAACAAAGTTGAAGGTGAAGGTACCGCGGGACTGGGTCATGGAGCGCAGGTCGATGGCGTAGCTCATCATCTCGGCCATGGGCACCTCGGCCTCCAGAACGGTCTCACCATCGCCGGTGGGGTTCATGCCCATCACGCGGCCGCGGCGCTTGTTCAGGTCGCCCATCACATCGCCCACATAGTTGTCGGGCACGGTGACTTTCAGCTCGCCGATAGGCTCCATCAGCACAGGCTTGGCCTCGGGCAGAGCGGCCTTAAAGGCCAGGTTGGCGGCCAGCTTGAAGGCGATTTCGGAGGAGTCCACGGGGTGGTAGGAGCCATCCACCAGAGTGGCCTTCAGGAACACCACAGGATAGCCGGCCAGCACGCCGTGCAGGCAGCTCTCGCGCAGGCCCTTTTCCACGGCGGGGAAGTAGTTCTTGGGCACGGAGCCGCCGAACACGTTCTCCTCAAAGATCATATCCTCCTGCTCGCTCTGGGGCTCGAAGATGATATGAACATCACCGAACTGGCCGCTGCCGCCGGTCTGCTTCTTATAGCGGCCCTGCTTGCGGACGGTGCTGCGGATCTTCTCACGGTAAGCGACGCGGGGGGTGCTCAGCTCGGAATCCACGCCAAAGCGGGACTTCAGCTTGCTGCACAGCACGTCGATCTGGATATCGCCGGCACCGGAGATAACGGTCTGGTGGGTCTCGGCGTTGTTGGTGACGGAGAAGGTGGGATCCTCCTCGTTCAGCTTGTTCAGGCCGGTGCCCAGCTTTTCGATCTCCTGCTTGGTCTTGGGGGAGATAGCGCGCTCATAGCAGGCAGGAGCAAAGGCCAGAGGCGCGAACTTGACGTAGGTCTTGGGCTCACACAGGGTGTCGCCGGTCTTGACCTTGTCCATCTTGCCGATGGCGCCGATATCGCCGCAGCAGATCTCCTTGGTCTCCTCGCTCTTCTTGCCCTTCATGGTATACAGACGGCCCAGCTTTTCGGTGTTGCCGGTGGTCATGTTGTACAGGGACATATCGCCGGTGACCTTGCCGCGGATGACCTTGATCATGGAGTACTTGCCGTACTGGTCGGAGATGGTCTTGAACACGAAAGCGGCGGTGGTGCCGTTGGGATCGTAAGCGACCTCGATGGCGTTTCCGTCGTCGTCCTCGGCAGCCTCGGCGGGCATGTCGGTGGCCACGGGAACCAGATCCACGATGGTCTGCATCAGCATGTCAACGCCTATACCGGTGACGGCGGAGCCGCACAGCACGGGGCAGACAGTACCCTCGCGGACGCCGATCTTCAGACCCTTGGCCATATCCTCGGCGGACAGCTCCATGGTCTCGAAGAACTTC
>ERZ1673722.3540-NODE-3540-length-11132-cov-4.152027_pt1 | contig 11132 bp, 8 predicted proteins | sample MGYA00580222_ERZ1673722 | MGnify/ENA primary metagenome ERZ1673722 (study PRJEB41218, sample SAMN15661750) | gut metagenome | host: Homo sapiens | place: Canada: London | collected 2015-08-20/2019-03-30 | study: EMG produced TPA metagenomics assembly of...
TTTTTTTGGTGATGACGGGCATCAGCGCGCTGTGTGCCGCCACGCCCTGGGCGGTGCTGCCCGCGCTGTGGCCGCTGGCGCTTCCGCTGGTGGTGGCCCTGAGCGGGCTCCTGGCCTGGCCGATTGAAAAGGCGATCAGCGAATGCTACTTCCGCGACGCCCGGCAAAAGCTGCTTGCCAACCCCAGGCTGATTCGCATCGGCATCACGGGCAGCTACGGCAAAACGTCGGTCAAGCATATTCTGGGCGCGATCTTGAGCGAGAAATATCCCACGCTCATCACGCCCGCCAGCTTCAATACCCCCATGGGCGTCACCCGCGCCATCCGGGAGAAGCTGTCCCCCTCGCATCAGGTGTTTGTGGGGGAGATGGGGGCGCGGCACGTGGGCGACATCAAGGAGATGTGCCGTCTGGTGCATCCGACCATCGGCATCATCACCTCGGTGGGACCGCAGCACCTGGAAACGTTCAAGACCATCGAGCGTGTGGCCTCCACCAAATACGAGCTGATCGAGGCCCTGCCCGCCGAGGGTTCCCACGCCTACTTCTATGACGACGGCGCCTGGGTGCGCAAGATGTACGACCGCACGCAAAAGCCCAAAACCCTTTGCGGGCGGGACCCGGCAACCTGCGACTGCTGGTGCGACGAGGTAAGCGTGTCCGCGGAAGGCAGCCATTTCACGCTGCATGTCCGTGGCATGGGCAGCGTGGAATGCCATACCCGGCTTTTGGGCGAACACAACATCCAGAACATTTTGCTGGCCGCGGCCGTCGCCTCCGACCTTGGGCTCACGCTGCGCCAGATCGCCCATGGCGTGGAGAAGCTCTCTCCCGTCAAGCACCGGCTGGAGCTGCTCAGCCATCCGGGCAGTTTCACCATCATCAACGACGCCTTCAATTCCAACCCTGTGGGCGCAAAGGCCGCGCTGGCGGTGCTCAAGGGCTTCCCTTCGCGCCGCATCATCATTACGCCCGGCATGGTGGAGCTGGGCGAGCGCGAGGCGGAATACAACCGCGAATTCGGCCGGGAGATGGCCGACTGCGTGGACATCGCCATCATCGTGGGCAAAAACCGCGCCATGCCCATCATCGAGGGGCTGAAGGAGGCCGGTTTCCCGGAGTCGGATATCCACCGTGTGGACAGTCTGGACGATTCCACCCGCCTTTTGCACAGCCTGGTCCGCCCCACGGACACCGTCCTTTACGAAAACGACCTTCCCGATCACTATCAGGAAGCCTGATTGGAGGAACTGGATATGAGCAAGATTCAACTGGGCGTGATGTTCGGCAGCCGCAGCTGCGAGCATGAGGTGTCCATCATCAGCGCCGTACAGCTCATGCGCGCCGCTGACCGGCAGCTTTACGACGTCATCCCGATCTATATCAGCAAAAAGGGTGAGTGGTTCACCGGCGACGCGCTGTTTGAGATCTCCGCGTATACGCCCTTTGACGAAAGCCGCAAGGGCGTGATGCGCGTCAATCTGGACATCACCTCCGGCTCCGGCGCGCTGACGCGCCTGGAGCACGGCAAGGGCCTGCTGGGCAAGGACCGCGAGGTGATCGTGGCCCGGCTGGACTGCGTGATTCCCGTATTCCATGGCATGCACGGCGAGGACGGCACCATCCAGGGCCTGCTGGAGCTGTGCAACATTCCCTATGCGTCCTCCGGCGTGGGCGCGAGCGCCATGGGCATGGATAAGGTCTACATGAAGCAGTATTTCCGCGGCGCAGGGTTCCCCGTGCTGCCGAGCTGCTGGTTCCTGCGCCGCGCCTGGGACGAGGACCCCAAGGCCGTGATGGACCGGATCGAGAAAGAATTGCCTTATCCCGTATTTGTCAAGCCCGCCTCCCTGGGCTCCTCCATCGGCGTGACCAAGGCGAAGGACCGCGCCGCGCTGGAGGAATCGCTGAAGCTGGCCTTTGAATTCGACCGAAAGGTACTGGTGGAACAGGGCCTGGAAAACCCGCTGGAGCTGAACTGCTCGGTTCTGGGATATGACGGAAAGGCGCAGGCCAGCGAGATCGAAATGCCCATTTCCGGAGGCGATCTGCTGACCTTCATGGACAAATACCTGGCCGGGGGCTCCACCAAGGGCATGGCCTCGCTCAAGCGGGTGCTGCCCGCGCCCATCGAGCCGGAGCTGCGCGACAAGATCCGCACCCTTTCCGTCGATATCTTCAATGATATGGACTGCAAAGGCGTGGTGCGCATCGACTACATGTATGACGCCGCCTCCGACGGCCTGTACATCACCGAAATCAACACCATTCCCGGCTCGCTGGCCTTCTATCTGTGGGAGGCCTGCGGCATGCCCTACAGCAGGCTGATTGACGAGATGGTCCGCTGTGCCATGGAGGCGCAAAAGGACAAGGACGACAGCAACTATGCCTATTCCTCCGATATTTTAAGCAGTATTTCGCTGGGCGGCAAGGCGGGCAGCAAAGCGGGGCTGAAAAACGCCTGAAGCGCACAAAGGAGCACTATGGTCGAATTATCGCAGATCAAAGATCCGGCGGATATCCGCGGTCTATCGCGCGAGGAGTGCGAGGAGCTGGCGGACGACATCCGCACGAAGATCATCCAGACGGTGTCGCAAAACGGCGGCCACCTGTCCTCCAACCTGGGGGTGGTGGAAATCACGCTGGCGCTGCACCGCGTGTTTGATACGCCAACGGATAAAATCCTTTTTGACGTGGGGCATCAGGCCTACGCCCACAAGCTGATCACGGGGCGCTACGAGGCCTTTGACACCCTGCGCACCTACGGCGGCCTGTCGGGCTTTCCCCGCCGGTGCGAAAGCGTGTACGACTGCTTTGAGGCCGGGCATGCCTCCACGGCGATTTCCGCGGCGCTGGGCTTTGCGCGCGCGCGCGACGCGCGGGGCGAGAAGCACCATGTGGTGGCCGTGGTGGGGGACGGTGCGCTGACGGGCGGCATGTGCTACGAGGCGCTCAACGACTGCGGCAATTCCAAAACCCGCCTGATTCTGGTGCTCAATGACAACGAGATGTCCATCGCCCAGAACGTGGGCGCTTTGAGCAAGCACCTTTCCAGCCTGCGCGCCAGCGTGGGGTGGAACAGCACCAAAAAGCGCGTTAAAAGCCGCTTGAACCGCATTCCGGTCCTGGGCCAACCGCTCTACCGCATCATCCATACCACCAAGCGCATGATCAAGAGCATCTTTGTGGATGAAGGGTTTTTCTCCGCACTGGGCTTCCGTTATCTCGGCCCCATCGACGGCAACAACCTGGCCGCGGTAGAAAGCATGCTCCGTCAGGCCAAACAGCTCGATGAGCCCGTGGTGATTCACTGCGCCACCAAGAAGGGCTATGGCTACAACCGTGCCGAGCGCCAGCCGGAGGACTTTCACGGCACGCCGCCCTTTCTGGTGGAGACCGGGGAGTTCAGCGCCGGCAGCCGCCGGGCCAACGGCGAGGTGGCCATGCGCACGCTCGTCGATCTGGCGCGGAAGGATTCCCGCATCGTGGCGGTCACAGCCGCCATGCCGCTGGGCACCTGCACGCATCTGTTTGAGCAGGCGTTTCCCACCCGGCATTTCGATGTGGGAATTGCGGAGGAGCACGCCGTCACCATGTGCGCAGGCATGGCCTCCGGAGGGCTGAGGCCGTTTTTCTTCGTGTACTCCACGTTTTTGCAGCGCGGATACGATCAGGTGCTGCACGACGTGTGCATTCAGAACCTGCCCGTGGTGCTCATGCTGGACCGCGCCGGCATCTCCAATGAGGACGGCCAGTCCCATCAGGGGCTGTACGACTTTGCCTACCTGCGCCACATCCCGCACATGACGGTGCTGGCTCCCGCCGATGCGGACGAATTGGAGGCCATGATTCCGGCCGCGCTCCGCCTGGGCGCGCCCTGCGCCATCCGCTACCCCAAAAACGCCGAACGTCTGCCGGAGGGCTATGCCATAGAGGACTTTGCCATCGGCCGCTGGCAGACCCTGCGGCACGGCGAGGATGCGGCGCTGGTGGCTACGGGGACGATGACGGCTGCCGCGCTGCGCGTGGCGGACCGGCTGGAGGAAGAGGGCGTCCGGCTGACCGTGGTCAACGCCTCCACCGTCAAGCCGCTGGACGGCGCCTGTCTGGACGCGCTGTTTGCAAGGCGCATCCCCATCCTGACGATGGAGGAGCATGTGGCGATGGGCGGCTTTGGCAGCTCGGTGCTGGAGTACGCAGCCGCCACCGGCGTCTCGGCGCAGATTCGCACGCTGGCGGTGGGGGATTGCTTCGTGCAGCACGGCGATCATGCCCATTTGCTCAAGGATGTGGGCCTGGACGATGAAAGCGTCGCACAGGCGGTTCGCAATACGGTCAGAGAGGCGGGCGTGTGCTGTGTCCGATAAGCTGCGGGTGGATCAGGCGCTGGTGCGCCAGGGGCTGGCGTCCAGCCGCGAAAAGGCCCAGGCCCTCATCATGGCCGGTCAGGTTTACCGCCGGGAGGTCAAGGTTCTCAAGCCTTCCGAAAAGGTGGAGGAAGGGGAGGAGCTGACCGTGCGCGGCCATGCGCATCCCTTTGTGGGCCGCGGCGCGCTGAAGCTGGACAAGGCGCTGCGCGTGTTCGACGCGGATGTGCGGGACGCGGTCGCCATGGATATCGGCGCGGCCACCGGCGGATTTACGGATGTACTTTTGCAAAACGGCGCACGGCATGTGTATGCCATCGACGTGGGCTATGGCCAGCTGGATTGGAAAATCCGAAACGACGACCGGGTAACCGTCATGGAGCGCACCAACGCGCGCTACCTGACCCATGCCGAGGTTCCCTGCGTACCGGATGTCACCGTGATGGACGTGTCGTTCATCTCCGTGCGGCTCATTCTGCCGGTGGCGGCAGAGCTGATGGAGCACTGTGGACGGTTCTACATCCTCATCAAGCCGCAGTTTGAAGCCGGAAAGGAAAACGTGGGCAAAAAAGGCGTTGTGCGCGACCCGCGCGTCCACAGGCAGGTGGTGGAGGACGTCGCCGCCTTTGCGCCCACCTTTGGCTACCGCATGGCGCAGGTGGATTTTTCGCCCATCACCGGGCCGGAAGGCAATATTGAATACATTGCGGAGCTGCTTCCCGGCGCGTCCGGCGCGCCTGCCGTGACGGCGGAGCGCATCGCGCAGGTGGTGGAGCAGGCCCACGCGACGCTGAACTGAACAGATCGGCATCCTGCATAAACATGCAATGTTGCATATTTATGCAGGATGTGTTATACTATGCGCGAAAGGCGGGGAAGCCGCATATGAAATCAGTCTATATGCTTATGCACCAGCGTAAGCCGGACGCAAACATGCTTGCACAAAGGGTATTGCAGGCGCTGAAGCATGCGCAGATCGCGGTGGCGGCGGAACCCTGGATTCGGGAGCGTCTGGACGGAGAAGCCGTCGCGTCGCTGTCGCCGCTGGCGCCGGAGGCGTGCGAGGCGGTCTTGTCCGTCGGCGGCGACGGAACGCTGCTGCGCGCCAACGCGCTGGCTGTCCGGTATAACCTGCCCCTGCTTGGGGTGAACGTCGGCCGGGTGGGCTTTTTGACCGAGGTGGAGCTGGATCATCTGGAAGAAGCCTGCGTCCGTCTGGCCAATGACGAATACACCCTGGAGACGCGCATGATGCTCAAGGCCACCATGGGGGACCGAACGGACTACGCCCTCAATGACGTGGTGCTCAGCCGCGGCGGCTATTCCCGCCTCATCGGCGTCAACGCCTGGGTGGACGGCGACCGGGTCGGCCCCTTCATCGCGGACGGGCTGATCGTGTCCACGCCCACAGGCTCGACGGGCTATTCCCTGTCCGCCGGCGGGCCTCTGGTCTGTCCGGAGGTGGAGTGCATGGTGCTCACGCCCATCTGCGCGCATTCGCTCCAGCACCGGCCGGTGGTCACCTCTCCCGCCCAGACCATCACGGTGCGGCTGGATGGGGGATACAGCGCCATGGTATCCGTGGACGGGCGAAAGCCCTGGAGCTTTTCCAGCAGCCAGACGCTTACCATCACGAAGGCGGAGCGCGCGGCTCGCTTCATCCGCCTGGGACCCAAGAGCTTTTTCAGCACGATTCGAATCAAGCTGTCCGAATGGACCCGCTAATAAGGAGCGTTGAGGCACATGAAATCTGCGCGGCAAATTGCCATACTGGAGATCATCGCGGAAAAGAGCATCGAGACGCAGGAGGATTTGGCCGACGCGCTGCGCACGCGCGGATTTCAGGTTACACAGGCCACCGTTTCGCGCGACATCAAGGAACTGCGGCTCGTCAAGGCGCTCGCGCCCGACGGCAGCTACCGTTACGCCACCGCCGAAAAAGGCGAGAACGGGCTGAACGAACGGCTCATTCGCATGTTCAGCGAAACGGTTGTCAGCATGGTCAGCGCCTATAATCAGATCATCATCCGCACGCTGCCGGCCAGCGCCAACATCGCTGCGGAAACCATCGACAGCCTGCAATGGCCCGAGGTGCTGGGAACCATCGCCGGCGACAACACGATTCTGATGATCGTGCATTCCGTCGAGGAGGTCCGACCGGTCTTGGAGCGGCTGAACGCCATGATTCGCCGCTAAGCGGCAAAACGGTGGAAAGGAGATACGGCCTGTGCTTGTATCCATGACGGTGCGCAACATCGCGTTGATCGAGCAGCTTCAAATTGAATTTCAAAAAGGCATGCAGGTGCTCAGCGGCGAAACCGGCGCAGGCAAGTCCATCATCGTCGACAGCATCAACCTGGTGCTTGGCGAGCGCGCCGACCGCGGCTTGATTCGCTCCGGATGCGACCGCGCCTCCGTGGAAGCGCTGGTGGACATTTCCGACTGCCCGCAGGCGGCGGCCGTGCTGGCCGAGCAGCAGCTGGAGGCCGAGGGCGGGCTGATCAGCATCCAGCGGGAAATCTCCACGGGGGAACGCAACCTGTGCCGCGTGTGCGGGGTGATCGTACCGCTGGCCTTTCTGCGGCGGCTGACGGCGCTGCTGGTGGATGTGCACGGACAGCACGCGCACCAGAGCCTGCTGGATGCGAAAAACCATATGGCGTTCCTCGATTCCTTCGGAGACGCGGTTTTTGAGGCGCAGAAACGCAGGGTGGAGGAGCGCTACCATCTGTGGCGCGAAAGCAGCGGCCGTTTCTCAATGCTGCGCAAGGAAAACGAGCAGCGCGCCCAGCAGCAGGAGTATCTGGAAACCCGCGTGCGGGAACTGGATGCGGTGCAGCTTGCGCCGGGGGAGACGGAGCGCCTGACGGCCGAACGCGCGCGCTTTGCCAGCGCCGAGCGCATCGACGGCGCGGTGCGGGCCGCCTACGGCGCGGTGATGGGAGGCGGCAGAGGCGCCAGCGCCATGGACCAGCTGCGCGACGCCATGGAGGCACTGCGCAGGATTGAGGAGCTGGACCCGCGCTACAAGGCGCTGGCAGACCGTCTTGCCTCAACGTTCTATGAAGCGGAGGAGCTGGGGATCGAGCTTCGGGATGTGCTGGAAAGCGAGAATTTTGACCCGGAGCGCAACGAGGCCGTGCAGGAGCGTCTAGACCTGATTCGCCGCCTGGAGCGCCGGTACGGCATGCCGGCCGAGGAGCTGGCCGCGCATCACGAGGAGATGAAGGATGAGCTGGCGCGTCTGGAGAACATGGACGAGCGCCTGCGGCGGGCCGAGGCGGATTATAAGGAAAAGCTCAAGGCCTACCGCACCGAGGCGGCGCTTTTGACCCAGGCGCGCCAGGCTCTGGCCGCACGGTTCGAAAGCCTGATGGAGGCGCAGCTGCGCGATCTGGGCATGCAAAACACGCGCTTTTCCTGCGTCTTTGAGCCGCCGGAGCCCGGCCGCAAGCGGGTGCCCACCGCCAGGGGCGACGACCATGTGTGCTTCTATATCGCGCCAAACCCCGGTGAACCCCTCAGCCCGCTGGACAAGACCGCCTCCGGCGGCGAGCTTTCGCGCCTGATGCTGGCGATGAAGGCGGCAGGTGCGGAGCACGACGGCATCCCCTGCATGATCTTTGACGAGATCGACACCGGCATCAGCGGGCACGTGGCCGAAGCCGTGGCGGAGAAGATGGCTTCCATCGGGCGCTATCATCAGGTGCTTTGCGTCACGCACCTTGCGCAGATCGCTGCCATGGCGGATGCGCAGTACCTGGTGCAAAAGCAGGTTTCACAGGGGCGCACGCACACCACGGTGCGCCGGCTGGACGAGGAAGGGCGCGTGGAGGAGGTGGCCCGGCTGATCGGCGTGACCGAAAGCCAGCAGGAAAGCGGAATGGCGCACGCGCGCGCGCTGCTGCTCGCGGCCCGGAAATGGAAAAACGGCGCATAAAGCGCGCCGGAAATTCAAAAAAACCTTTCCCCATCAGGCAGAATGTGCTATACTAATGTATGGCGTAATCGCACAGGTAAAACAGTTCAGGAAGGACGAGAGAGCATGAGCACCGTACACAGTTTTCCCGGCGGAATCCATCCGCATGAGGGAAGAGGCGGCAAGGCGGCTACCGCCGGGCTGTCCATCGTGGAAGCGCCGCAGCCGTCGCGCGTGGCCATCCCCTTGCAGCAGCATATCGGAGCGCCCTGCAAGCCGTTGGTAACCAAGGGGGATACCGTCAAAACGGGCCAGATGATCGGTGAGCCGGTAGGCGTGATGAGCGCCGCAGTGCATGCCTCCATCTCTGGTCAGGTCGTTGATTGCCAGCCCTGCATTCTGGCAAACGGCACCCAGCAGATGTGCGTCATCATCGATAACGATTTCAAGGATGAATGGGTGCCGCTGACCCCTGTGGCCAATCCCGAATCCATGACCGTGCAGGAGCTTTCCGACCTGGCGCGCCGCATGGGTATCGTGGGCCTGGGCGGCGCCACGTTCCCCACGGCCGTGAAGCTCAACGTGCCCGCCGGCAAAAAGGTGGATACGCTGGTGCTCAACGGCGCGGAGTGTGAGCCGTACCTGTCGGCCGACCACCGGCTGATGCTGGAGCACGCGGAGCAGATCGTCTCCGGCGCGCGCATCATCCAGAAGGTGCTGGGCATCGAGCGGGTGATGATCGGCATCGAGGACAACAAGCCCGACGCCGTGGAATCCATGCGCAAGGCCTGTGAAAAGTACGGCGAGTTCAGCGTCACGGCGCTGAAAACCAAATACCCGCAAGGCGGTGAAAAACAGCTCGTTTACGCGCTGACAGGCCGCACGGTCAAGATGGGCGGCCTGCCGCTGGATATCGGCGTTGTGGTGTGCAACGTGGGCACCTGCCACGCGCTGTGCCGGGCTGCCTATGAGGGCCGGCCCATCGTGGACCGCGTGGTTACGGTTGGCGGCTGCGTGGAAAAGCCCGCCAACTACCTCGTGCGCATCGGCACGCCGGTGGAATGGCTGCTGGATACCTCCAAGGGCCTGCTGCCTGAAACCAAGATGCTCATCTACGGCGGTCCCATGATGGGCATGGCCATCAGCCGCGAGGATATCCCCGTCACGAAGGGATGCAGCGGCATTCTGGCGCTGGACAAGCTGGGCGCGCTGGCCGACGAAAGCCCGTGCATCCGCTGCGCGCGCTGCATGAACGCCTGCCCGATGCATCTGGCTCCCGCGGCCATCGACCGCGCGGTGCGAAAGGATCTATTTGAGGCCGCCGAAAAGCTCAATGCACTCAACTGCATCGAGTGCGGCGCCTGCACCTTCTCTTGCCCCGCCAAGCGCAATCTGACCCAGAGCTGCCGCGTGGCCAAGCGCATCATCACACAGCGGCGCAAGGAAGCCGCCGCGAAGAAAGGAGCCCATTGATATGCAAACGAAGCTGGTCGTATCTTCGTCTCCTTTCCTGCGCGACGGCGTATCCACGCGCAGGCTGATGGGAGATGTCGTGATCGCCCTGATTCCCACCGCGCTGGCGGCCGTCTGGTTCTTCGGTGCGCCTGCGCTGGCCCTGATGATCGTGGCCGTCGCCTTTGCGGTGCTTTCCGAGCTGGTGTATGAAAGGATTGCGCACCAGAAGAGCACCATCAGCGATCTGAGCGCCGTGGTCACGGGCCTGCTGCTGGCTTTCAACCTTCCCGCCAACGCCCCCTGGTGGATGGCGGCCATCGGTTCCGTCATCGCAATCGTGCTGGTCAAGCAGATGTTCGGCGGCATCGGGCAGAACTTCATCAACCCGGCTCTGGCCGCCCGCACCATTTTGATGCTGTCCTGGGCCGGCCTCATCGCCGCCACCGCTCTGCCGGCGGGCGGCCAGCTCTTCGGGCTGACCACCGTTCCCGTGGACGCGGTGGCCTCGGCCACGCCGCTGGTCTCCAGCAGCTATTCGCTGTGGCAGCTCTTCATCGGCGACGTGCCCGGCATGCTGGGTGAGACCTGCAAGCTGACCCTGATTTTGGGCGGCGTGTACCTGATCGTGCGCAAGGTGATCGACTGGCGCATCCCCGTGTTCTTCATCGGAACCTCTTTCATCCTGTTCTGGATTCAGACCGGCGTGATCTATTCCGTGGAAAGCGGTACGGACAACGCCCTGTATCAGATTCTCAGCGGCGGCCTGCTGCTGGGCGCCTTCTTCATGGCGACGGACTATGTTACCAGCCCGGTGAGCAAGTGGGGCAAGGTTATCATGGGCATCGGCTGCGCGGTGATGCTGTTCGTCATCCGCACCTACAACAACAGCTATCCCGAAGGCTGCTCCTTTGCCATCCTGCTCATGAACGTGCTGACGCCGCTCATCGACAAGTGGACCATGCCCCGCACCTTTGGCGCGGTGAAGCCCGTGAAGGCGAAGAAGAACGAGGCCAAGCAGGGAGGTGCGAAGGCATGAAGAACAAATCCCTCTTTCATGTATTTACCAACGGCCTTTTGAACGAAAACCCCACGTTCCGCCTGGTGCTGGGCATGTGCCCGACGCTGGCCATCTCCACGGCTGCGTCCTCCGGCGTGGGCATGGGCCTTGCGACCACGTTCGTACTGGTGTTTTCCAACATGGTGATTTCCATGCTGCGCCACATCATTCCCGAGCGCGTGCGTATTCCGGGATTCATCGTCGTTATCGCCACCTTCGTGACGATCATCGACCTGGTCATCAAGGCGTTCTTGCCCTCCATGTCGGACACGCTGGGGATCTACATTCCGCTGATCGTGGTCAACTGCATCATCTTTGCGCGGGCGGAGTCCTT
>ERZ1673722.3541-NODE-3541-length-11131-cov-5.100758_pt1 | contig 11131 bp, 8 predicted proteins | sample MGYA00580222_ERZ1673722 | MGnify/ENA primary metagenome ERZ1673722 (study PRJEB41218, sample SAMN15661750) | gut metagenome | host: Homo sapiens | place: Canada: London | collected 2015-08-20/2019-03-30 | study: EMG produced TPA metagenomics assembly of...
GTCCGTTGCCGAAGAAAGTAAATAACGAACAGAAATTATTATGGAGGAATGAAAATGAAGAAGAAAATTTTAACTTTTTTGCTTGCGCTGTGCCTTGTGATGGCACTTGTTCCGATGACAGCGTTTGCAGAAGAAAATGAGCAAAACAATAAAACCACGATCACCACTGTTGATGATCTTTTGAAATTTGCAAAAGCGGTAGATAATGGCGAATATGATGACAAGACAGATGCGGTTGTATCGCTTGATGCAGATTTGGATTTAACGGGCATTGAGTGGAAACCGATTGGAAGCGTCTTTGACAGCGACGGAAATCTGCTGCATTACTTCAGCGGTAAGTTTTATGGAAACGGGCATACGATTTCCAATTTGGATTTTTCCGAAAACTATGGAAAGACAGAGTATCCGTCTTTCGGATTTTTCAGTGAGGTTTACGGCGCTGAAATTTCCAGTTTGACAATTCAAGGCAAGCTGGATGTGTCCAATTCAGGGTATGTCTATTTTGGAACGGTAGCGGGCGCTGCGGCAGACAGCAAAATTTCTGACTGCGTTTCGGATGTATCGTTCACAGATACAGACAAATATATTAACGGTACTGCGGCTATGTGCGGATATGCAATAAATAGCACGATTGAGTATTGCCAAAACAAGGGGGATTTTTCAATAACGAAGGATGTCACCTCTTTTCAGATGGGCGGTATCGTAGGTCTTGCTCAAAACAGTACCGTACAGTATTGCGCCAATACGGGCGATATGACTTCTTGGACACCATATACCGGCGGAATTGTTGGGCAGTTGTTTCAAAACTCAAAGATTATCAATTGTTATTCCACTGGGGAAATGGTTCCTTTTGGCAATGGGACTACGGATTTTGGCGGCATTGCAGGTGTAGTTGGTGCAGGTACAGAAATCAGACATTGTTATTTCGCTGGTGAAATGAATTTATCTCAATATACTGCCACTACACCTTATAAGCGTTTAGGTGGTATTGCAGGTGGCGTTTCTTCGAATACACCTGTTTTTGAAAACAATTATTTCGTGGAAACTGAAAATGTCCCAGCTTGCTTTAAGTACCAGGATGCTGGAACAGAAAAGACCCTTGAATATATGAAAACTGAGGATTTCTTTAATGAGATTACTGCTGCTGGCGGCAATTATCGATTTAATTCTAATGGAACACCCCTTTTGCCTGCACCGAAGTATACGGTTTCTTTTGTCGTAACACCTGCCGAGTTGGCGAATGCAGTCATTAAAGTGAATGGTCAGGAAGTAGCAAACCCTGTTAATCTGGAAGCGGGTACTTATACCGTCGAAGTCAGCGCAGCTAATTGTGAGGTTTTCGAATCAAATATTACGATTACGGCTGATACAGCAACTCATACGCAGAACATTGCAATGACTTATTTGCCTGCAGATTACACGAAGGTTGATGAAGCCATTGCTAAGGTAAATGCTCTGAACAAGGACAACTACAAGGATTTCACTGCTGTAGAATCCGCCGTGAATGCCGTTGTTCGTGACAAGAACATTACCGAGCAGAGCGAAGTAGATGCAATGGCACAGGCTATCGAAGATGCGATTACTGCCCTGCAATACAAGGATGCTGACTACACAAAGGTTGATGCAGCCATTGCCAAAGCAAATGCTTTGAAGAGGGATGACTACAAGGATTTTTCCGGTGTGGAAGCTGCTGTCAAGGCTGTCGTGCGTGGCAAGAACATTACTGAGCAATCCGAAGTGGATAAGATGGCAAAGGATATCGAAGATGCCATTGCAGCTCTTGAGAAAAAGCCAGCCAGTACCAAAGCAGGAGCATCCGATAAAGGTCCACGAACCGGCGACACAAGTAATCTTGCTTTGTGGTTTGCCTTGCTGTTTGTCAGTGGCGGTGCAGTTATTGGAACAACAGCTGTAAGCAGAAAGAAAAAGCACAATAGATAATGGAATAGTAGTTCCTTGCTCCTTATTCCGGGCAAGACACGGGGCTGTCTCACTAGTAATTCAATAGTGTGACAGCCCTTCTTTCATTTCTTTCTTACAATGAGGACAGAATAAAGAATTATATCCAAAAGATAAAAAAATAACTGTCAGATATATATATAGAAAAATAGAAATTAGTTTCCTGCATAGGGCAATGTGTGGTAGAATAGAAACATCTTGTGAGCTGTAACACATGATATTTTGAAAAGAGAATGTTCAAGTAGAAGGGAAGATATATATGAGTGGAAAAAAAGGGGAACATGAACCGGAAAAAGAAGGGGTACTTGCAACGATATGGGATTATGCCAAGACATTTCTTATTATTTTTCTGGTCGTGTTTGCACTAAATAAACTGGTCTATATCAATGCGGTGATTCCGTCTGAATCTATGCAGACAACAATTATGAAGGGAGACCGGATTATCGGCAGCCGGCTTGCATACAAATCAAAAGATCCGCAGAGGTTTGATATCGTCATTTTTAAATATCCGGATGATCCATCCAAGATATTTATAAAAAGAGTCATTGGTCTGCCTGGGGAGACTGTGGAAGTCAAAGACGGAAAAGTATACATAGATGGAGCAGAGAAGCCATTGGATGACAGTTTCTGTAATGAAGTACCGATCGGAGATTTCGGACCATATGAAGTTCCACAAAACTGCTATTTTATGATGGGGGATAATCGTAATAACAGTTTGGATTCCAGGTACTGGAAGAATCATTTCGTAGAAAAAGATACGATTCTTGCAAAGGCCGTTTTCCGCTACTGGCCGTTCAGTGAGATTGGGAAGGTTGAGTAGACCGGACTAATAAAAGTAAGAAAAAGGATTTGAGAGGGAAAAACAATGAGTACAACAAACAAAGAAGAAAAAGTGGCAGATGTCAGCACGGAGAATATATACCGGCTGAACGGAAGAGTGCCACTGAAAAAAGCAATTCCATTCGGGCTGCAGCACGTACTGGCCATGTTTGTATCAAACCTGGCGCCGGTGCTGATCGTTTGCAGTGCCGCGCTGGTAAGAGGAACAGGGGAACACTTGACTTCTGCAGAGATCACCCAGCTTTTACAATGTGCGATGTTCGTGGCAGGTATCGGAACATGTATGCAGTTATATCCGGTGTGGAAGATCGGGTCTGGGCTTCCGATAGTTATGGGAGTCAGCTTTACGTTTCTTGGAAGTCTGTTAGTAATCTGTACCAATCCGGAACTTGGATATGAAGGGATGGTTGGTGCTGTTATTTTAGGAGGTATTTTTGAAGGACTGGTGGGGCTTAGCGCCAGATACTGGAAGCGCTTCCTGACACCGGTCGTATCCGCGTGTGTAGTTATCGCAATCGGACTTTCGTTATTGTCCGTAGGTATGGATTCCTGGGGCGGCGGAAGCGGAGTTGCTGATTTTGGCGCATGGTATCATCTGGTTGTTGGAGCATTTACCCTGATTGTATGCCTGGTAGCCAGATATTTACTGAAAGGGGTATATAAGAATCTGAATGTCCTGGTAGGATTGATTCTTGGATATCTGTTGGCGATCATTTTTACGGTTGCAGGTATTGCGCCGATGGTAGACTTTTCCGGAATTACAAAGACTGTACAGGAAGTTGGAGTCTTCAGTCTGCCGAAGCTGGTCTTTCTGACCAGCCATAAACCAATTTTTAATCTGGGAGCATTTTTAACAATTGCTATTGTATTTCTTGTATCTGCGGCAGAGACAACTGGTGCAACAAGCGCCGTATGTACCGGTGCTTTGGATCGCGAGATCAAGATGGAAGAATTGCAGGGGTCACTTGCTGTAGATGGATTCTCCAGTGCACTTTCCGGCTGTTTTGGATGTCTGCCGTTGACTTCTTTCAGCCAGAATGTAGGACTTGTAACGATGACGCAGGTCATCAACCGGTTTACGATTTTGATGGGAGCATTTATTTTGATTTTGTCATCACTTTTCCCGCCGCTGGGAGCATTTTTTAATTCCCTGCCACAGGCAGTTCTTGGCGGCTGTACAGTTATGATGTTTGGTTCTATTATGTATGAAGGAATCAAGATGCTCAAAGAATGTGAGTTCGATGACCGGACGATGGTCATTGTATCACTGGCATTTGCAATCGGTGTAGGACTGACACAGACATCCGGCAACTTCTTCAGTGCATTTCCACATGAGGTGGGAGATATCTTCAATGGAAATGCAGTGGCAGGTGTGTTCGTGGTATCTCTGCTGTTGAGTTTGTTTTTGCCGAAAAAGAAAAAATAATTTTGTGAATAAAATAGCATATGTTGACCAAAAGTAGTTTGGCAGGTTATAATACAAAAAGACAATTTAAAAGAAGATAATTAAAAAAGACTCTGACGGCAAGGTAATCCGAGCGGGAATAGTCGAATATATCGGACACAGGGAAGATGCAGTTGGGGAAAGTGCATCTTCCTTGTACAAGAATCCATCATGCAGAAATCGCATCTGTACAGATTTCTCAGGGTGAATACTACTTTAGTGGCAGATATAAGGACTTTTTTCCGGAAGGAGAAAGGTCCTTTTTCGTTGGGATAAATTGGGAGGAAGACATGTTAAAGGTAGCGATTTACGGAAAAGGTGGAATTGGGAAATCCACAGTAACTTCGAATCTGGCGGCAGCATTTGCTACAATGGGGAAAAGAGTCATTCAGATAGGCTGTGACCCGAAAGCAGATTCTACAATTAATCTGCTGGAAGGAAAGCCTCTTCGTCCGGTCATGAACTATATGCGGGAGGAAGACGAGGAACCGGAGAAATTAGAAGATATTTCAAAGGAAGGATTTGGCGGCGTACTCTGTATAGAGACAGGCGGCCCGACGCCGGGACTGGGATGTGCTGGCAGAGGTATTATCGCAACATTCCAGCTTCTGGAAGATTTGAGACTTTTTGAGACATACAAGCCGGATGTAGTGCTCTATGATGTTCTCGGAGATGTTGTGTGTGGCGGCTTTGCAGCACCGATTCGGGAAGGCTATGCAGAAAAAGTATTGATTGTAACGTCCGGAGAAAAGATGGCGTTGTATGCGGCTAATAACATTTCCAGCGCAGTTCGTAATTTTGAAGACCGAAGCTATGCACGGGTGTTTGGCATTGTGCTGAATCACAGAAACGTGGAAAATGAGGTGCAAAAAGTGCAGGCATTTTCTAAGGAAAGCGGAATTCCAATCGTGGGAGAGATTCCAAGAAGCGATGAGATCATCCGTTACGAAGATCAGGGGCAGACGGTGATTGAAGGAAATCCAAAGTCAGAGATCAGTGGAAGATTCTATGACCTCGCAAAAAAATTACTGGAAAGCGAGGAGTAAGGACATGGTGGGAATTACGAAGATGAAAGCAGAAAAACAGAAAGCGGAAAAAGAAGCATTTTTCTGTACAACGAAAGAACTGAGCAGGCTTGGTATGGAACAGATTCCGACACAGTTTCAGTCACATAAGCATCTAATCTACAGTTCGCCGGCTACACTGGCATTCAATTCACCGGGAGCAGAAGGCTTTGGCGTGAAGCGTGCCGGTCTTGCAGTACCAGATTCCATTATGTTGATCGTGGCTCCGGGGTGTTGTGGAAGAAATACTTCACTGATCAGTTTGATGAAGGAATATAATGACCGGTTCTATTATCTGATGATGGACGAGACCGATATTGTGACAGGAAGACATTTGAAAAAAATTCCAAAAGCAGTAGAGGAAATCTGCAGTGTCTGTCCGAAAAAACCGTCGGTCGTTATGATCTGCATTACCTGTGTGGATGCCCTTCTTGGAACGGATATGGAGCGGGTGTGCAAAAAGGCGGAAGAACAGGTAGAGATTCCGGTCAGACCTTGTTATATGTATGCACTTACAAGAGAAGGCCGAAAACCACCGATGGTACATGTAAGGCAGTCCTTATATTCACTGCTTGAGCCGGGAAAAAAGAAAGGCAATGTAGTCAATCTTTTGGGATTTTTCTCGCCGCTTGTGGATGACTGTGAGATTTATGATCTGCTGCATAGTGCGGGAGTGAAGACGATTCATGAGATTTCCAGATGTAAGGATTATATGGAATATCAGACTATGTCAGAAGCGAATTTCAATCTAGTACTGCACCACGAAGCAAGATTTGCAGCAGAAGATTTTCACAACCGGCTTCAAATTCCATTTATCGAGCTTCGAAGACTCTATCAGATAGACAAGATTGAAAACCAGTATCATGCACTTGGTAATGCACTCGGTGTTGCATTTTATGATGAAAAATATAAAAAGCAGGCAGAAGATGCACTGGAAAAATTCCGGCAGAAGTGTCCGGATGCTTCTTTTGCAATCGGAGAATGCCTGAACGCTGATCCATTTGAATTATCATTAGCCTTGATACGTTACGGATTTTCTGTACCGGAAATTTACGGGACAATCACGGTGGAGAACTTCACATACATTCGTTCTCTGGCAAAAATAAGTCCAGAGACGAAAGTATTTTCCAATATGGAACCGACGATGATTTATTACGACCCGGCGAAAAGCGATGTGAATCTGGCAATCGGAAAAGATGCCTGTTATTATCATCCGGATTGTCCATATGTCATGTGGAACGGGGAAGAACAGCCATATGGATATGCAGGAGTGAGAAGATTATTCGAACAATTACTGGAGGTAGTATAGTGAGAGGACTTAGAAAATATCTGACACCATTTGCACCGGATCAGTCTGGTGCGGTGTCCGTGTTATATGAACTTGGGGGACTGATCGCAATCTGTGACGCCGGCGGCTGTACAGGAAATGTATGTGGTTTCGATGAGCCGCGCTGGTTTGAACAAAAAAGTGCCTTGTTCAGTGCGGGACTGCGTGATATGGACGCAATTCTCGGACGAGATGACCGTCTGGTGGAGAAGCTGGTGGATGCAGCTTCAAAGCTCGATGTAAAGTTTGTAGCAATCATCGGGACACCGGTTCCGGCAGTAATCGGAACGGATTACAAGGCACTTGGAAGAATGTGCGAGAAAAAATTAAATATGCCTGTTATCACCATTGATACAGATGGTATGGAATTATATGATGTGGGCGAAGAAAAAGCATGGCTGGAGCTTTTCCGGACATTTGCAGAAAAGGAAATGATTGATAAGGCAAGTGAAAGAATTAAGCCGAATCTGGATATTGAGAAAAAACAGGGAAAGATCGGGGTTCTTGGATTAACGCCGCAGGACATAAGTGACCTTCAGGCACCAAAGAAGATTCGAGAATATTACCAGGAAAAAGAAGGAAAAGAAGCAATCTGCTACTGCATGGGAGAAAATGTCTGCCGGAGCAAGGATGGTCTTGATAATCATCGAACAGCAGGAGAGGTTGAAAAAAATATTGTAGTTTCCCCGGCGGCTCTGGCAGCTGCGAAATATCTGGAAAAAACATTTGGCACACCTTATGAGGTCACTTACCCAATTGTAGAAGAGTTGGTTCCGGATATGGATTATCGGAGAAAGAAAATCCTGATCGTGCATCAGCAGGTTATTGGAAATGCAATGCGTGCAGAAATCAGACGAAGATGCCAGAAAGTAAATGGAGATCCATCTGTTGATAATAATGCAGTTATTACGGTAGCAAGCTGGTTCATGATGAAGCAGGAACTCTCCGAAGAAGGTGACATTTCACTTCGAGAAGAAGATGATTATATGGAGCTTATCAAGAAAGAGGATTACGACATTGTTTTTGCAGATCCGATGATGAAACGCATGACTGAAGATGCTTATAAAATGGCTGGAACAGGTTATGTGGCAGATGCACATGAGACGGAAAGAAAAAGAATTTTTATAGATGCCACACATTTTGCCGTGTCAGGAAAATTGCGTGAGGAAATGAAAAAGCGGGAGGCGTAGAGATGAAAGAAACAGTGACCAGACGAATCCGTGTCTACGGAATTGTTCAGGGAGTCGGTTTTCGTCCAACCGTAAGCCGTCACGCAACGACTTGTAATATCCATGGGAGCGTCAGTAACAAAGGTCCTTATGTAGAGATTTTTGCACAGGCGCCAGAAGCACAGGTGGATAGATTTGTGACCATGATCCGTGAACAGTCTCCGAAACGTGCAGCAATCTTGAAGATGAATATAGAAGACGTTGAAAATCCGGAAATTTATAAAGATTTTCAGATTGTTGAGAGCGAAAAGACGAAAGGGGAAATCTTTGTCTCTCCGGATATTGCAATCTGCGAAGAGTGCAAGGAAGAGATGTATCAGCCGGGGAACAGACGGTATCTGCATCCATTTATTAACTGTACATGCTGCGGACCGAGACTGACTATTTTAGATGCACTTCCGTATGACCGGGAACGTACCAGTATGAAAGAATTTCCAATGTGCCCGGACTGTGAACACGAATACCATGATCCAGAGGACCGCAGATTTGACGCACAGCCTGTTTGCTGCAATAATTGTGGACCACAGGTGTATCTGGCAGAAAGAAGTGAACGAGGACGAGACGCAGTTACTTACGCCAGACGCGTAATCGCGGAAGGCGGAATTGTGGCAGTCAAAGGAATCGGTGGGTTTCATTTGTGCTGTGATGCGACAAAGGAATCAGCCGTGGAACTTTTGCGGACAAGAAAAAAACGTCCGGTCAAACCATTTGCAGTGATGGCACGTAACGAAGAGGCGGTGCGCAGTGTATGTGAACTTAGCGAAGAACAGGAAAAGATACTGACCGGGCATCAAAAACCGATACTGTTGCTGGATAAAAAAGAAGGCGTAAGCAAACTTGCAAAATCGGTAGCTCCTTTTAATCCGAAGGTGGGGATAATGCTTCCTTATGCACCGGTTCAACTATTGTTATTTCAGTATGATGACGGCATTCAGATGCCCGATTTTCTCGTGATGACCAGTGGAAATATTTCCGGTGCACCAATTTGCAGAGATGACCGGGAAGCAAAAGAGGAACTGTCACATTTATGCGACTGCATACTTTCTCATGACCGGAAGATCCGTATCCGTGCAGACGATTCCGTGATGGATTTTTACCGGGAAGAACCGTATATGATCCGAAGAAGCCGGGGGTATGCACCACTCCCATATATGCTTTCAAAAGCGTGGCAAGGGCAGGTACTTGCTGTGGGCGGAGAATTGAAAAATGCATGTTGTATTGGACATGATGACCGGTTTTATCCGGCGCCGTATGTAGGAGATCTGGAAGATCTTCGGACGGTGAAAGCGCTTCAGGAGACAATCACGCGACTGACTGCTTTGCTGGAAGTAGAGCCAGAGCTTGTAGTGGCAGATCTGCACCCGAAGTACAATTCCACAATGGTGGCGCATGAAATGGAGCTGCCAATGATACAAGTGCAGCATCATTATGCGCACGTTTTATCCTGTATGGCGGAAAATGACTGCGCAGGTCCAGTCATTGGCGTTTCCTTTGATGGAACCGGATATGGAACAGATGGTACTATCTGGGGCGGTGAGATTCTGTACGCAGATTATGAACATTTCAAACGAATAGGCAGTATTGAGCCATTCTGGCATGTAGGCGGAGACATTGCTTCCCAAGAAGGATTTCGTATTGCAGTCTCCATCATTGGTGGACTTGTGAGGGAGAAAGAAAACGCAAAAAATATCATAAAAGAATTGGAATTATGTACCGAACCAGAAGCAAATGTGATTCTTACTATGGCACAGCGACATTTGAATGCAATTGAGTCTACAAGTGCAGGAAGGTTGTTTGACGCAGTAAGTGCAATCTTGGGGATTCAAAAAAGTTCTACATTTGAAGGGGAAGCGTCCATGGCACTGGAATTCGCAGCAGAGGCATGGCAGAAAGAACATGAGGCAAAGAATACGGAAAATACCAAAAACGCCAAAAATGCCGAGAATGTCAAGAATGCCCCAAATGCTAAGAATGGTAAGCATACAGATGTTAAGGAGCATGAACATATTTTTTTGCAGACGAATGCAATTGTCTGGCAGATGATCGAGGGCAGAAGACAAGGGGAAGATGTCGGAAAGCTTGCGTATATATTTCATCAGTTGCTTGCAATGGAGATCTGCGCTGCCTGCGAAAATGTACGAACGCAGAAGAAATGTAATCAGGTGGCGCTAAGCGGCGGCGTATTTCAGAACCGTCTATTGTTGGAACTCGTGGAAAAGGAACTTTTAAATCGAAAGTTCCAGGTATTGCGTCATCATCTGATTCCACCAAATGATGGCGGTATCGGGCTTGGCCAGGCAGTTTACGGCATGGCATATCTGAATAAAAAGAAGCAGACAGATAGTAAAAATGTAAAGTAAAAACAGATCTTGAAAGATAAAAAGAATAGATTATGGGAGGTTAAGAGCATGTGTGTTGGATTATCAGCAAAGGTAGTGCGAATAAATGAAGGTATGGCAGTGGTAGATGCTGATGGAGCAAAGAGGGAGGTTTCTGCGGAACTTCTAGATGAACTGGAGCCGGGAGATTATGTAATGGTACATGCAGGAGTTGCAATCGCGAAGATTACGGATGAAGATGAAAGTGAGACAGATCAGCTCATGGAGGATTTATTATAATGGAAGAAAAAAAGAAAACAGCCAGAGAGATCATCGAAGGCTATGATGGTCCTCCGGTGCGGATCATGGAAGTGTGCGGAACCCATACACATGAGATTTTCAGACTTGGAATCCGGAAACTTTTGCCAGAACAGGTGGAACTGATTTCGGGACCGGGGTGTCCGGTCTGTGTAACACAGGTCGGATTCATTGACGAAGCAATTTATCTGGCACTGGAAAGGCAAGTGACGATCTGTACATTTGGTGATCTGGTACGTGTACCGGGAACGAATATGAGTCTTGCCGGGGCAAGAGAAAAGGGTGCGAAAATCCGTATTGTCTATTCTCCAGTAGATGCGAAGGAGTATGCCAAAGAACATCCAAAGGAGCAGGTTACATTCCTTTCAGTCGGATTTGAGACCACCACTCCGTCTGCTTGTCTTTCTGTGAAAAAAGCAAGGGAAGAGGGCTTGACGAACTACTCGATTCTGACAGCGAATAAAACGATGCCGCAGGCATATGAAGCATTGAAGGGAAGCGCAGACATTTTCCTGTATCCGGGACATGTTAATGCAATCACCGGGACGAAGCTGTGCGAAGAATTGGCAAAAGAAGGAGTCAGCGGTGTGGTAGCAGGATTTACAGCAAAAGAACTTTTGACAGCGCTGGCA
>ERZ1673722.3553-NODE-3553-length-11087-cov-15.893492_pt1 | contig 11087 bp, 10 predicted proteins | sample MGYA00580222_ERZ1673722 | MGnify/ENA primary metagenome ERZ1673722 (study PRJEB41218, sample SAMN15661750) | gut metagenome | host: Homo sapiens | place: Canada: London | collected 2015-08-20/2019-03-30 | study: EMG produced TPA metagenomics assembly of...
CCTCGTATCGTCAGCCTTCCCCTCGAGGGGAAGGTGCCCCGTAGGGGCGGATAGGACACAGGCGGTATGAAAGACAGATGAGGAAAGCGGAGAGGTGCGTGGCACATATGGGGAAAGAGTGAGTCTCTTGGCAAAGATTTCTCACTTCGCCTGAAATGACGATGCAGAAATCAGATGTCTCCTAGTCTAATCCCTAATCCCTAGCCACTCATTCCTAGTCACCGGTCACTGCTTCCGAGATTCTCAAAAACCTGCGAAAAATCTTGAACAGTTCTTGAAAACAGTATATAATTAACAAGTTATTATGAATACATATATATAACGGCATCGCGGGGCGGATCTTTGCATCGGGGGCATTTATCATTCTGACCGCAGGCGGGCAGTGTTTCCCCAGATCCTCTCCGACTTCTTGCCGTGATCTTTCTTTCTCATGAAAGGTACTCATCGTGGATAGAAAACAGCACACCATCCAGAAACCGGTTACTTACAAAGGCAATGGCCTGCACTCCGGGCTGCCTGTGACCATGACCATGCATCCGGCCAAAGCCGGCATGGGCATCCTCTTCCGGAGAAGCGATCTTGCGGGCGCGCCGACAGTCGCTGCGAAGAGCCAGAATATCACCAATACCATGCGCGCAACTACGCTCGAGGACGGCGCGGCGAAAGTTTTCACCGTCGAGCATGTCCTCTCCGCACTCTTTGCGCTTCACATCGACAACTGCCTGATCGAGATGGACTCTGCCGAGCCGCCGGTCGGCGACGGCTCGTCCAAGACCTTTGTCGACATGGTGCTCGAAGCCGGCATCGAAGAGCAGGAAGAAACCATCCCGGTCCTCACGCTCGATCACAGCGTCGCTGTCTATGAGGGCGACAAGAAATTCATCGCCGCGCTCCCCTATGATGGCCTTCGCGTGACCTTCACCTCCATCAATCCGCATCCGCTCCTCGGCTGCCAAACGCTGGACGTGATCCTTGACGAAGAAAGCTATCGAAAAGAAATCTCTCCCGCCCGCACCATTGGCTTCACATGGGAGCTCGAAGCCATGAGAAAGATGGGCCTTGGCAAAGGCGGCACGCTGGAAAATGCGGTCGTCTACTCCGAAGACAAATGTCTCTCGAAGCTCCGCTTTCAGGATGAACTGGTCCGTCACAAGATCCTGGATATCTTGGGCGACATTTCCCTCGTGGGCCCGCTGCAGGCGCACATCATCGCCGTCCTCGGCAGCCACAAGCTGAATGCCGAGCTGTCTGAAAAGCTGCAGGCACTGAAATAATGAGGAATGGTGATGCAGCACATCGTTATCAGGAAGCATCGCGCATTTTTCCGGTGACCAGTGACTAGTCACTCCTAATCCCTAATCCCTAGCTGCTAGTCACAAGCTACTAGTCACTTAAAATAGATTCCCATCCCCGTACATTTTCAAGGAGGAAACACTTATGGAACTCAACGTAGAAGAAATCATGGAAATCCTGCCGCATCGCTATCCGATGCTCTTGGTCGACAAGATCACCGAGCTTGTCCCGATGGACTATGCCATCGGCGTGAAGTCCGTCACCATGAATGAACCATTTTTCCAGGGGCATTTCCCGGGACATCCCGTCATGCCGGGCGCTCTCATCTGTGAAGCCATGGCGCAGGTCGGCGGCGTAGCGCTCCAGTATCCGGAAGAAAACAGAGGCCTCATCCCGATGTTCACCGGCATGGATCACGTCCGTTTCCGCTCTCCGGTTCTCCCCGGCGATCAGATGGTCACCAAGGCTGTCATCAAGAAGATCATCGGTCGCATGGGCAAAGTCCACTGCGAATGCTCGGTCGATGGCGTGCACAAGGCAGAAGCGGATTTCCTCTTCTACCTGCTCAATCCGAATGAAGGGCCGGAAGACAAGAAATAAGAAGGTCCCCGGGTCAGGGGTAGCCCCGGGGACGTGCCGTCCTTTGATTGGGGATGAAAGCCTCTCTTGAATGAGAAATGAGAAATGCGAAATGGTGGTGCGACGCATAAGAATATAGAAGCGCCGCGGAGGTTTGAAATTAGCGGTTTTCTCGTATCGCAAACCTAATCCCTAGTCACCAGTCACTCGAGGCTGCGGATCCCTGATCCTGATTTTTTCAAAATTTCAAAATGGTTAAAAATCGGCGAAATAGAGAGAGAATAATAATAAACGGCGATAGATCGCCGGATTTCGCTTGAGATGAAAGTATAATTTGACTGTTTATGGGCGGATTATGTATTAAGAAAACTTAAACACGCCTTTGGGCGGTCAAGAAATCAGCGCAAGCTGTCATAAAGGGGAAAGAACAATGGAACTCAAAGTATTGAAAAACGAGGCACCGGATATCCATCCGTCAGCCGTTATTCATCCGAGCGCAATCATTCACAAGAATGTAGTCATCGGTGCTTATGCCTACATCGGAGAAAACTGCGAGATCGGCGAAGGCACCATCATCGGACCGCATGCTGTCATCGCGAAGAATGTCCGCATGGGTAAAGAGAATCACATTTATCCGCATGCGGTCATTGGAGAAGACCCGCAGGATCTGAAATTCGCAGGCGAATACAGCACTGTCGTCATCGGCGATCACAATCTTCTCCGTGAATACGTCACCATTCACAGAGCGACCGGAGAAAACTGCGAGACACGCATCGGCTCTTACAATATGCTGCAGGCTTATACCCATGTCGCGCATAACTGTTGCTTTGGCGACCACATCGTCATGTCCTCCTTCTCGGGCGCGGCAGGTCATGTCACTGTCGAAGATCATGCGGTCATCGGCGGCATGAGCGGTCTTCACCAGTTCGTCAAGATCGGTGCCTGCGCCATGGTCGGCGGCATGTCCAAGATCGTGCAGGACGTCTGCCCTTACGTCATCGCAGATGGCAATCCGGCCCGCATCGTAGGGCTGAACAGCGTCGGCCTTTCCAGAAATGGCATCACACCGGAAGGCAAGAGCCTCCTCAAGAAGGCCTATCGCATCATTTTCCGCTCCGGCATGAAGCTCTCTGAAGCCATCGAAGAAATGGAGCAGGACTTCCCGTCCACACCGGAAGTAGAGCATCTTCTCCGCTTCCTGCGCAACTGTGAACGCGGACTCTGCCGTACCAGAGAAAGAGACAGATAAAAGGCAAATAAAAAACACCCGCAGCGTACCCCTTCGCTGCGGGTGTTTTGATTTGTCGTGCTAAGACCATCTCATTTTCCTGAAAAACGTCGGGGGAAAAGTGAGGAGTGGAGGAAGGGGCGCGCAATTCATAAAGCGCCCCAATACCCCTTTATATGAAATTCCGCGGCGCTTCCATATTTTTATGCGCCGCACCACCATTTCGCATTTCTCATTTCTAATTTCTCATTCGCGCAAGACTTTCAAACGCAATCAGGGGGGCGGCACGCCCTAACCTTGAATCCGCTTTTATATTTTCCCGATCGCGACCGACACGACGCCTTCGGAGTAGGGAGCGATGTCGTAAGGCTGATAGATGGCATAGACCACACGGTTCTTGCCGACGTAGAAATTGGTCGGAAGCTCTGTCACGGCATGGTCATCGAAGAGATGGATGTTCTTCTTCTTCGCGGTCACCTCGATGCACTGGTTCACATCATAGACCGTGAGGGCAGGAAGGATATCCTTCAGAGAGAGAAGGTCGCCGGCGCTGTTCCATGTGAGCCCCTTGGCGTATGTCTCGCCATGCGCGGCGCCGGCGCGGAGCGTCTGGGAGATGAGGACGATGCTCGTGATGCCCTGCGTGTTGTTGATATAATTGCCGATCATTCCTTCATGCCATGTCATCCAGCCGAGCGTCTTGCCATATTCATTCTCCTTGCGGAGAGACGCGGTGAAGTCAGCCTTCTCACGGCCGATGACGGCATTCACCTTGCCGGCATATTCCGCATTGTTGGCCTGCGAGAGGAGATAGGGCGTCTTCATCACCGCATGGTCCGTATCGAAGGCATCCGTGCGGAAAGCGCCCGAGCGCTCCTGGGCGGATGTTCCCAGTCCCGGCCAGAGCGAAGCCTCCGCAGAAGGCATCGCGAAAAGAAGCGCACCGGTGAGCGCGAAGATGGAGAGATAATTTGTGAGTTTCATGGGAAAGCCCCCTTTCTTTTCTTCATTATAGCATAAAAGAAGAGGGTTGTCGGGTTCGGGGGTTCGGGGTTCAGGGGTGTGATGGCAGCTTCGTTGCAAAATATAATATAGTTGCGGCGGAGCCGCTATTCCATGAAATTTGAAAACAGAGATGAGTGGCTAGGGATTAGGAGTGACTAGTGACTGGGATTCTCCGACATCGTCATCCCGAGCGTAGCCCTCGATCTTTGCTGCACTGCGGAAATCAGTGTGCATGCGCAGAGGAAAAACGATGTCCTGGTGCTGCCTCACATCAGGCAATGAGCGTTCTGCCATAGAGATTTCCTGGTTACGCTCGAAATGACGATGGCGCGAAGCGCTATCAAAACTCCGCGGCGCTTCATTATTTTTTGCGCCGCACCAACCCCTTTGAACCCGTAGAACCTATAGAACCTGCTGAATCTCTTTCGCAATGAAATCAAAGGGAAACTCGCCCGATGAGCTAACCCTGAACCCCGAACCCTGAACCCCTCGTTTATGCTACAATAAGGCAAAGACAACTGTATTTCTCCAAAGGAGGCCCTACTATGAATCCACGGGAACGGATCGAAGAGAGAGAATACGATGTCCTGTCGTCGCGCGCCTTTCATGTGAAAGAGGCGAAGCGGATGCATGCGGAGGCGAAGGACCCGCTCCGGACGGACTTTGCGCGGGATCGCGACCGCATCCTCCACAGCAATTCCTTCCGGCGGATGAAGCACAAGACGCAGGTCTACATCGCGCCGCAGGGCGATCACTATCGAACGCGAATGACGCACACGCTCGAAGTCGCGCAGATCGGGCGGACGATGGCACGCGCGCTGTCCCTGAATGAAGACCTCGTGGAAGCGATCGCGCTCGGGCATGACCTCGGGCACACGCCCTTTGGCCATGTGGGAGAGCAGGCGCTGCAGGAGATCTATGGCCACTTCGAACATAATGAGCAGAGCGTCCGCATCGCGGAGAAACTCGAGGGGGACGGCGCAGGGCTGAATCTGACGCTCCCTGTTCTCGACGGCATGCTGAACCATTGCGGGCCGCTCCAAGCACACACGCTCGAAGGCAGTCTGATCAAGTATGCCGATCGCATCGCCTACCTCTGCCATGACTATGAGGATGCGGAGTCGATGGGTCTTATCACCGCAGCCGATGTGCCGAAAGAAATCCGCCGCCGCATCGGGACGACGCACTCCTCTATGATCACTGCGATGGTGACCGATGTCGTGGAGCATTCGATGCAGGATGAGACGGACGGCATCCATATGTGCGAGGAGGGTGACAGAATCCTTTTGGATTTCAGGAAATTCATGTTCCGCGCCGTTTATATGTCGGACAACCTCATCCCTGATCGCAATCGCGGAAGCCATGTGGTGAAGATGCTCTTTTCCTACTACACGGAGAGGGATAAATCAGGGGCCTTCTATGACCGTCTCCCCGAGAAACAGCTCCGCCTCGCCGAGGGCGATATCCCCCGCGCGGCCGTAGACTACATTTCAGGGCTCACCGATAATTTCGCCATCAATCTGTATGAGGACATCTTCGTGCCAAGGTATTGGACATTTAAAAAGGGGTAGCCCTGGGACGTGCTGCCCTTTGATTGTGGATGAAAGCTTTGCTCGAATGAGAAATTAGAAATGAGAAATTAGAAATGTTGGTGCGGCGCATAATAATGAGAAAGCACCGCAAACATAAAAGTCGGTTTTTGTGCAATAAGACGTATGATATTACTATACACGTCACACTGCAAATCCCCAATGCATAGTCTTGTGACTGAAGGGAGGTGCTTTTGCGTATGCTGGAATCATTTTTTTCTCTCGGTCGCAGCAAGTGTGGTTGCGTACTACCTTTGCAAATGGCTTGACCGGTAAAGAGGCAGTCAGTGATAAGCCGGAAGAAGCTTAAGGAAACACTGATTAAATCGTTGTCAGATTTTACTCTTGAATTTTTATGCATGGCGAGGAATAACCTGACGCGAATAGCGAGCTATTTAAGGAAGGCTATGACGAAGCTATGCATAAAAATTCTTGTAGAAGCTGACTCTGCGATTGAATCAGCGTTTCCTTAAACTTGTGCTTTGAACAAGAAGAGCCCCCTTGAGATGGTCTAGATCTCAAGGGGGCTCATTCTTTTGTGCTTTTACGGATGCTGAATCCATTTCGCATCATCATTGTAGCACGATCACATGGGGCGGTCAAGAACTCCTGGGCGCGCATGACGATAGCTTCCTTGAGATCCCTGAGGTTTGAAAGCGGGGATGAGTAGCTAGGGATTAGGAGTGACTAGTGACTTGTGACTTGTGACTAAAAGACTTTAGACTCCCGTATCGTCATTTCGAGCGCAAGCGAGAAATCTTTGCCATTCGCGGGCAGGTGAGCCATGTTTGGAAAGTTCAAAACGGGAAACCTGCTATCGAAAGATTTTGGAGCATCGCCACTATTTGTAATCCGCGGCGCTTCTGGTCTTATGCGCTGCACCATCCCCGCTGAACCTTTTGAACCTATAGAACCCGCTGAACCTCTTTCACACGTAATCAAGGGGCACCTCGCCCCAAGGCTAACCTAGGGAAACGCTGATTAAATCAGACTCTGCGATTAAATCAGCGTTTCCCTGGAATCCATCCTCTTTCCCGTTTGACAGTCCGCTTCATTTGCGATAAAATGTTTTCTATACATTTAAATCTATCGATAACAGGCGACGGATAGAGACGGCGCGCGTGGACGGGAAGAAAAGGGGTTTGTTATGGAATTTCAGCCAAGTTACAAAGAGTTTGCACTGATTTTTAAAGCGCTCTCTGATGAGACGCGACTGCGGGTGATCGACATGCTGTCATGCCGCGAGATGTCTGCCTGCGACATTCTTTCGAATTTCACGCTGTCGCAGTCGACACTGTCTTATCACATGAAAATCCTGATCGAGTCCGGGGTGGTGAATGCGCGCCGTGAGGGTCTATGGACGAAGTATCGGATCAATGATGAGACCTTCAACAAGCTGATGGACTTCCTGCCTGAGCTGTACAAGCTGAAAGACAAATGCATCTGCCAGCAGATCAAGTACTGCAAGGCAGAAGCACCGGAGGAAGGGAAAGACGTATTTGGTAACTAAGAAAAGCCGCCTTGATGATCTCAAGGCGGCTTTTTTGCGCGCTGTGAGGTGGCTGGGGATGAGTGACTAGGGACTAGTATTGCGTATTTCGATTAAGAGAACTTTCAATCGACATACAAATGCAGTCAGAATTAACGCCGTAGCAACTTGCTTCCCCCGTCGGGGGAAGTGCCGAAGGCAATGTGTGCAAGCGAACTGGATTTTTATGAGCGAAGCGACGCTAAAATCCAGTGAGACGCCATTTCGAGCATAGCGTAGCGAGATGGGGCATGCCAGTGGTATAGCGTACTATGTTGAATAGTCCGATACTATCGATATTCCAACACTTTCATGCAATACCGCTGCGTAGCCCCCTCAGCCCTTCGGGCAGCTCCCCCCGATGGGGAGCCAAGAATGTTCTGCCGCTTAACTTAATAGCATTACCTAGAGGGGAAGGCTGCGATACGAGAATATCATCCTCTAAAAAAGGCGGCGAAGCCGCCACCTGAACCCTGAACCAAATGAAAGCAAAAAGGGGCTGTGAAGAAATGAGGATTCATTTCTTCACAGCCCCTTTCTCTATCCATCTTTTTTCCTCGCGGCATTTATTTCATGCTATAATAAAGACACATCGTTCAATAGTGTTTTCCCAGGAGGTAGAAAAGAAGATGGACGACGGCCACATATGGCTTGAACTGATTATCATTATCCTGCTTGTTTTAGGCAATGCGGTATGTTCTCTGGCGGAGATTGCCATCGTCGGGGCGCGGAAGACGAAGCTGCAGGAGCTCATCGACGAAGGCAATAAGAGCGCGGTGTATGCGCTGCGCCTTGCCGAGGAGAAGGAAGAGCTTTTTGCGACCATTCAGGTGGGCATCACCACCATCAGCATCATCACGGGTATGTTTTCGGGGGCGTCGCTGGCGGGGCCTTTGGCGGGTGAGATGGAGAAGATTTCCTTCCTCGCTCCGTATGCGCGTGAGGTCAGCATGGTGACGGTGATGGTACTTGTCACCTATTTCTCGCTCATCATCGGCGAGCTGGCACCGAAGTGGATCGCCATCGCGGTGCCGGAGAAGGCGGCGTGCGTCATCGCGCGTCCGATGATCATCATGGCGACGGTATGCCGGCCGCTGGTGTGGTTCTCCACATGGTCAACGAAGATCGTGGTCGGATTTCTTGGCGTGAAGATGGGCGGCGAGCAGCCGGTGTCGGAGGAGGAAATCAAGGTCCTTCTGCAGCAGGGGGCGCGCCTTGGCACTTTCGATAAGGAAGAGCCTGAGATTATTGATAATGTTTTCGAACTGAATGACCGCACGGCATCAGACTGCATGACGGCGCGTCCGCAGCTTGACTGGCTGGATCTGGAGGATGAAGAGAAGAAGATCTGGGCGGATATGATGGAGTCATCCCACTTCCGCCTGCCGGTCGGCAAGGGTTCGCTGGATGATTTCAAGGGTCTTGCGGATGTGTCCGAGATCCTGATCGATCAGCACAAGCACCCGGGCAAGCCTTTGAAGGCGTCGGTCATGGATACGATCCATCAGCCGCTTTTCATCCCGGAGACGCTCATCCTGACGAAGCTCCTGCAGCTCTTCCGCACGCGCGGGGTGCATGAGGCGATCGTCATCGATGAGTACGGGACTTTGTCCGGCCTCGTGACGCTGCATGATGTGCTGGAGGAGATCGTAGGGGATATGCCCGGAGACAAAGAGGATATCCTGGAAGAGCAGAATAAATTCATCCGCCGCGGCGAGCATGCCTGGCTGGTGGAGGGTCTCTGCTCCATTGATGATTTCCGCGAGCATTTCCATATCGAGGGAGAGCTGCCCGGAGAGAAAGAGGCCTACTACAAGACGCTCGGCGGTTTCCTCACCTACCTTCTGGGCTACATCCCGAAGGAAACAGAAAAGGTCACTTATGGGCGTTTCACTTTCGAGATCGTGGACTGCGACAACAGGCGCATCGACAAGGTATTGGTGACGGAAGGCACGGCTTCCGCAAAGGAGTAAAAAATGAAGACGAAGAACTGGAAGGAAACTCTCGCGGCCATGAGCCGGCGGATCGATGAAGACCGCGCATTCCTGCAGAGCTACATGCTGGATCCCTGTCTGGATAACCGTCCGGCGGAGGAAGAACGTCTGAAGGATCTCATCGCTCTTGCCGATGAGATGGAGGAGATCCTGACGGATCTGATCGAGAAGGGCGGCGAAGCAGCCGTCTCGCTGGATACGGATGAGGGCGATATCAATATCGAGTACAAGACCCATACGCTGGGACGGCCCGATGGCGAAGATAATATCGATGGCGACTGGGAGATTTCCGAAGAAGAGATGCATCCGGCCGGTGAAGAGCTGACGCTTCCGGAGGAGGAAAAGCTCATCTCCGCCAAGGTCAAGAAGTGCAAGAAGCACAAAAAAGGCAAGAAGGATAAGAAAAAGAAGAAAAATAAAAAGTAAAGGCAAAGGGGACTTGGAAGGGGATAAGTCCCCTTTTGTGGTTTAGGGGGGGTAGCCCGTGGGCGGGGCGCCCTTTCGGGGATGAAAGCTTCGCATAAATTAGGAATTGGGAATGAGGAATTAGGAATGAGGAATGAAGGTGGCGGCTTCGCTGCAGAGTATAAATAGGGCGATGCCCGAAGGCGGTATTCAAGTCACTAGTCCCCAGTCACCAGTCACTAGTCACTCCTAATCCCCAATCCCTAATCCCTAGCTACTCATCCCTGCTTTCAAACTTCAGGGTTAGCCCTTGGGGCGTATCGCCCCTTGATTTCGGATGAAAGCTTTGGTTGAATGAGAAATTAGAAATGCGAAATGGTGGTGCGGCGCCAGATCCTTCGACTCAGTTCTCACTGTTCCGCCTTTACATGATCGAACATCCGACATTTCACTCCGCTCAGGATGACGAAATGCGCCGCGGAGTATAAAAGGGCGATGCCCGAAAGTCGTATTCCAGTCACCAGTCACCAGTCACTAGTCACTCGCGGTTCCTAATCCCTAATCCCTAGCTGCTAATCCCCAGTCACCAAAAAGGAGGCCCACTATGCGAAACTATCACTATGCCAAGGCCGGCGAGGTCATGTATCACACCGGTCTTACGAAGGAACATCTGGCGGGCGCGCGCTACGCGGTCGTGCCCGGCGATCCGGGACGGGTGCCGGGGCTGGCGAAGGCGCTGGATCCGTCTGCCGTTTTTCTCACCTCGCATCGCGACTATACGAGCTGGCTGGCCCGCGTCTCCGGTGAGCCGGTGCTTGTCATGTCGACGGGGATGGGCGGGCCGTGCATGAGCTTTGCGGTGGAAGAGCTGGCGCGTCTCGGGGTCACGACCTTTCTCCGCGTGGGGACGACGGGCTCCATTCAGGAGGGACTTGAGCTCGGCGATCTGGTGATCAATCGGGCTTCGGTGCGCCGCGACGGCGCCTCGAAGGCATATGCACCCGCGGAGTATCCGGCTGCGGCGGATATGACGGTGACACTGGCGCTCATGAAAGCCGCGGAAAGTCTCAAGGTGCCGCATCAGGTCGGCGTCTCTATCTCGACCGATTCCTTCTGGCCAGGGCAGGAGCGCTATGACAGCTTCTCCGGCTATGTCAGGACATCGTATCAGGGGCTTCTCTCTGATTTTCAGGCGATGGGATGCACGAATTTCGAGATGGAGAATGCAACGCTCTTCACGCTGGCGAGCGTCATGGGCCTTCGTGCCGGCTCTGTCTGCGGTGTCGTGGCGAAACGGACGGAGAGTGAATCCATCGCACCGCAAGAGGTGTATGCGCTCGCAGAAGAGCGTTTCCAAAAGACAGTGAGACGGGCGCTTGAGATGCTGATCGGACATTTCATGGTGACGCTGTAAAAAAAGGGGCTGTGAAGAAATGAATCCCCATTTCTTCACAGCCCCTTTTTAC
>ERZ1673722.3557-NODE-3557-length-11076-cov-5.425642_pt1 | contig 11076 bp, 7 predicted proteins | sample MGYA00580222_ERZ1673722 | MGnify/ENA primary metagenome ERZ1673722 (study PRJEB41218, sample SAMN15661750) | gut metagenome | host: Homo sapiens | place: Canada: London | collected 2015-08-20/2019-03-30 | study: EMG produced TPA metagenomics assembly of...
GTGGGATAAGCTTCTGATTCTGGACGAAATGTATCGTAGAGTCTTTTTTATCCAGGAAGAAAAGTTTCGCATGCAATTAAAGGAGAAACATGGAGCAGAGTATACAATCTAACCGGGCAGGTAGTACGGAAGAGGTAATCCGGCAAAGAAGGCAGCGAACGATACTTCGGAAGCTTCGTGGCAGTGATCTTAGAAAAGCAGCATTTCTTACGGTCTTTCTTGTGCTTCTGTTCAGGTGTGTGTTCGGAGTGACATTTGAGTATGGAAGTGATATGAAACCGGCAATCGGTGACAAAGATCTGTTATTATACTACCGCCTGCAGGACTCATATACGGGAGGTGATGTAGTCGTATATGAAAAGCGAGGAGTAGAGATGGTCGGAAGAATTGCGGCGATGCCTGGTGAGACAGTGGAAATTACGAAGGACGGACAGCTTGTCATAAATGGTTATACACAGGCAGATATAAACCAGGAAGATATGTATAACCCGGGAAATGAAAATGGTACAGGAAAAGTAACGCTTAAAAGTCAGCAATATTATATTTTAAGTGATGATCATAGTGTGTCCAGAGACAGCAGGACACTGGGAGCGGTATCGAAAAACGAGATTCGGGGACTTGTTATCACTGTGATCCGAAGGAGAAATATATAATCAAAAAAAGAAATAAAAAAGTTGCTTTAGAATATGGAAAGGAATGTAAGGTATGAAAAAGTTTACTAAAAAACTGGTAGCATCTGTGCTGTCCACAGCAATGATTATGGGCATGTCATTAACTGCATTTGCAGCGAATTCGCAAACACAGGGAATTAGTGTTAATGGATATTCTGGACCTGGAAGGCAGATTACCAAGACCTGGTCAGTTGCAGAAAATGGATTACTCAATGATTCAGAAACATTTGATTTTGCATTAAAGTATACAGGTTCTGATGCAATCGGAACCAATGCTCCGAGCACACCGACATTTAATGGAAGTGAAATGACACAGAATAATGCCACAAAGACGGCGCAGATTACATCAGCATGGAAGACAAAGGCAGCAGGCGGAGCAAGTTCCAGTGAAACATTGTCTTATGATGAGTTATTCGACGGAATTAGATTTACAGATCCGGGGTTATATCACTTCATGTTAAGAGAGAATCCGGGACACAATCCCAATATTGCCTATTCTGATCAGTCTTATTTGTTAGATGTTCAGGTTGTATGGGAGACAGAAGATAACGGATCCCAGACAGGAAATTTAAAGGTATCAGGCATTGCAACAACGAGTGTGGCAACCAATCAGAAAAGTGAAGGGGTAGGATTTGAAAATACAGAAGCTGATGCAGAATCTTTAAAAATAACAAAAACTGTTTCCGGAAGTGCTGCAAATAAAAATGATGAATTCACTTTTACTGTTATTGTAAATGGAATTGATGGAACTTATTCTACAAACAAAGCAGATGTTACAGTGACAAATGGAGAGGAAACTACATTTACACTGAAACACGGCGAGACATTTGAAATTAAAAACCTTCCGGTAGGGGCAGACTATACTGTAAAGGAAATTGACTCAAAAGGGTATGATACAACAAATGTCAGTGTGAATGGTGAAAATGCAGTTGAAAGTAAGAGTGCAAATGGAACAATTAATCTGGATGCAACAAACACAGTTGCTTACACCAATATTGACACAGTTACTCCACCGACAGGTGTGATCCTTCATTTTGCCCCAGTCCTTCTTGCATTTGTAGCGGCGTTCGGTGGATGCCTCGTATTTTTCCGTCGTAAGAGAATCTAAGGATGGAACGAACGCCGGAGTATTATCTGACTAAAGGGCTTGATATGGTTGTAAATGGCGTGGCGGCAGTTATTTTTTTATGCTGCCTCGCCTATGCCGGTTATGCGCTGTGGGACAACTGGAGCATTTTAGATGGCTCGGAAAATGCACTGAAAACGATGGTGGAATATAAACCAGACGAAGCAGAAGGACTTTCTTATAATTTCAGTCAGCTTATGGCTATGAATCCGGATGTATGTGGATGGATTGTTATGGATCATACAGGAATCGACTATCCAATAGTTCAGGGAGAGGACAATTTTGAATATCTGGATAAGGATGCACTTGGAAATCCGGAGATATCCGGAAGTATCTTTTTGGACTGGCAGAATAATCGGAAGTTTACAGATCCATATATGGTACTTATGGGGCATCATATGCAGGCAGGAAAAATGTTCGGTGATCTGGATAAATATAGTGATGAAGCATTTTTTCAGAAAAATTCAACTGGGAAAATTTATCTGCCGGACCGGGTGCTATACCTGGAAACAGCTGCGTTTCTTACAGTAGATGCATATGACAAATATATTTATCGAACTCAGTGGGATAATGTATCGGAAAGGCAGGAGCTTTTGAAACGCATTTATGAACAGGCGCAGTATACAAGAGGAGAAGAACTTACGACGGAAGATCAGATGGTAGCACTGTCGACCTGTTCTACAAGTGGAACAAATGCAAGACATGTTCTCATATGCAGGATTGTGCACAGCAGTGCTTCGGAGGAAGGAAGTGGAAAAGTATATGTGGAGACGGAAAATGAATGAGAAAATGCGGGGGATAAATATACAAGAGAAGGCAAGTATGTGTGGAAAATGTAAAATGTGGCTGGTAATGGTGGTTTTTGCACTGATATCTACAGCGATGCTATCTTCAGTGAAAATTCATGCAGCAAGTGCAGAAGAAAACCAGATGGCAGATGTAGAAACAAATCATGTGACAGCAGTAGAGAATACACAGGAGCAGATAACGGTCAATATTCCTGTGAAATTAAAAAATACTGGAAACTCGCAACAAAACGAAATATTTTCGTTTCTATTAAAACAAAATGATGAACAAAGTCCGATGCCGAAGATTTCAAAAGTTCAGCTAACAGAAACAAAGAAAGATGCATTTCAAATTCAGTATGAAAAGCCGGGGGTGTACAGATATACGATCAGCCAGGTGTCTGGTGATGGAAAAAACTGGATATATGACCAGTCCGAGTATTCCCTGGAAGTCTATATTATGAGAAACGAACAGACAGATACGCTACAGTCACTTATTATTGCATACAATGCAAAAGGCGAGAAAGTTGATCCTGTTTTTATGAACAGATATCAGGCACCGGAAGCCAAACAAAAAAGCATGACGGTCAAGACTGGGGACAGCGCAGATATAAAAACTCTGACAGGTCTGATGTTGATCTGTGGAGGAATTATGATCGGGACTTACGAATATAAAAAGAAAATAGAAAAAAAGTAATTGTTCATTAGTTATTATATGCAAAAAGAAAATAACAGACAGAAAGTTTCACAGGAAAGCAGAGCGCATCACCTTATTAACGATTGTAAGGTGAGCGCTCTTTTAATCTATAACTGAAGTTTATATATAGAGATTAACAATTTGAGGACTATTGTAGGGAGTGTTAAACTATAAATAGTACGTATTTTACAGATGGGAGGAAGCATTATGGTAAAAAAAGGAACCTGTGGTTTATGTCAGGGCGGCTGTGCAGTAGTTTATACCATTGAAAATGGGAAAATTGTGAAAGCAGAACCGGATAAAGAATCTCCGAAAGGAAGATTATGTCCGAGAGGAGCACTGGTACCAGATATTCTTTATGGGGAGGAGCGTATCAAACGTCCATTGCTCAGAGTTGGCGAGCGTGGAGAAGGAAAATTCCGGGAGTGCAGTTGGGAAGAGGCTATCGATAAGGCTGCAGAATTACTAAAGAAAACCGCAGATACATATGGCGGCAGATCTCTGGCATCTTACTATGGACGAGGTATTTTAGGGCTTCCTGTAACAAGACTTTGTGGCAAAGGTGATGGAAGCGGCAAAGGGAAATTTCTTATAAATCTGGGTTCTGTCAATGATATGAATTGTTCATCCATCTGTAATCTGGCATCCAGTACAGTGACGCCTGGAACACTTATGGGTCTGAATACGAGAATGATGGTGCAGGAGATTGAAGAAAGTGATTATATTATCTCATGGGGTAAAAACTCTGCCAGTGACGATGGTCCGCAGGTGATGTTGCATCGTATTAAGGAAGCTCAGAAGCGAGGAGCAAAATTGATCGTGATAGATCCAAGGCAGGAAGGACTTGGCAAGATTGCAGACTGGTGGATTCCGATTACGCCGGGTTCCGATGGAGCACTTGCCCTTGCAATGCTGAAACTGATTATAGACAGTGGACGTTATGACCATGAATTTATTGAGAAATATACAAGAGGATTTGAAGAGTTTAAAGCTTATCTGGATACACAGACAATGGAGCAGCTTTCAAAATGGTGTGGCATTTCAGTGACAGATATTGAAAAGCTGACAGATATTTTCTGTTCTACTGCAAAGATTCCGCTTGTTGCCTATACGGGTCTGGAATATCAGCTCAGTGCAATTCAAAATAACCGTGCAATCTTTGTATTGTGGGCAATTACCGGGAAGTTGGACGCGCCGGGTGCAATCTATCTGAATGCAAAAGGACTGGAGACGCCGAAGCTTTTTGAAATACCAGAAGATGACAAACCAATCGGAGTAGATGAATTTCCGTTATTTTATAAATTCAGTGGTCTGGGACAGTTTTCGCGTTTTCCGAAAGCAGTATTAGAAGACGAGCCATACCCGGTCCGTGGACTTATGATTTTAGGAGGATCGCCGGTATTGTCATTCCCGGATAGTAAAAGCTGGCGTGAAGCATATAAAAAATTAGATTGCCTGATCGTTCTGGATCGTTACTTTACAGAAGATGCCCGATATGCAGATGTAGTTTTTCCGGCCTGTTCGTTATTCGAAGTGCCAAAAGCTGTACCAGGACCAGAAGGACCACATATTGTGGAACCCCTGATTGAGCCAGTCGGAGAATCTAAAAACGATGTGTTAATTATGGGAGCAATTGCCAAAAAACTTGGATTTGGTGATAAACTTCCACAGACAGAAGAAGAACTTAGAAGCTGGCTTCTTAGTGGAACTGCGCCATATGCAGGAGATTTTGGGACAAGTGCAGACCAGAAAAAAGAAAAGCATTATAAGAAATATGAAACAGGTGAGTTAAGAGCAGATGGAAAACCGGGATTCCCGACACCGTCCGGAAAGCTGGAAATTTGTTCTACAATTCTGGAGGAAAATGGATTTGTCCCATATCCAGAGTATAAGGATGTTCGTTCAATTCCGGAACTTGCTGGTAAAGAATATCCATTTACTATGACAAGTGGAGCAAGAAGCAATAACCGTATGGGTGTGTTTGGGGCAAATCTAGACAAAATTGCTGAGATTGAACCGTATCCGTTTGTAGATATCAATGAGGAAGATGCAAAAGAAATTGGTATCAAAGATGGCGACATGGTAAAAGTAATAACGCCATTCGCAGACGGAACATTTAAAGCGAAAATCCGTGGCATTGCAAGACATGCAATACATATTCCACATGGAGGTGGAAGCGCCTATATGGCAGAACCTTGGAAAACTGGAAATGTCAATGATTTGTGTAGTCTGGATTATGCAGATCCGATGACAGGATTTGTACTTATTAAATCTGTACCATGCCGGGTAGAGAAAGTATAGTAAACAGTAATAATAAAAATGATAAAAAAATAACGATAAAAGTATAAGAAAAAGGATTGACTTTTTTTAACATAGGTGATAAAAAGGTACTATGTGAATAAAGAATTTGCTTGATAGAGGTGCGGGATTCATCAGTAATGATCGGCGACAGCTTGGGAAGCTGCCGGACATGAAAGGGGAGACCGCCGAAGAAAATGTAATATCCCAAGTACATTTTCTGGGGCGTGGCAGAATATGCTGCGAACTGTCACATCGGTGGAGCGCTATCAGAGTATAATAAAGAATAGACCGTAAGGAGAAAGAACGGGATATTTGGACTGATGAATTATACCGTGAGTGCACGACGCAGATGCATTCACGGTTTTTCTATTTAGATTTATAGTTGACATGAAAATGTTTCATGACAGGTATGAAAAACAGGTATAAGATTTGTGGTAGAAAAGATATAACCAGGCAGAGCTTTATTCCGAAAATATTAAATTACATAAAGGAGTAGAGATTATGTTGAAAAAGAGAAAACCGGCAGCCTGGGGGGCTGTAGTTTGTCTTCTGATGCTGGCTATGAGTTCTGTCACAGTTTTTGCAGCAGAAGAGACAACAGAGTATGTGCCAAAGATGTATGCATCTTTTTGGGCGCTGGTGCCACCGGTTGTAGCAATCGTGCTGGCACTGATCACAAAAGAAGTTTACAGTTCTTTATTTGTAGGAATTGTGATCGGAGGACTTTTCTGGTCAGGATTTTCATTTGAGAATACAGTACTTCATGTATTTCAAGATGGTATTGTAGGGGTTCTGACAGACAGCTATAATATGGGAATTTTAGTATTCCTTGTGATTCTCGGAATCATGGTGTGCATGATGAATAAAGCAGGAGGTTCCGCTGCATTTGGCCGTTGGGCGAGCGTACACATTAAGACAAGAATCGGAGCCCAGCTTGCGACAATCGTGCTTGGAGTTTTGATTTTTATTGATGATTACTTTAACTGCCTGACCGTTGGAAGTGTTATGAGACCAATCACAGATAAGCATCAGGTATCAAGAGCGAAGTTAGCTTACCTGATTGATGCTACGGCAGCCCCGGTATGTATCATTGCACCGATTTCCTCATGGGCGGCGGCAGTTACCGGATTCGTAGAGGGAGAGGACGGATTTTCCATTTTTCTCCGTGCCATTCCATTTAACTATTACGCACTTCTGACAATCCTGACCATGGTTCTTCTTGTTGTGTTAAAGATTGACTATGGCTCAATGCGTGTCCATGAAGATAATGCATTAAGAGGAGATATTTATACTACACCGGACAGACCGTACGCAGATGCACAGGATGATGTAGTTGAAGAAAAAGGCGGCGTGATCGATCTTGTATTTCCAATTCTTGTACTGATTGGCTGCTGTATTATCGGAATGCTTTACAGTGGAGGATTTTTCAGTGGCGTTAGTTTTGTAGAAGCATTTTCAGCCAGTGATGCGTCAGTTGGACTGATGCTTGGAAGCTTCTTCGCATTTGTGATCACGGTTATTTTCTATGCACTTAGAAGAGTTTTGAAGTTTACAGATTCTATGGCATGTATTCCAGACGGATTCAAGGCTATGGTGCCGGCAATCCTGATTCTGACATTTGCATGGACACTGAAAGCTATGACAGACAGTCTTGGTGCAGCAGAGTATGTGGCAGGAATTATGGAGACGGCTGCGACAGGACTTGTGAATTTCCTCCCGGCAATTATTTTCCTGGTGGGTTGTTTCCTTGCATTTGCGACCGGAACTTCCTGGGGAACATTCGGAATTTTGATTCCAATCGTAGTTGCTGTATTCCAGGGAACAAATGAAACGATGATGATCATCTCTATCTCAGCCTGCATGGCAGGTGCGGTATGTGGCGACCACTGTTCACCAATCTCTGATACGACGATCATGGCATCAGCCGGAGCACAGTGCAATCATGTAAATCACGTATCGACGCAGCTTCCATATGCTATGACTGTGGCAGCAGTATCATTTGTGACTTATGTCATTGCAGGATTTGTACAGAACGCGTGGATCTGTCTGCCAATCGGTATTGTGCTGATGACAGGAACACTTTTTGTGATCCGTGCAATTACAGGAAAAGAAGAATAAAAGAACTAAAAGAACATTTGCCTTAAGAAATGGATCCGGTTTTTAGGATATTTCTAAAGAGCAGATGTTTTTTTATATAATAGGGAATTGCATTTCCTATTATATAAAAAATCCTCATGTATTCCAAAGGGCTTACAGTTTATTTTATGGAAAAATGTGATATAATAGCCTCAGTGTATGAGAAAGGAGAACATCGGCAAGTTTATGAGTGTAAAAGACTTAACGACGTATGAAGTATTAAAAGACGAAGATTTAAAGGGTATTAAAGCGAAAGGAAAGCTTTTAAAGCATAAGAAAAGTGGTGCGAGAGTTCTGCTTGTTGAGAATGATGACAATAACAAAGTTTTCAGCATTGCATTTCGGACACCGCCGTCAGACAGTACAGGAGTTCCGCATATTATGGAGCATTCCGTACTCTGCGGGTCAAAGAATTTCCCGGCAAAGGATCCATTTGTAGAGCTGGTGAAGGGATCTTTGAATACATTTTTAAATGCAATGACGTATCCGGATAAGACTGTTTATCCGGTGGCAAGCTGTAATGATAAGGATTTTCAGAATCTGATGCATGTATATATGGATGCGGTTTTGTATCCGAATATTTACAATCATGATAAGACATTCCGTCAGGAGGGCTGGAGCTACAAACTGGATGAAAAAGATGGCGAGCTTTCCTACAATGGAGTTGTATACAATGAGATGAAGGGAGCATTTTCCTCACCGGAGGGAGTTCTGGATCGGGTTGTTCTGAATACCTTGTTCCCGGATAACTGCTATGCAAATGAGTCCGGTGGAGATCCGGAGGTGATTCCACAGCTTACTTACGAGCAGTTTCTTGATTTCCATAGAACATATTACCATCCGTCCAACAGTTATATTTATCTGTACGGAGATATGGATATGGAGGAAAAACTTCGCTGGCTTGACGAGGAATACCTGTGTCACTATGACAAAAAGGACGTAAACTCAGAGATTCATTTGCAGAAGCCATTTGATGAGGTACAGGAGAAGACTTTTGAATATTCTATAGCAAGCGATGAATCTACAGAAGAGAATACATTTCTTTCTTATAATAAGGTCATTGGAACAACATTGGACCGAGAACTCTATCAGGCATTTGAAATCCTGGATTACGCACTGTTATCTGCACCGGGAGCACCGCTTAAGAAGGCCCTTACCGATGCCGGAATCGGAAAAGACATTATGGGTTCTTATGACAACGGTGTGTATCAGCCTATTTTCTCTGTCGTTGCGAAAAATGCAGAGGAAAGTCAGAAAGATGAGTTTGTGAAGGTGATTGAAGACGTTCTTAGAGATCAGGTGAAGAATGGCATCAACCAGAAAGCGCTGCTGGCAGGAATCAACTACAACGAATTCCGATACAGAGAAGCTGATTTTGGAAATTATCCAAAAGGACTTATGTATGGACTCCAAGTCATGGATAGCTGGCTTTATGATGAAAACCAGCCGTTTATCCATATTGAGGCGTTAGAGACATTTGAATTTTTAAAGAACAAAGTTGGAACCGGATATTATGAAGAACTGATCCAGAAGTATCTGCTTGACAATACACATGGAGCAATCGTAGTGGTCCGCCCGGAGCAGGGACGTACAGCACGTCTGGATGCACAGCTCCAGGACAAGCTTCAGAAATATAAAGAGTCATTGAGCAATGCAGAGGTTGAAAAACTGGTGGCAGACACGAAGGCGCTGGAAGAGTACCAGTCTGAGCCGGAAGCGATAGAAAATCTGGAAAAAATCCCGGTACTGCGCAGAGAAGACATTTCCAGAGAAATAGCCCCATTCTTTAATGAAGAAATGAAGCTGGCAGATGTGCCGGTTGTTTATCATGAGATTGAGACAAATGGAATCGGATATGTGAACGTTATGTTCGATCTGTCCGGTGTCAGTGCAGAAGAACTGGCGGATGTTGGAATCTTGCAGTCAGTACTTGGAATTATTGATACAGAGAATTATGAATACAGTGAGTTATTCAATGAGATAAATGTAAATACCGGAGGAATCGGTACATCACTGGAGCTGTATAATAATGTGACACGTGTGAAAGAAAAAGAATTCAAAGCGACATTTGAGATCAAAGGAAAAGCATTATACTCACAACTTGAGAAAACATTTGCCATGATGGCAGAGATTCTTACGGCATCAAAACTAGATGATACGAAACGAATCCGGGAGATTCTCGCTATGTTGAAATCAAGGCTGCTTATGAAGTTCCAGTCTTCTGGACATACGACCGCAGCACTTCGTGCACTGTCTTATGCATCACCGTCTGCTAAATTCAAAGATATGACAAGCGGAATTGACTTCTACAAACGAGTTGCCTATATAGAGGAACATTTTGACGAGGAAAAAGAGGCGTTATCGCAGAGATTGTACGCACTGACAAAGAAAATCTTCCGTCCGGACAATATGATGATCAGCTATACAGCGGCAAGAGAAGGTCTTGAGGGCATGGAGCCGAGAATCGCAGAACTAGCCGGAAAGCTCAATCATGAGAACGTAACAGAGACACCGTGCATCATTCATTGCGAGAAAAAGAATGAAGGATTTAAGACTGCATCAAAAGTTCAGTATGTAGCACGCACTGGTAACTTCATAGATCGTGGCGTAGAATATACAGGAGCACTGCAGATTCTCAAAGTGATCTTAAGCTATGATTATCTGTGGCAGAATATCCGTGTCAAAGGCGGAGCTTACGGTTGCATGAGCAGTTTCAACCGCATCGGAGAAGGTTACTTTGTGTCTTACCGTGACCCGAATTTAAAACGTACCATTGATGTATATGAGGGCGTGGTAGATTACCTGGAGAACTTTACTGTCAGTGACCGTGATATGACAAAATACATCATTGGAACAATCAGCAACATTGATCAGCCAATGACACCGGCGACCAAGGGCGAACGTTCTATGAATCTCTACATGAACAAAGTAAGTGCCGAGATGATTAAGAAAGAACGCGCACAGATCCTGGATGCGTCACAGGAAGATATCCGGGCACTCGCCAAGGTGGCAAAAGCAGTACTGGCAGCAGACCAGTTGTGCGTCATTGGTGGAGAAGAGAAAATAGAAGAAGATAAAGAATTATTTGGCGAGGTGACAAGCTTTTAACTAGGGACGTAGCATTTCGCTAAAATACTACGTCCCCATCAGTGATTAGGGGTGTCCCTAATTGAGAGATTGTTAACAGTTAAACATAAATTATAAGAAAAAAGGGCTTCAGGAATTGATCAGACGAATCTCTCAAAATCAGGTTGAAAAGGTTGTTGTTTTATATAAAGATAGGCTATTGCGATTTGGTTTTGAGTTGATAGAATATATCGCTTCACTTTATAATTGTGAGATTGAGATTATTGATAATAC
>ERZ1673722.3559-NODE-3559-length-11074-cov-5.524912_pt1 | contig 11074 bp, 7 predicted proteins | sample MGYA00580222_ERZ1673722 | MGnify/ENA primary metagenome ERZ1673722 (study PRJEB41218, sample SAMN15661750) | gut metagenome | host: Homo sapiens | place: Canada: London | collected 2015-08-20/2019-03-30 | study: EMG produced TPA metagenomics assembly of...
AAGAAAATCCTATTTCAAATTCGCAGCTCTCCTGAGCATGTGTATCACTGCCGGCTGCAGCGACGACGACCCCGGAAAAGGAGGGGGGGGAAATCTGAGGTAAAGGTCCCCGAAAATGCGGTCGATCTCTCCGCCGCCGGAACCGCAAACTGCTACATCGTAAAACCGGGCGGCACGGTCGTGTTCGACGCGCAGTACAAAGGCAACTCCACGACCGAAAGCATCGGCGATCCCGTCACTGCCGAACTCGTCTGGCAAGACGCCAAAAATCTGATTCAGGACATCTATTACGTCTCCAAGGAGAAAAAAATCGTCGCCGTGACCGCTCCGGGCACAAGCGGCAACGCCGTCGTCGCGGCCTGCGGCGCCGACGGAGAGATACTCTGGAGCTGGCACCTGTGGATCGCCGACTACGATCCCGCCGCATCGCTCTACACCACCCCGGCCAACGCTTCGGGCACGACATGGACCTTCATGGACCGCAACGTCGGCGCCACGACCAACGCCCCCGACAGCTTCGACTGCCACGGCATGATCTACCAGTGGGGACGCAAAGACCCCTTCACCTCGGCCGGAACGTTCACCATAATCAACGAGGATTACAGCTATCAGGTGGACGGCGAACGCCCCATTTACAACATCCTCAACGAAGAACTTCCCAAAATGCGCACCCGCGCCGAATACCACGGAACGATCGCAAAGTCGCTCCGCAATCCGGCGGTATTCTATGCCATGACTTACAATTTCACCGGAGAAACGGATGAATACGGACAGGAAATCGTGCTGAACGACTACCGGACCAAAGACTGGACCGACGTTTCGAACGACGATTACTGGGGCGGCGTATCGGGCAAGAAAACCATCTACGACCCCTGTCCCGTCGGCTACAAGGTGCCGACCTGCGACAAGGACGGAAATACGCCCTATGCGTGGCTGGTTTACGCCGACATGACGTGGGACGACACCAACCACGGCGCCACGCAGAACGGCCAGTGGTTCCCCGCCGCCGGCACGCGCGTCTACGCATCGGGCGGACTCGACCATCAGGAGCTGAATCCCTACGGCGGCATGTGGATCGGCACCGCGGGAAAAGCCAGCGCCAACATCGAGGAATACCCCGAACTCTACGGCCAGTACATGTTCATCGTCAACGGCAAACGGACCTTTAAAGTGAGCAAGGACGCCCGTTCGCAAGGCATGTCGATGCGCTGCGTAAAAGAGTAAAAACCCTTTCAGAACACGATACGGACCGTTTCAGGCAGGAACGGTCCGTGTTTTTTCAGGGGCAAGACGTTCAGAGACAGCCGAATATGGAAGGCCAAATAACTTAACATAATATTTACCACATGTACGTCGTTAGTTAGTCGAAGAATCAGAAGTTGAAATTATTAATTTTATGACGACGCAACATGCAAATCAAGATCTCGAAGACGCTCGAGGCTATCATAGCCCGGGCGGCATTTAATACGACCAAGGCCGGTCTCGACCACTCGCTCAAAGACTTTCTCACGCTGGAACTGCTCCGCGAGGAGGGATCGCTCGCCTACCAGCTTTTATCCTCCCGTCTCAAGGACTGGGAACTCTACCAGATACGCCTGCGCATCGAACGCGAAATGCTCGCCGGGCAGCAGAGCACGACCCAATCCCCAGAAGAGTTCTACCGCGCCTTCACCGAAGAGCTGCGGGCCTGTTCGGGCGCCGCACGGAGCGTTTCGACGGCCCACGCGCTGCGGGCCATCGTCGGCGACCGCACGACGGCTACCTCGCGCGTACTGGAGATGTACGGCATAACGGGTACGGTAGTGGACGAAGACCTCAAGAAGTTCGCCGTGGGCGACGACTTCCGCACCGAAATTCAGGTGCACATGCTCGACTTCAACGAAGAGAACAAACCCGAAGAGAAAACCTCGTCGCACCTGCTCGACAAATTCGGCGTGAACCTCACGCGCATGGCCCGCGAAGGCAAAATCGACCCCGTCGTGGGGCGCGAGCAGGAGATCGAGCGCGTAGTCCAGATTCTTTCGCGCCGCAAGAAGAACAATCCGATCCTGATCGGCGAAGCCGGCGTGGGCAAGAGCGCCATCGTCGAGGGACTCGCCCTGCGCATCGCACGCGGCGAAGTGCCCTACACCATCGCCGACAAGACGCTCTTCTCGCTCGACGTCTCGTCGCTGGTGGCCGGCACGAAATTCCGCGGCGAATTCGAAGAGCGCATGCAGCAGCTGCTCGACGAACTGCGCAAGGCCAAGGATACGATCATCTTCATCGACGAGATACACACCATCGTGGGTGCAGGCTCGACGCAGGGCAGTCTCGACACGGCCAACATCCTCAAACCGGCGCTGGCGCGCGGCGAACTGCAGACCATCGGCGCCACCACGCTCGACGAGTACCGCGAGAACATCGAGAGCGACTCGGCCCTCGAACGCCGCTTCCAGAAGGTCGTAGTGGAGCCTACTACGCCCGATCAGACGCTCCAAATCCTGCGCAACATCGCGCCCCACTACGAACGCCACCACAAGGTGCGCTATACGGAGGAGGCCCTGCAGGCGTGCGTGACCCTCACGGGCCGCTACATCACCGACCGCTTCTTCCCCGACAAGGCCATCGACGTCATGGACGAAGCTGGCTCGCGCATACACCTGCAGTCGGCGCGCGAACCGGCCGAGCTGCGCGAAATGGAGACGGCGCTCACCGACGCGCAGCGCGAACGCCGCGAAGCGGTCGAAGCGCTGGTCTACGAAAAAGCCGCCTCGGCGCGGATGCGCGAAATCGCGCTCCGCTCCAAACTGGGCGAAACCCGTGCCGAATGGCAGCGGTCGCTGGAGACCAACCCCGTAGAGGTCACTGCGGAACACATCCAGCAGGTCATCACCTCGATCACGGGTATTCCCGCCGAACGGATATCGGGCGGCGAGATGACGCGCCTGCAGATGCTCTACGACCACCTCGCACGCCGCGTGGTGGGACAGCAGGAGGCCGTGGAGAAGATCGCCCGCACGATCCGCCGCTCGCGCGCCGGACTCAAGGACGAAAACCGTCCGATCGGCGTCTTCCTCTTCGTGGGTCCCACGGGCGTGGGCAAGACCCTGCTGGCCAAGGAGGTCTCGAAGTGGCTGTTCGACGAGCACCGGGGGCTGATCCGCATCGACATGAGCGAATACGGCGAGAAGCACAACGTCGCACGTCTGATCGGCTCCCCTCCGGGATACGTCGGTTACGGCGAGGGCGGCCAGCTCACCGAAGCGGTCCGCCGCCAGCCCTACTCCGTGGTGCTGTTCGACGAGATCGAGAAGGCGCACCCCGAAGTCTTCAACTCCATGCTGCAGATCTTCGACGAGGGACACCTCACCGACGGTTCGGGCCGCAGGGTGGACTTCCGCAACACGATCATCATCATGACCTCGAACGTCGGGTCGCGCAACGTGGTCCAGAAATCGGTGCAGGTGGGTTACAGCACCGTCTCGAAGAGCGCCACGGCGGTCGCCGCCCCGCAGTGCGAGTACCGCAAAGCCCTCGAACAGACCTTTGCGCCGGAGTTCCTCAACCGCATCGACGACATCGTGCTGTTCCGCACGCTGGAGCTCTCCGACGTGGAGCGGATCATCGAGCTGGAGCTGCAGGGACTCTTCGAGCACACGCGCCGGCTGGGCTACAAGGTGAAGATCACCGACGGAGCCAAACGCCGTCTGGCAGCCATGGGCTACGAATCGCGCTATGGCGTACGTTCGCTCAAGCGCACACTGATGGACAACGTCGAGGAACCGCTCTCGACCCTGATTATCGACGGCAAGTTGCACGAAGGCGACACGGTCGTCGTCGAATCGGGCAAGCCGCACGGCGTCCGGATACGCGTGGCATGACAGACGGTCGATTTCCCATCTTCCCGTTGAAAGAGACCGGTTTCAAACCGGTCTCTTTTCTTATTCCGCCACTTTTTTATTCCATAATTGCCTGAAAGATTATTTTTCAACTAAATTTGTCCGGATTTAATACAGTTTCATAACACCGACATGCGTCAGATGCTCCTGAAAGCCCTTGCGTCAGGGCTTATTATGTCCTTGTTTCCATTCGCCGCGATATCGGCGCCCGCCGGGCCGTCACACGCCGACAGCCTGCTCAGGCTTTTATCCAAGACACACGATGCCGTCGGCCGGGAACGGATATACGTCCAGCTGGCCGACCTGAGCGGAGACAGTCTCGAACTCGCAGCGCCCTATTGGGACGCGGCGCTCGCCGAAGCGCGGAAATCCGGAGACCTCTACGGCTGCAAGGACGCGCTGGACTTTCTGGTACGCAAATTCGCAGGCCGGGACTCGCAGCGGGCCGAGAAATACATCGCCCTTGCGGACAGCATTCTTCCGGGACCGCGCCACGCCCTGTTCCGCTCGTCGCTCTACGCCTACTACATCTGGAAGCTGATGAACGACAACAATGCGGTCGAAACCGTAAAACACGAACTCGACAGACTCAAGACCAAAATCCACAACGAACTCTCGCCCGAAGAGCGCATCGAATGGGAATTCCTGACGGGACTCTCCCTAGACTTCTCGTCGCTGGCGACCGAAGCCTACGACAACATCGGCAAGGCGATCCCCTATGTGGAGCAGGCATTGAAAAAACTCGAAGCTTATCCGTTGGAAGAGCGTCTCCACATGGAGCGGATCTGCCGCGACGAGCTTTCCGAACTCTACATGCTCAGCAAAGACAAACGCGCCGAAAAGCAGATCCAGCAATGTATCGACCTGCACCGCGCATGGCTGGCGATGGACGACCGCTTCGAACGCCCCTACCGCGACACGACGGGCTACACGATGCGCGCCTACTCGAAGATGCTCTATCTGCGCGAGCTTATCTCCAAAGAGAAGGCGACCCAATATTACGGGAAGTGCATGGAGCTGGCCCGCGCCAGAGGCGATCTGGCCGAGATTTACAGCACCAGCGCCCGCTATTACCAGTACATGGAGGAATACGAGCGGGCCGTGGCCTATATCGACTCGGCCGTAACCGTCTACAAGCGCAACGGCACAAAAGCGGATTTCGCCTCCATATACGCAGTGCAGTCGTGGCTTTACGAGCATCTGGGCGACTACAAAAACGCCCTCGAAGCGCTGCGCGAATCCAATACGATCCGCCACAACGACCGCGTGGAAGAGGCGCAGAACAGCCTCGCCGAGATGCAGACCCTGTTCGAAGTGGGACAGCTGGAACTTGAAAAATCCCGGCTGGCCAACCGCATGAAATTCATCGCCCTGCTTGCCGGCGGGGTGCTGCTGCTGCTGCTCGTCGGCTGGAGCGTCTACCAATACGTCATGGTCCGACGGCTGAAACAGATCAGGCGGCAGCTCACCGACGCCAACCAAGAGATAACCCGCCAGAGCCGCCGCGCCACGGAGAGCGAAAAGATGAAAACGGCCTTCATCAACTCCATGTGCCACGAAATCCGCACGCCGCTCAACGCTATCAACGGATTTTCGGAACTGCTGCTCGATGACACCCTCGACGCCCATACGCGGCGCGAATTCCGCGAACAGATATGGACCAACACGACCGCGCTGACCACCCTGCTGGAAAACATGCTCGAACTGTCGAGTCTTGTCTGCTCCGAAGCGCCGCTGCCGCAGACCGACACCGATATCGGCCTGCTATGCGCCGAACGGCTGGAATACCAGAAGCGGCAGTCGAACAACCCGCAGGTGGAGTATATCTTCAAGGGGGGGGGTGAAGGTTCCTGCATCATTCCGACCAACGTCTTCTACATGACCCGCGTGATCGACAACCTGCTGCAGAACGCCGCCAAATTCACCGCCGCAGGCTCCGTCACGCTCTCCTGCAAGAAGGATGACAGCAAACGCAGACTACGCATCCGCGTGGCCGACACCGGCATCGGCATCGACCCCGACAAGCGGGAGTGGGTATTCGAACGCTTCGCCAAAGTGGACCCCTTCAAACCGGGTTCGGGCATCGGGCTCTATCTCTGCCGCCTGATCATCACGCGGCTCGGAGGCGAAATCCGCGTCTGCCCCGAATACCGCGCAGGCTGCTGCATCGATATCGTCCTCCCCTGCTGAAGCTGAAAATCCGCCCCTTCCGGGCGGATTTTTCGTATCGGACGGAGCTGCGGATTGCAATCCGGAGTTAATTAGCTATCTTTGCATCCTAAATCCGGAACGCAATGTACAGTTTCTCGACTTATAAAGATCAATACAAGTCCAATCTGAAACTGGCCCTGCCCGTCGTACTGACGCAGCTGGGCCAGATTCTCACGCAGGTAGCCGACAACCTGATGGTCGGCCGCTACGGCGGCGACGACCCCGTGCCGCTGGCCGCCGTATCGTTCGGCGGCTCGGTATTCTTCATCCTCTTCATCGCCGCCATCGGCATCGCGCTGGGCATGACGCCCCTCGTGGGCGAGCTTTACGCGCAGGGCGACCGGGAGAAGTCGGCGGGGCTGCTGCAGAACGGCATCCTGTTCTACACGCTGCTGGGATTCGCAATGGCGGTCGTCCAATACTCCGTCATCCCGCTCATGTACCGCCTCGGCCAACCCGTCGACGTGGTCGATGCGGCCATCCCCTATTACCGTATGCTGGTCTTCAGCATGCCGTTCGTGATGCTTTTCTTCGCCTTCAAGCAGTTCCTCGAAGGCGTGGGCAACACCAAGGTCGAGATGGTCGTGACGATCGTCGCCAATCTGGCCAACATAGGCTTCAACTGGGTCTTCATCTACGGACGCTTCTCGCTTCCCGAAATGGGCGCCGAGGGCGCGGGTCTGGGCACGCTGCTGTCACGCATCATCGCCCCGATCCTGATGATCGGCTACTTTTACAGCCGGGAGCGCTACCGCGGCTACCTCGACGGATTCTCGCCCCGCAACTACTCGTGGGCCACGGTGAAAAAACTGCTGCACATGGGACTTCCGATCTCGATGCAGATGTTTCTCGAAGCTTCGGCGTTCGTCGGCACAGGCATCATGATGGGCTGGTTCAACAAGGAGACCATGAGCGCCAACCAGATCGCCGTCACCATCGGCAACTGCGCCTTCATGATCGTCATGTCGATCGGCGCCGCCACCACCATCCGCGTGTCGCACTGCTACGGCGCCCGCAACATCGGCGAGCTGTCGCTGGCGGCCAAGGCGTCGTATCATCTGGTGCTGGCGTGGAACGCCTTCGCGGCGCTGGTCTTCATCACCATGCGCAACGTCATTCCGACCTTCTTCACCACCAATGCCGAAGTGATCGCCATCGCCTCGCAGCTGATGGTCTTCGCCGCGCTGTACCAGCTTTCGGACGGCATTCAGAACGTCTCGGTAGGCATCCTGCGCGGCATTCAGGACGTGAAGATCATCATGCCGATCGCCTTCGTCTCCTACTGGCTGCTCAACCTGCCCGTGGGCTACCTGTTCGGCTTCACGCTCGGCATGGGGCCGTCGGGACTTTTCCTCGGTTTCTCGTTCGGTCTGTCGGCCGCCGCCGTGATGATGATCCTCCGCATACGACGCAGCATACGACGCTTGTACCTCAGCAGCAATTAAAAATTAAAAAATTCAGAATTTTTGCGTATCTTTACGCAAATTATACCCTCCATGGATACCGAAAAACAACATACGAAAGCATTCAAACCCGAAATAGGCCGCGGCTGCTTCTTCTGCAACTGCGGTTCGGAATGCGAAGCCAAACTCTGCGACGGATGTTTCAAACTCCACGAGACCGCATGGCTCGAAGAGTACCCAGAAAACCTTCCGACCGACATCGTCGAAGTGCGTTTCAAGAACACCCGCCGCGCATTCTACCAGAATGTCAACAACCTGCCGCTCAAGCGGGGCGACATCGTGGCGGTCGAAGCTTCGCCCGGCCACGACATCGGCATCGTTTCGCTCACGGGCGATCTGGTGGCGCGCCAGATGCGCCGCACGGGATTCAACCCCTTCAACGGCGAATTCAAGAAGATATACCGCAAAGCCAAGCCCTACGACATCGAGAAGTGGCAGGAAGCCATCGAACTGGAACACGAGACGATGATCGCGTCGCGCCAGATCGCGGCCGACATGGGACTCAACATGAAGATCGGCGACGTGGAGTATCAGGGCGACAAGATCAAGGCCATTTTCTACTATATCGCCGACGAGCGCGTGGACTTCCGCGAACTAATCAAGGTCTTCGCAGAACGGTTCCACATACGTATCGAGATGAAACAGATCGGCGCGCGGCAGGAGGCGGGACGCATCGGCGGACTGGGTGCCTGCGGACGCGAGTTGTGCTGCGCATCGTGGATGTCGAGTTTTTCGAGCGTCACGACCGGCGCCGCCCGCGTACAGGAAATTTCGCTCAATCCCCAGAAACTCGCCGGACAGTGCTCGAAGCTCAAGTGCTGCATGATGTACGAGTACGACACCTACGTCGACGCCCGCAAGGAGTTCCCGCGTCTGCGCGAACCGCTGCAGGCCATGGACGGCGAATACTATCTGGTCAAGAACGACATTCTGGCCGGCACGATGACCTTCTCGTCGAGCAAGGATGCGATGGTCAACGTCACCACGCTCTCCATCGCGCGCGTCAGGGAGATCGTCTCGCTGAACCGCGCCGGCAAGAAGGTAGACCGGCTGCAAGCTGCCGAGGACATAGCCCCGGCGGCCGAAGAGCCGACCTACCGTTCGGAGGAGGACAGCATCACCCGTTTCGATCAGGCCAAGCGCCGCAGCAAGCGGAGCCGCGGCAAAGGGGGCCGGCAGAACGGACAGGATTCGCAGGAAGCAGGACAACAGGCTGCAGGCCGGCAGGAACAGCCCGATCAGCAGGGCCGGCAGCAGGAACGCCGCCCGCGGCGCAACGACCGTCCCCGCAATGGCGAAGGCCGCAGCAGTGAGGGGCGCAACAACGAAGGCCGCAACGGAAATCCGGAACGCCGCAACAACGGCGAACGCCGTGACGGAGAGAACCGCGAAAACCGCAACGCCAACAACGGAGGCCGCAGAGGCAACTCCGGCAGCGAAAACCGGACCGGCGAAAACGGCGACACCCGCAACGGCAACAACAACGAAGCCCGCAACGGCAATACGAACAACGGCAACGGCGCCGAACGCCGCGAAGGCAACAGCCGCGGCCGGAACAACAACCGCAACCGCCGCCGTCCGAACAACGACCGTCCGCGCGGCGAAGGCAGCGAAAACGGCAATAACAGCGGCAACGGAAACAACGGCGGCAACGGCGCAAACGAATAACGGTGCAACGGACGGCAGGTGACATAACGGCACGCTGCGGAGCCGTATCCCCATATGGGGCAGACCGGATTAGACCGGACCGCACTGCCGATCCATGCAGGCAAGAGACCGGCAGGCAAGATCGCACGGACGCCGATCCCTACGGAACATTCCCCGGCGCAGACGGCCGCGCGCCCATCCCGATCGAGGGGCGGAAATGCTCCGCAGCGGATATTGCGGCCGTAAAATTCGCCGGAGCGGCAATGCGCCCGCGGGGTTCCGTAGCCGCAAAAATGCTCCGTACGGCAGCCAGCCTGTCCGGTCCGGGAGCGATACGCCCGATGCGCGCGGCTTGCCGCACGGCGCTCGCCGCCGCGGCACTTCTCGCCGCAGGCTGCATGTCCCCCCACGGAGCCATTGCGACCGACGTCAATTCGGCGTCGTGGAGCGATCCCGCCCCGCTCACCCTCGCCAACGCCGATACGACGACGCTCCGCGACGTCAACCTTTTCCTGCGCTGCAACGACCGGTTCGCGGAGGATTCGCTGACCGTCCACATCCGGGTGCGCACGCCGGACTCGCTCCAACACGAAGAACCGTTCGTGATGGTCATTCCCCCGGCACATACTCCGGCCGCGATCTCGCGCGAAGCCGACATCCCCTACCGCCGCCGCGTACGGTTCGACCGTACGGGCGACTACCACTTGACAATCACCCCCTGCCGCCCCGTCGAAGGCATCGAAGCGGTAGGCATCCATATCGTAAAAAGCCAATAGAGACAATGGGCAAAGATAAACTCCGCAGGTTCCGCGAGAACCTGACTTTCGACTGTTTCGTACAACCCGAATTCGACGAGGTATTCCACTGCGACCATCCCCTCAAGGGGCGCTGGCGCAGCGACTTTTTCCGCAACGACAACCCCATCGTGCTGGAGCTGGGCTGCGGCAAGGGCGAATACACCGTGGCGCTGGCCGAACACGACCCGTCGCGCAACTATATCGGCATCGACATCAAAGGCGCCCGCATGTGGCGCGGCGCAAAGAGCGTCACGGAGCGGAAAATCGCCAATGCGGGCTTTCTGCGCACGCGCGTGGAGTTCATCAACGGCCTGTTCGCCGAAAACGAGGTGGACGAAATCTGGATCACCTTTCCCGATCCGCAGCTCAAAAGCCGCCGGGCCAAGAAGCGTCTCACCTCGCCGCTGTTCCTCGAATATTACGCCCGGCTGTTGAAACCCGCAGGGTGGATCAATCTCAAGACCGACTCGAAACACCTGTTCGCCTATACCAACGAGGTCGTTCGCCGCTACACCCTTCCCTGCGTGGTTTCGAATCCCGACATCTACGGTTCGGGGTATGCCGACGAGGTGCTTTCGGTCAAAACGGCCTACGAGAAACGTTTTCTCGAAATGGGTCTTCCGATCACCTATACCCGCTTTTCGCTGGCCGGACGGCAGGAATTCCCGTGGTTCGACTGGGAAGAGGACGAAAAGGAGGAAAAGGACAACGAGCAGGAGCGCCGGATACACTGACCCCGCTTCCAGCCTGACGGCCCGCCTATCCTTTATACAGCCGCTCTTTTCTTAATTAAATATAGGTAAGAAACTTTTTCGGCTCAATCTACTAATTTTTTAGATATAAAACTTGCATATCTAAAAAATTAGTAGTAAACTTGCATAGGAACTGAAAAAGCGCTTTTTACCATGGAGAAAAAATCAACGGAACTCACACGCGGCGAAGAGGAGATCATGCAGATACTCTGGCGTCTGGGGGACGCGGTGGTCAATGAGATCATCGCCCAGACCGAGGAGCCGCGGCCCAAGTACACCACCGTCGCCACGTTCCTCAAGATTCTGGAAAACAAAGGTTTCGT
>ERZ1673722.3582-NODE-3582-length-11009-cov-26.313949_pt1 | contig 11009 bp, 9 predicted proteins | sample MGYA00580222_ERZ1673722 | MGnify/ENA primary metagenome ERZ1673722 (study PRJEB41218, sample SAMN15661750) | gut metagenome | host: Homo sapiens | place: Canada: London | collected 2015-08-20/2019-03-30 | study: EMG produced TPA metagenomics assembly of...
GGATTACCTTTGCTGTCTATAACGTCAAATAATTCCATCTATTTTTCCTTCTTTATTTGTAAATAATTTCAAACAGTCATGTCTCTGTCAGTTCTTTATTCTTCGATGAAGTGAATTCTTTCTGGATCAAACCGGTCCTGCTGCGGTCTTGTCTCTGCCGGATAACCCAGTGCAAACATAGAAAAAACTTTTACATTTTCCGGAAGACCCAGAAGTCTGTGAACTTCTTCCATGTGTTCTTCTATCGGAGCAATGCCAAACCATACTCCGCCCAGACCAAGAGTATCTGTTTCCAGCCAGATATTCTCTTGAGCAATGGACATGTCAATCTGTGCAAAAGATGGTGCAACAAGTCCTTCTGTATGATAGACTGGTACGATCACTGCAGGTGCCCCTGCTGCACAGCCGGTGTATGGTGTTACTTTGGACAATTTCTGGATTTTTTCTTTGTCTGTTACCACATAAAATTCCCAAGGCTGCTGGTTACATGCACTTGGCGCCTGCATTCCCGCCTTCAGGATTTCCATGATTTTTTCCTTTTCTACTGGTTTGTCTTCATATTTTCTTACACTGATTCTGTGAAAAATACTGTTCATAACTTTTCGTCTCCTTTACGAATCATTCAGTTGATCCTATTATAGCATGTATATTTTATAAAGCCTCAATTTTTTCAGCTCTTCCGGTATTTTACAGAAGGGTAGCTTCCTGTACAGATCGGCAGCTACTTTAATTTTCTGCACGATTTTCTCTCTATCCTGTTGTTTTCCCATCTATCTTTTCCCATTCATCACTATAATATAAAAAACAGCACCGGACAACTTTTTTTGTTATCCAGTGCTCATAGTCTTAAAAAGCGGTTTTATGCTGGCTGTCAGCCGTGACATCCTTCCGAATGTCTAAAATGTCGCCGATATCATTAAGTCCCCGGCGCGGACTCACCGCATCTCCCTGGTGTGGGCGTAACGCCCTTCCGAGTATCGAATAGTCCCAGTAGGCTGTATCTAATTATGGGAAGATTTTTCTATATCGCAGAAAAAAGTTTTACTCCCTCACTTCAAGCCACTGGTCAATGTTTTTGGCTTCATCATAATCAAGATATAATGACCATAAAAGGGGCGTTACTTCCATTTTTTTCATTTAGAATTGTTTCCTGCACAGCATCCCCACAATCAGAATCATTCTTCAGAATGGACTTTGATATATGATACAGCATGGCTTCTGCATCCCAAACCTCCTTAATAAATACATCTTTTGTCATAACTTTGTCTTCTCCTTTTGTCCAGCCGGATTACTACACGTGTTTACTTTTTACTTTTACACTAATTAGATGCATCGGGAAGAGAATTGGTTCTCATAAAATTATCTCAGGATTTTGTAATGTAAAAAATACAGTTTGCACATATACAATGATACAATAAAAATGTAAAAATTATAGCAATTCCTACACGAAAGGGGTCATGTTTTATGAGAAAAAGAAACAATTTTATTTCTGTGTTTACTATGTTTCTGGCAATTGGTTTTGCAATTATCTTCTCCATACCCGTAAAAGCAACGGCAAATGGGGTCCAATTAAAAGCAAATCGGACATACACAGCATATGATGTTACCGGTGATGGAACGAAAGATAAAATCAGAATCAGAGCATCCAATCAAACCGACGATGAAGCATATTCGTCACTTACTGTATCGGTTAATGGAAAAACAGCTTACAGATTAAAAAATACACGTTTTTATAATGTTATAGCAAATATTTATACATTGAAAAACGGACAGCCGTTTTTATATCTCTATGCACCAGCCGAGAATGGTGACGGACCTGTATGTGCATTATTAAAATACACAAACGGAAAGTTCAGAAAAATCCTTGATTTCACTGAGATTATGGCAGGATACGGAAACCATCGCATAGGTGAAGTTACCAACTTAAATGGAAATAAGATTGTAATTACAGAGAGCATCGTTTCTTATTCTCTTGGTATCAATGCAATTAATTTCACCTACGAATATGTCAATAGAAAATTTGTTCCGACAAGCAGATATGGCTCCTATAAAGAAATATATTCCGCAGACGGAAGCAGCCGATATTTCACAGTAAACAGTGATCTTCCGGCATATGCCAGACCAGGCGCTACTGCGGTGAACACAACACTGAAAACCGGATCATTAACAAAAATCATTAAATGCGCACTCATAAATCGAAAGATGTATATTCAGTTAGAATGCGATGGAGAAATCTATTGGATTAAAGCGCTGGAAAATCCACCGATTTCTGATAGCGAAAGACAATTTATGGAAGTTAGATATGCAGGATGATATCATCGAAAAAAAAGTTTCATACTCCCATAATATCAGGAATAAGCTCGCCTGCACCTTTCAGTTTAAAACCCTGAAAACAGGTTCTGTCCTCGATAACTAATGACATATTTTATATCAGTTTTTCTGTTTACACAAAACTTGAAACGCTCTCATACATAATGCAGCTATGGCACAAAATACACATCCCCATATAAGTATCGCTACCTGCAGTACTTTTTCATCCGGCATAAAAAACACTCCTCACATTCGTCACTTACAATAAGTATTACACTTTACCGTGTAAAAGTCAACCTTCCAAAAAAATCCCGGAGTACATTGTCATACTCCAGGATTTTGTCGTCAACCGGATAAAAGCAACCGCATTCGCTACATAATTCTACACCAGATAACTGCTTCGCAGTTGATTCAGTTAAAGCTCTTCCCCGCAGGATTCAATCACTTTTTTGTACCAGTAAAAAGAATCTTTGCGGATTCTAGAAAAGTCTCCAGTCCCGTCATCATTTTTATTTACATAGATAAGACCATAACGCTTCTTGAATTCTCCAGTGGAGGCACTGACAAGATCTGTACAGCCCCAGCAGGTGTAGCCGATCAGATCTACTCCGTCATGGATTGCTTCCTTCATCTGCTCTATATGGCGGCGCATATATTCAATACGGTAATCATCGTGAATCTTTCCATCCTCTGTCAGCTGATCCACCGCCCCAAGACCATTTTCCACGATCATGATCGGAATCTGATAGCGGTCATAGATCTGGTTCAGAACATAGCGAAGACCAGTTGCATCGATCTGCCAGCCCCAGTCGGAAGCTTTCAGATATGGATTTTTCAGATTGTCACTTCCATTTCCGGCCGTTTTCTCTCCGTCCTTTGTCACGCTGACACAGCTACTGGAATAATAGCTGATAGTGAAAAAGTCCACCGTACCCTTCTTGAGGATCTCTTTATCCTCCTGAAGAACCTCCAGCTGGATTCCGTGCTCCTCAAAGTATCTCGCTGCAAATCCCGGATAATATCCTCTTACATGAACATCACCGGCAATGGAATTGTGGATCTGCCCAAACTGCTGTGCATATAAGATATCATCCGGATGGCAAGTATATGGATAACCATTGTGATAAGCAAGCATACAGCCAAGCATAAACTCCGGATCAATCTCATGAGCCATGGAAACTGCAAGTGCACTTGCTACCAGCTGGTGATGCATTGCCTGATAACGGCTCTGCTCACATACATCCTTCGGGTCCAGCATTCCTGCACAGAATACCGCCCCAAAGTCCTGCGTCAGCATATTGATCTCATTAAAAGTCAGCCAGTATTTTACCTTACCTTTATATCTCTCAAATAAAACCTTTGCAAATCGAAGATAGAAATCGATCATCTTACGATTTTTCCATCCGCCATACTCCAGAGAAAGATGAAGGGGATTCTCATAATGAGAGATCGTTATCAGCGGCTCAATGTTATATTTTCTCAGTTCGTCGATCACATTGTCGTAGAACTTAAGGCCTTCCTCATTTGGAGTTTCCTCATCCCCATTTGGGAACACTCTGGACCAAGAAATAGAAAAACGATATACCTTAAATCCCATCTCTGCAAAAAGAGCAATATCCTCTTTCCAGTGATGATAAAAATCAGTCGCCTGGTGATTGGGATAAAATTCTTCCGGTAACGGTGCCGGCGGTGTAAGACGACGTTCCTTATCCACACTTCCTCCTGTCAGGATATCTGCAATGGACGGGCCTCTGCCATCCTCATCCCAACCGCCTTCATACTGGTTTGCAGCAGTTGCTCCGCCCCAGAGAAAGTTTTCCGGCATACGATTATAATTTTTCATATTTTAATTTTCTCCTTTTTACAAACATCAGGCGGATCTGTTATCTCCGCCTGATGTTTCGTTGTTATTCTTATACAATAGTCAGGAATTTATCTCCTGCATTTACAGCTGCATCTTCTTTTTCCATGCATACTGCTTTGATATAATCAGAAATATTGGTCACAACAACCGGTGTGATCAGATCATATCCTTCTTTCTTAATGGCATCCATATCGAATTCCACAAGAAGCTTTCCTTTTTTTACCTTATCTCCATCAGAAACATGGGATTTAAAATATTTGCCATTTAAATTTACAGTATCAAGTCCGATGTGGATCAGAATTTCTGCTCCACTTTCTGTCACAAACATGATTCCATGTTTACTGTCCATGATATTTGCCACCGTACCATCTGCCGGTGCATAAACCTTACCTTCTGATGGAACGATTGCTGCTCCGTCACCTAAAACCTTATCAGCAAAAGTTTTATCCGGAACATCGGAAAGTGCTTTTACAGTTCCTGCTACCGGTGCACAAAGCTCGATCTTGTCTACAAGCGGAACACTCTGCTGTGCAGGCTGTTTTTCTGTATCTGTGTTCTGTACTTCATCCTCTGTCTCAGCCTTTACATCCTCAAATCCGAAGATAAGCGTAAGAACAAAAGCAGCTACAAAAGATACCACGATCATAATGATTCCATAAATCAGATTGCTTAATCCCTTCTCGCCGATAAACGCCGGGATCGCCATGATACAATTCTGTGCAATGTAAAGAGAAACCTGAAGAAGTCCTCCTACGATACCACCGATTCCGGCTGCGATGGAAGCTGCTACAACCGGTCTTTTCAGTTTCAGTGTAACACCATACAGAGCAGGCTCTGTGATACCCATAAGAGCGGAAACACCGGCTGCACTTGCCAGCTGTTTCATGTTGCTGTCCTTGGATCTTACAGCTACTGCAAGAGAAGCTCCGGACTGTGCAAGGTTAGAGCATACCTGAGATACAAAAATCAGTGTATCGGTACCACCGGTTGCAATGGCATTCAGTCCGATCGGTGTCAGCGCATGGTGCATACCGGTCATAACGATGAACGGGAAGGTTGCTGCAAGGATACCTACAATAATGAAACCAAGTTTTACGGACAGGAAGTTGATGGCTACCGCAAGTCCGTTACCAATAATTGTTCCGATCGGTCCAACTACGATCAGGGCGATCGGTGCACTGATCAGAATTACCAGTGTCGGGTTCAGGATCAGTTTTACCATTTTCGGTGTGATCTTATCAACCAGAATCTCAATATAATGTGTGATCCATACCATCAGGATAACCGGAATAACGGAATAAGAATAAGTTGCTTTTGTGATCGGCAGACCAAACAGTGTGATGGCCGCATCACCAGCTACCATAGTTACAAAGGTAGGGCTTAAGTAAACACCGGCAATAAACAGCGCCAGTGACTGGTTCACGCGGAAAACCTTGGCAGCATTTGCTGCAATCAGGAACGGCATGAAGTAGAAAGTAACATCTCCGATAAAACTGATCACCTGGTAGGTACTGCTTGTTTCTGATACCAGATGAAAAGTTGTCAGCAGGCTAAGTACAACTTTGATCATACCAGCTGCAGTCAGGGCAGGGATCATCGGGGTCATACATCCGGTGATGGCATCGATAACTTTTGAAACAACACTCTTTGAGCTGTCAGAGTTCGCTGCCGGTGCATCATCGGTAGGAACGCCTTTGTCTTCCAATGCCTTGTAAACAGCGTTTACTTCGTTTCCTGCAATAACCTGGAACTGATCTTCATGCCAGTTAACGCCGGAGATCTCAGAAAGCTTTAAGATCTCTTTCTCGTTGATCTTCGATCTGTCTTTCACATAGAAACGAAGCCTTGTCATGCAGTGGAACAGACGGGTGATATTATCTTTTCCGCCCAGCGCTGCAATCAGTGTGTCTGCAGTTTTTGCATAGTCCTTTTTCATTTGGGGACCTCCTTTAATAATAAATATTGAAATTTATATTAAAGGTCTTGCCTGAAAAGATACGCACATGGCACGTATTTCAGTAACAATCCATTAACACCTAATTTATAAAACAATCTCTTTTCACAGATTTTTCAGACGTTTATGGTCTTCTGTGATCTTCTGGATATGAATCGTCAGATACAGCATTTCATCCTCAGTCATAGCGTATTTATATTCCTCTTCCATCATAAGATAGATCATTTTTACACAGCCGTAAGCTTCTCTGTACTGCTCCTTAATGATCTTGAAAAGCTCCTGATTCTCATCATAGTGAAGCTCTTTATGAAGGAATCTCTGGGCAAAATATTTCAGATGCGTGAGAAACCGCTGATAATACAGATTATCCTCCTGAAATTCCATATTGTCATAATACTTCTCCACGATGTCCAGGATCTGATGTACGATAATGGAAATCTGATAGCTGTCCGTCTTGCCGCCATCTTCCGCATTCACAAAATGCAATGCAAAAAATCCTGCTTCATCTGCAGAAAGATCTACCTCGAACATCTCATTTACCTTTTTCAGTAATTCCAAGCCGATCTCATATTCCTTATGATAAAGCTGCTTGATATCCAGAAGCAGCATATTCTGAAGGCGGATCCCGTTTTCAAGTCTGGAGATCGCACCCATGATATGGTCGCTAAGGGAAAAATAAATACTGTCATTTAATTTCATCCCCTCTTTTTCCTTCACATCATTTACAAAAGCTTCCACAAAATCCAGATATTTTTCCGGAATAGCAGTCAGATAACCCTGTATCTCCTTGCTGATCTGGGCATTTTCCGCAGTAAAGATTTTCTCGATCCTGGACTCCTCCACTTGCTGTCCTTTCTTTTTCTGAAAGGCAATTCCGCAGCCCTTTACAATAACTTCATGTCCCTGTCCATCCCTGGACAGTATCAGATTATTATTCAAAATCTTATGGATAACCATAGTCCTGTTCCCCCGCTGCCAAACAAATAAAAAAAGACCATTACAGTATATAGAAAACCTATTCCTATACTACTATAAGGTCTTGCCTGACGATAAATAAATATTTCAGTAACAATCCTTCTGATTCGTAACTATTTAATAACTGTACGTAATAATATCAGAAAAAATATATGTTGTCTATCTGGAATATTTAATAAAATATTTATAATATTTTTGTGAACTTTGACAAAATCCCCTGATGATCCTGCCATACGGATCAACGGGGGATTTTCTGTTCAGCTTTTTATTCTTCAGATCTCTTTTCCCTTTGTCGCAACGGCATGTACAACAAACGGTACAAACAATGTAATAAACGCCGCATATCCAAGGTATGCATACCATCTATATGTATGGGCAAGAGATCACTTATTTTTGCTTTGTCTATACATCCCAAAAACGAAAAAATTTCCCTAAAAACGACCTGATTTTCCCAAAAACAAATAAAATCCCCAAAAACATATAAATTGTGTAATTGGGAAATAATGTTTGACTTTCTTAAAAAACCCAGTATTTATGGCTTTTGGCATAGTGAATTTCGCATTGTTTGTAATTTCATATGTGGCATCATAGAAATACCACATGTTCTCTGCATCATTATATTCTCCTTTGCTTGTATCAGCGGATAACTTTTTCACCTCATCCGGTGTCATTTTAATTGGCAATGTGACTGCAATCTTATCTTTTAAGAGCTGCTGTCCAGCAACAGTTTTCACTTCTGTGATTTCATAAATAACTGTATTCTTATACCACAGTCTTCAATCTGAATCAATGGCAAGGGCTTACGCCGGCAAATATGCCCCATTGACACAGTTTCAGTCTGTTGTATAAAATGAGCAAGCAGAACAAGAAGATGTTCTGCTAACGCTATATCATTCATGATTGTTTAGCTTTGTAATGAGGATGTTAGTATTAGGTTATAAAGCATTTCAGTGTTCTTACAGAATATGGGTTTTAGAGCGGATGCCAAAGTACAATTTAACATTGCTACATGCCACATTCCATATTTTATGAAGAAAAATAAGAAAATTACAGATTAAATATATAACATAAAGACTTTCTTATAAAAAAGTGGTAATATGCCATAATCAAATAAAGACAGTGCTGACAGCCACTTTCAGCGGTACCACTTTTTTCTTATTCTGCCATATTTGTGGTATATTACGGTTTTAGAGTGAATGATTCTTCTATTTTGTAACATTGAAAAAGTCATTTATGGATCAGTGTAAATAATACAAAATAAAAGAACTGATGGCCATATGCATGAAGCAGTGATATAATTACCAGCTCTTTTAGTGTCTGTATCGTATTAACACAGTTTCTACCTATTACAAAGAGAAAAATGAAATCTCTTGCAAATAGTTATTCGGTAGTGTAAAATAGTTTGTGTTTTTGGTAAAAAATAACTCCTTTTTGGTAAGAATTCAGATATGACAATTCTTATCGAAAAGGAGTATTTTTTATGGCAGTTGCAAAGGAACAAATTCGACAGATCATCTCAGGAAACAACATTAATAGCGTTGCAGATATATACACGCTTCTGAAAGACAGTTTCAAGGATATCCTGCAGGAGCTGATGGAGGCAGAACTGGATGCAACTCTTGGCTACGAGAAAAACCATAAGGGAGATCTACAGACAGACAATAAAAGAAATGGTCATTCTACAAAAAACTTAAAGAGTCAATACGGTGAATTTCAAATCGACGTACCAGGAGACCGTAACGGTGAGTTTGAACCAAAACTCATCCCTAAATACCAGAGAGATATTTCCGGGATTGAGGAAAAAGTGATATCTTTATATGCCCGTGGTATGAGTACACGTGACATCCACGACCAGCTCCAGGATCTTTATGGAATTGAGCTATCAGCTGAAATGGTCAGCAAGATCACAGACAAGATACTTCCTCAGGTTAAGGAATGGCAGTCCCGTCCTCTGAACCCGGTTTATCCGTTTGTCTTTATGGACTGTATTCATTATAAAGTACGTGAGGATGGCAGAATCCTGAGTCGTGCTGCGTATGTAGTTCTTGGCGTTACAGTGGAGGGATACAAAGATATCCTCAGCATCACAGTAGGCGCAAATGAAACCAGCAAGTTCTGGCTTGGGATGCTTAATGATCTTAAGAACCGCGGAGTAAAAGATGTCCTTTTCTTCTGTGTGGATGGTCTTCCGGGTTTTAAAGAAGCTATTCAGGCAGTTTATCCGCAGGCAGAGATCCAGAGATGTGTGATCCATATGCTACGCAATTCTTTCAAATATGTAAATTATAATGATCTGAAAAAGTTTTCCTCAGATTTCAAAGAAGTGTACAATGCTCCGAACGAAACAGCCGCTTTAACAGAGCTGGAGAACATGAAAGAAAAATGGGGGAAGAAATATCCGTACGCGATCAGTAACTGGGAAAATAATTGGGAAGATGTAAGTTCCTTTTTCCAGTTTTCTAATGATATCAGACGCATTATGTACACGACAAATATCATAGAAGGATTGAACCGCCAGTATCGGAAAGTCACGAAAACGAAAAGCGTATTCCCAAGCGATTCTGCATTGGAAAAGATGCTGTATCTTGCCAGCGAGAACGTAGTCAAAAAGTGGACGCAGAGATACCGGAACTGGGATCAGGTATTGAATCAGCTGATAGTCCTTTACGGAGAACGGCTTACTGCTTATCTGTAAGAGAAAAGAAAAGCAGGAATGGGGAAGCTCTTTTAAGCCCCTCATTCCTGCTTTCTGTCTATTCCTTCGGCATTTATATTATTGCCAGAAATTTCCGATCCTATTCCAGAGGTCGGGTGTGGGCAGAGCCCACAAAAGGCAATAATCATGATGCATTACTTGTCATGCAAAAAAATCGAAAATGATGTATATAATTTTCCTACATGGCAATACTGTAAGTACAAAGATATATTCGACAGCCGCATAATCATTAATTCGACAGCAAAATTTTACATATCTATTTCTTATCAGAAAGATTTACTTTCCATAGACACAAGAATTTTTACACCCTCGCCCAGATTATACTTCGGACAGTCTCGCTTTTTATTTACTCATTCACCGGATTCACATGAACCATGCAGTGTTTTACGTCTTTAAAATTTTTCTCTATAGTATGATGCACATTTTCTGCAATGTCATGTGCCTCATTCAGTGGAATCTCACCATCTGCTGAGATTTCAATGTCCACATACATCTTGGAACCAAAAAATCGTGTCTGGAGAAGGTCGATTCCCTTCACTCCTTTCACTCCCATGATCACTTCTCTCATGCTCTCTTCTGTTGCCTCATCGCAGGAATGGTCAACCATCTTATCAATTGCATCTCTGAAAATATCTACAGATGCTTTCACGATCAGTACACAGATTGCAACACTGGCAAGTGGATCCAGGATCGGGAATCCAAGTCTTGCACCAAGGATACCAATAAATGCACCAACAGAAGACATTGCGTCTGAACGATGGTGCCATGCATCTGCCATCAGTGCACCGGAATTTATTTTCTTCGCAGCACTTCTGGTATACCAGAACATCCACTCCTTCACTACAATAGAAACTACTGCTGCAATCAGTGCCAATGTTCCGGGAACTGCAATACTTGCTCCTGAAGTACTCTTAATAATGTTCTCAATTCCACTCATACCAATTCCGATACCGGTTGCCAGAAGCAATCCGGACAAAATAATAGAAGATACACATTCCATCCGCTCATGTCCATACTGATGCTCCTTATCAGATTTTTTACTGGATAAATTCACACCGACAATCACTACGAAAGTACTTCCCACATCAGATGCAGAATGAATCGCATCTGAGATCATAGCACCTGAATGTGCCACAATTCCGGCAAGTAATTTAAATAAGGAAAGTAACAGGTTTACTGCAATACTCACA
>ERZ1673722.3604-NODE-3604-length-10949-cov-4.051129_pt1 | contig 10949 bp, 9 predicted proteins | sample MGYA00580222_ERZ1673722 | MGnify/ENA primary metagenome ERZ1673722 (study PRJEB41218, sample SAMN15661750) | gut metagenome | host: Homo sapiens | place: Canada: London | collected 2015-08-20/2019-03-30 | study: EMG produced TPA metagenomics assembly of...
AATGGCAGCTACCGCAGCTGGTGCTGATGGTCTGATGATCGAAGTACATAACAATCCACCTGCAGCGCTTTGCGACGGTGCACAGTCTCTGACTCCAGCTGCATTTAAAGATGTAATGGATGTGGTAAATCAGATCAGACCACTGGCATACAGAGGATAGAGGTGGTATCATGGAAATAGGAATTGTAGGCCTGGGACTCATTGGAGGCTCCCTGGCCAAGGCGATCAGTCAGAATACCGATAATACTGTTTACGGCTTCGATATTTCCAAACCGGTGGTACACAAAGCCATGCTCGTAGATGCCATTGAGCAGCCGCTGACAGACGAGCTCCTGTCTCAGTGTGACATTGTCATCGTTGCCCTGTATCCGCAGGATACCGTCGACTACGTGACAAGCCATGCCGATCTTTTTAAGAAGGGCAGTATCGTCTGCGACTGCAGCGGCGTCAAACGCATGGTCTGCGAGCAGCTGATCCCTCTTGCGGAAGAAAAAGGCTTCCTCTTTGTAGGCGGTCATCCGATGGCAGGACGGGAACACTCAGGGTTTACTTATGCAAAGAAGTCGCTCTTCAACAATGCTTCCATGATCTTCACTCCGACCAAAGGACCGATCGAGAGCATGGAAAAACTGAAGAAACTGTTTACTTCAATAGGTTTCACCAACATCGAAATCGCAACGCCGGAAGAACACGACCGCAAGATCGCCTTCACCTCTCAGCTGGCTCATGTGGTATCCAACGCCTACATAAAAAGTCCTACTGCTCAGGAGCACATGGGATTTTCTGCAGGCAGTTACAAAGATCTGACCCGCGTAGCCAAGCTCAACGAGGATATGTGGACTGAGCTGTTCCTGGAAAATCCGGACAACCTGGCAGATGAGATCGACACACTGATCGAAAATCTACAGGAGTACAGCTGGGCGATCCGGGAAAATGACAGCGAGACACTGCGTCAGTTATTAAAGGACGGCAGAGAAAAGAAAGCTATTATCGACGGAGAAATCTTTTAATGATAAGAAGGAGAGAGTATGATCAAAATCCATGTTGCTGCTTCACGGCAGTATGATGTGATCCTCAACAAGGGGATCCTTTCGATGACAGGAATGTATGTCAAGGATGCCCTTGGCCTGCAGGACGATCCGATCACCGGGAAACTGAAAAACAAGAAAATCTGCATCGTTACTGATGAAACGGTGGATCCGCTTTACGGACGTGAAAACCAGACGCTTTGGAAGTCTCTGACGTTGACCGGTTTCGAAGTGCACAAGTATGTGTTCCCAGGCGGCGAAGACAGCAAAAATATGGAGACGATCGAGGAGCTGCTGGAGTTTCTTGCTGCAAAGCGCTTTACGCGCACGGATGTGCTGCTGGCGCTGGGCGGCGGAATCGTCGGGGATGTGACAGGTTTTGCGGCAGCGACATACCTGCGTGGCATTGAATTCATCCAGGTTCCGACCACGCTTCTGGCTATCGTGGATTCGTCGGTAGGCGGCAAAACGGGCGTCAATCTTAAGGCTGGAAAAAATCTTGCCGGGGCATTCTGGCAGCCAAGCCTGGTGCTCTTTGATTCGGAGTTTTTAGATACTCTTTCCTATGATATCAAGCTGGACGGGATCGCAGAGGCCATCAAAGCCGGTATCATCGCGGAGCCGCTGATCCTGGATTCTATAAAAATGAAGCGTACTTTAGACGACCCGGATTTTCTTATGAATCTGGCATCTTTGGCCATCGAGGTCAAGCGGAAAGTCGTCGAGGAAGATGAACGGGATAATGGCAGCCGTCAGCTCCTCAATTTAGGACATACGCTGGCTCATGCCATCGAAAAGTGCAGTCGATACAAAATCAGTCACGGTCACGCAGTTGCCATGGGAATGAAAATCGTTGCCATTGCTTCTGATCGACTGGGCTGGACGGTGGAGAATTGTTCCGAAGATATTTTAGAGATCCTGGAACGGTTCAAATTCCCGCTTCGCTGTCCGTACAGTGCATGGGAACTGGCTAATGCGGCGATGCAGGACAAGAAGATCCGCGGAGGCAATATCACCCTGGTCGTACCGGCTAGAATCGGTAAATGCAGACTAAAGACGATTTCGGTAAATAAACTGGAGCAGTTTATATCGTATGGGTTGTAGGCTGAGGTTTCTGTTTTTGGATCGAAAATCCCGCGATCCCGCACATTGGATAATATTCCCATACATGGATGAAATACTATTATGAAGATAAAAATCACACCACAACAATTGAATGGTACTATCGAGGCAATTCCGTCTAAATCCCACGCTCACCGGCTTTTGATCGCACAGAAGCTGGCGTCTCTGCAGGGATGCGGGCAAGAGATACCTCTGGTGATCCCGACTTTTTCAGAAGACATCGATGCTACGAAAGGCTGCCTGGCGCAGCTGGATCAAAAACATCCCTGTTTTGATTGCCGGGAAAGTGGATCGACGATCCGCTTTATGATCCCGGTTGCCATGGCATTGAAGGATGAAGCCGTCTTCACCGGATCAGGGAAACTTCCACAGCGACCGCTTTCTCCCTTGAAAGAAGAAATGGAGCGGCACGGCTGCAAATTTGAGATGCTGACGGCATCGGCACAAGAGGCTGCAAAGCCTTCAGCGAATGCTGTCGATACGGCAAACACAGGCTGCTTTGACAATACCGTCGATCCAGCTTCGGGGCGAGGGATCACTTCGAAAATCTGCCGGATCCAGGGCAGACTGCAGCCGGGTGAATATCGGCTGGCCGGAAATATCAGCTCCCAGTTTATTACTGGACTGTTGTTTGCCCTGCCGCTTCTTAATGGCGACAGCAGTCTGCAGCTGACCACAAAACTGGAATCGGCGGGTTATGTGGATCTGACGCTGCAGGTTTTACGAAAGTTCGGGATCAAGATCCGTGAAGTCAGAGAAAAAATCGCTGAAGCGGAAGAAACCGCCTTTCAAAAATGTAAAGAAGCGGCACCATCTGAATCGAGCGATACTCCTGATTCGAGTTCCGAAAACTACTTGATCCGCTATGAGATCCCGGGCAACCAGATTTATCGGGAACCAGCCGGACTGAAAGTCGAAGGCGACTGGTCCAACGCGGCTTTCTGGCTGGTGGCAGGAGCACTTGGCGGCGATATCACATGCACCGGCCTCGATCCAGATTCCACACAGAGAGATAAGGAGATCATCACCGTGCTGGAAAAAATGGGAGCTAAAATCGAAAGAAAAAATACAAGCTATCACATCGCCGGAAATGGAGTACCACTCCATGGCGAAACAGTAAGTGCAGCACAATTTCCAGATCTGGTGCCGGTCATGGCCGTTGCAATGACTGGGGCAAGCGGCACATCGACTATTGCCGATGCACAAAGGCTTCGCATCAAGGAATCCGACCGGCTGGCAACGGTCTGTGACTTTTTGACCATTCTTGGAACCGATATCAGACAAACAAAAGACGGACTTGTCATTGACAAAAACAATGACCGCACCGTCCCCTCCGGGCCTGCTGCCCACTGCCCCGCCCCATCCCTTTGCGGCGGGACAGTCAGCAGCCATAATGACCATCGCATCGCGATGGCAGCTGCCGTCGCCTCTTGCAGAGCCGACGGCCCGGTCATCATTACCGGCGCAGAAGCTGTGAAAAAATCCTACCCGGATTTTTTCACCGACTTCACCAAGCTGGGCGGTAAGATCGAGATTTTAGAAGACTAAGATCAAGACCGCCCGGCAGGATCCGGGCAGATAACCATCCTTGTCCCGGATCAGCGGTCCGGCAATATGGCATTTGTGCCGGACCGCTCAGGCGGCAGCTCTGCCGTCATGTAAAGCATAGCAAGTCGGCCTCATGCAGATCGCGACACGGCCGCTCGCCAAACTGGCTGCTGCCGGCCGGCTGCAAAATTGGCACGGTAGCCGGCTGCAAATTGGCGCGGCAAGCCTTGCCGCAAAATTGGCACGACAAACCTGCCACAAAACCGACGCAGCTGCCCTGCCGCCAAACTGGCTGCGGCAACCTTGCCGCAGCCTTCCACTCAACTACTTATAGAGGAGCAACTACATGCAATCAACTTTCGGAAAAAACATCCGCGTTTCCATCTGGGGCGGATCTCACGAACCGGTCATAGGAGTCGATATCGAAGGGATCCCGGTCGGAACGCGTATCGATATGAACCAGCTGCGGGCTTTTCTCCAGCGACGCGCACCAGGAAACAGCCCCTTTGCCACCAAGCGCAAAGAACCGGATCTGCCGATCCCTGTTGCAGGGATCGCAGCCTGGGGCGGCGGAACGCCGCCAGAACAGGCGGGCAATCCAGGGCAAGTGGATTCCGGTACAGGCGATCTTGCTTCGAGCGATTCCACCCGGGTCGCAGGCGATCCAGGCACCCTTGCGGAGGCACCGGTTATTATCACGACCGCGCCGCTCATCTCCTTCGAGATCCGCAACACCGATACCCGCTCCGGGGACTACAAAGGACTGCGGGCAGTGCCAAGGCCAGGTCACGCTGACTACACAGCACGGCTTCGCTATGGAGACACACTGAACATGGCAGGCGGCGGACCTTTCTCAGCACGTATGACAGCACCCCTCTGCATCGCAGGCGGGATCGCTTTGCAGATGCTAAAAGAAAAAAACATCGAAATCGGAGCACATCTTTACGCCATTGCAGGCATCGAAGATGCCCCTCTGGATCCGGTCAGCGTCAGCGCAGAAACCCTGGTGAAACTGCAGAAAATGGAGTTTCCCGTTCTGTCCGAAACAGCCGGCGAAAAAATGGCGCAAGCCATTTTGCAGGCCAAAAACGACCTGGATTCCGTGGGCGGCATCGTAGAAGTGTGTGCGACAGGACTGCCCGGAGGCATCGGCGGAGCTATGTATGATGGCCTGGAAAGCTATCTGGCACCGATCTTCTTCGGCATACCGGCCGTAAAAGGCGTTGAATTCGGCGCAGGATTTCACGCGGCAGAGCTTCGTGGCTCCGAAAACAATGATCCTTTTTATTACGACAATCACGGGCAGGTAAAAACCAGGACCAACTATCACGGCGGGATCCTGGGAGGCATCACCACCGGCATGCCGCTTCTGGCCCGACTCGCTTTCAAGCCGACTCCATCCATCAGCAGGAAGCAGGATTCGGTGGATCTGGAAGCACATAAAAACGAAACACTCGTCGTCAAGGGCAGGCACGACCCTTGCGTCGCCGTCAGAGCCGTTCCTATCACAGAAGCCGCTCTGGCTCTTGGCATTTTAGACTGTATTATGGAGGTAACAAAATGACAGACATCAATTTAGATCAGATGAGACAGGACATAGACAATATAGATGAAAAGCTGACCGACCTGTTCAAAGAAAGAATGGAAAAATCCCTGGAAATCGCTAAGTATAAGAAAGGCCACAAAGTACCCGTCTTCTCTGACAAGCGCGAGAAAGAAATTTTGCATAAAGTATCCGAACAGATCGGTGAACCTTTCGACGGATATGCACGGCTGCTGTTCAATACGATTTTTGACGCCAGCCGTTCCTGCCAGAACAACTATATGGCTAAGAGATCCGACCTGGCTGACCGCATCGAAGAAGCACTGAAAGAAACACCGAACCTCTTCCCGAAAAAGGCAGTCGTTGCCTGCCAGGGCGTTGCAGGATCCTACTCTCAGGCTGCCTGCGAGAAACTCTTTGAAGTGCCGAGCATCATGTATTTCAACAGCTTTGAGGGCGTATTCAATGCTGTTGAAAAAGGCCTTTGCCAGTACGGGATCCTGCCCATCGAAAACAGCTCTTACGGTTCCGTCGGTGCCGTTTACGACCTGATGCAGAACTACAACTTCCATATCGCCAAAGGCATCCGTCTGCGCATCAGCCACAATCTGATGGCAAAGCCGGGAACTGCCCTCTCCGATGTCAAGGAGATCTTCTCCCACGAACAGGCGCTCGGACAGTGCGGCGACTTCCTGAAAGAACTGAAGGATGTGAAAGTGACTGTCGTTGAAAACACGGCCATTGCTGCAAAGATGGTTGCAGAAAGCGATCGCGATGATGTGGCTGCTATCTGCTCCAAGGAATGCGCTGACCTTTATGGCCTGGACGTGCTGAAAAAGCAGATCCAGCTTTCTGACAACAACTACACTCGCTTCATCTGCATTTCCAAGAAGATGGAGATCTATCCGGGTTCCAATAAGATCAGCCTGATCCTTTCCCTGCCCCACACACCGAGATCCCTGTATCTGGCTATTTCCAAGTTCGCAGCGCTGGGCATCAATCTGACCAAGCTGGAATCCCGTCCGATCCCAGGCAGCGATTTCGAGTTCATGTTTTACTTCGATCTGGATGCATCGGTCTACTCGCCTGAACTGATCAATCTTCTCTCCGAAATGGAAAGCCAGCCGGAGACATTCGTATTCCTCGGCTGTTACACGGAGGTCATCTAAATGACGAACGAGAAATACGGACTCATCGGCAAGACTCTGGTTCACAGTTATTCCAAAGAGATCCACGAGGCTCTGGGACGATATCAATATCAGCTTTTCAGCCTCGCCGAAGATGAGATGCCCGACTTTATCAATGCCCGCGATTTTCGCGGGCTCAACGTTACCATTCCTTATAAGAAGGATGTGATCCCTCTTTGCGATGAAGTCACGGATCTGGCTCGCGGGATCGGAGCTGTAAATACTTTGTTCTGGAAAAACGCTTCAGGGACCGGAGCCTCGGAAAGTATCAGCCAGGAAGACAAGATCCTGGTGGGTCACAACACAGATTATGAAGGATTCCTGTACGCGGCATCGCGTGCAGGAATCGAATTTGAAGGCAAGGGCGTTCTGATCCTGGGCACCGGCGGGACATCCCTGATGTCCCGCCGGGCTGCGGCGGATCAGAACGCCGCAAAGATCTATATCGCTTCCCGCCACCCGGAAACGGATCCGCCATCCGGCTCTGAAATCCAAGATGCCGGGATCCTCAGCACCGTATCCTACGACCAGCTGCCGGAAATCGCAGACTCTATCGACGTGATCGTCAATACCACACCGGTAGGGACTTTCCCAAACAACATGCAGCAGGTGATCCACCTAAAGGATTTTCCCGGCTGCCAGGCTGTCATCGATGTGATCTACAACCCGTTTAAAACAGCTCTTCTACTGGAAGCCGAAAAGCTGGGGCTCAAATACACCAATGGCCTTCCTATGCTGGTGGCACAGGCTACCGCAGCAGCCGGATACTTTTTAGGAACGCCGGGAGCTTTTCAGAAAGAAAATCAGCGTATCATCAAATCCATGAAGCAGCAGATGGGCAACATCGTCCTCATAGGCATGCCGGGAACCGGAAAGTCTCTCATCGGGAAGCTTCTGGCAGAACTGACCGGGAAAACTTTGCAGGATACAGACGCCAAGATCGAAGAAGAAGCCAAAATGACTATCCCTGAAATCTTCGAAAAGGAAGGCGAAACGGGGTTCCGCGACCGGGAATCAGCAATCTGCAAAAAACTTGGCAAAGAACGAAACCTGATCATCGCCACTGGCGGCGGAGCGATCCTGCGACCTGAAAACGTAGACGCCCTTCGGCAAAACGGAACACTGGTGCATATCACCCGTTCCATTGATAAGCTGCCGACCCGCGGCAGACCGCTTTCCCAAAATATCGAAACACTAAAAAAAATGGAAGCGCAGCGCATGCCCCTTTACAAAGCAGCAGCCGACATCACCTTCCGCAACAACTATACCTGCTCCCGCAAAAAACTGCGCCAACGGGTAAACACATATATTCTGGAGAAATTGTAACACTAAATTCCCGGAGATATGCTATAATGATCATGATCGCCGGATCTTTGCTCCTACATAGATCCGGCTGGTTATATATTGCAAAGCAAAGCAGTTCCGCAGCTTCCGGTCTTTCCGGCAGTCAGCCGGAACTGTTTTGTTTTTTGGCTGCGTATGGTATAATCCGAGTATTACAACCCATCACAAGGAGGTTTCCAATGACAACAAACAACATCCGGCGATCCTGTGTTGACTGCGCCTCTGCAGGATGCGATCACTGCTCTTTTGAGGAGGCTATTTCCGCAGAATCCAGCGCCTTCCCTGCCTTCTGCAAAACCAGAGATCTGGATCCCGCTATCCTGGAAGAAGCCATGGCTCTTTATACGGAAAATGAAGAAAACAACCGCGTTACCCGCATGTCCGCCCAGGTGGAATACGAGAATTACTGCAAAATGACCCGCGTCGAAGAAATAGCAGAATTTGCAAAGAAAATGGGCTTTAAAAAGCTGGGCATCGCCACCTGTATCGGTCTGATCACAGAAGCTCGTGCCGCAGCCGCTATATTCCGGAGCCACGGATTTGAAGTCACTGGCTTTGGCTGCAAAGTCGGCGCCCAGCGAAAAACTTCTGTGGGCATCGACGCCGCCTGCGAAGATGTCGGTATGAATATGTGCAATCCGATCCTTCAGGCAAAACTTTTGAACGCCGAAAAAACCCAGCTCAACGTAGTTGTCGGCCTTTGCGTAGGTCACGACAGCCTGTTCTACAAGTATGCGGATGCTTTGTGCACCACTTTGGTGACGAAAGATCGCGTGCTGGGGCACAACCCGGTCGCCGCACTTTATCAGATCAAAACCTATTATGCAAAACTTTTGCAGAAGGATCATGGGGATCCGGAGAGTGAGGAAATGCGCTAATGTGTCTGAATACACCGGATCCGGCACAGGTCATATCCATTCTGCTCCGAGAGAGCCAGCTGCTATAATAACTCCTGCAACGAAAAACGAAAGGAATTTTACTTTTATGAAATTACTCTATTTAGACTGCGGCATGGGTGCCGCAGGGGATATGCTGGGAGCCGCCCTGGCAGAGCTCCTGCCAGATGATGCGCGTGATGCTTTTACCTCGGAGCTCAATGCCGCCGGGATCCCCGGTGTTCACGTTTCTCTGGATCCATCCGTAAAATGCGGTATCACCGGGACCCACCTGACCGTTACCGTAAACGGTACAGAGGAGAAAGAAGGCGGGCACAGTCACTCCCATGAGCATAGTCACCACGACCACCAGCATGACCACGCTCATAACCACAATCACTCCCATGACCATCACCAAGACCACTCTCATGAGCACAGCCACTCCCACGTCCATCATCACGATCACTCCCACCGCAGCCTCCACGACATCCATCATATCATCGACGACCTGAAACTTCCGGAAGCTGTTCGTACCGATATCCTGGCGGTCTATCGCCTCATCGCGGAAGCCGAAAGCAAAGCTCACGACAAACCGGTAAGCGAGATCCACTTCCATGAAGTCGGCACCATGGATGCTATCGCCGATATCGCCTCCGTCTGCCTGCTTCTCCACAAGCTGGCACCGGATCAGATCATCGCATCCCCCATCCACGTTGGAAGCGGTCAGGTCAAGTGTGCTCATGGGATCCTGCCGGTGCCTGCACCGGCAACCGCCTATATCCTGAAAGACATACCGATTTACAACGGAAGCATCCAGGGAGAGCTTTGCACTCCTACGGGAGCTGCCCTGCTGAAACATTTCGTCTCACGCTTTGATCAGATGCCGCTAATGACGCCGGCATCCACCGGCTATGGCATGGGGACCAAAGACTTCCCGGCAGCCAACTGCGTGCGCGCGATCCTCGGCGAGAGCTTTGCAGAAAACCAGGATGCGATCCTCGGCGAGAGCTTTGCAGAAAACCAACCTGAACAGCCTGCATGTATCCCAGCAGCTCCGGCATCCACAGCAACTCCGGCACCTGCAGCAGCTCCGGCATCCGAAGAAGCCGCCATCACAGACACCATCTGCGAACTCTCATGCAACGTGGACGACATGACCGGCGAAGACATCGCCTTTGCCATAGAAACCTTCCTGCAAAACGGTGCACTGGACGCTTTCACCGTCCCATGCACCATGAAAAAAGGGCGCCCGGGAGTGCTGGTCACGGTCCTTTGCAAGGACCCTGACCAGAAGCAAATGACCAGACTGATCCTGCAGCATACCACCACCCTGGGTGTGCGCAGCGCGATAAAAAAGCGCTGGGTCCTGTCACGCACTGAATCGGAGACCGTGATCCCGGATGACATGCTGGCAAACGTCACTGCCCCGAACATGCCGGCAGGATCAAAGACTCAGGAGCTAAAAACAACCGGCAATGACTGCACGATCCGCAGCAAAACATCCACCGGCTTTGGCATAACCCGCAACAAATATGAGCATGACGACCTGGAGAAAATCGCTCGCACCTATGGGCTTACCCTGGCGCAGGTACGTGCCCTGCTTGCCGACCTGCATCAGTCACAATAGCTCTACAGGTACTCGTTTGAGGAATAGACCCCTCTCTCAAAAGGCTGTATAATAGTGCCAAGAAGAGTTTTCAGTTTATTCCGAAAGGAGAGGAGCCATGAAAAAATTATTAATTGTTTTACTGGCCATGGTATTTGCATTTTCGCTTGCAGCCTGTGGCGGCGGTGGCGACAAGGACGGCGATAGCGGGAAAGACAAGAAAGCAGAACGCGTCACAACAGCGAGCGGAGCTATTTCTGTAGAAGCGCTGGATATGCCTGACTATATCACAAAGGCGCAAGACGACGATGAAGATATTCTTATGGCAAAGGAAGGAGAAGGATACGGTGTCGGTGACTATGTACTGATCAGCGGCATTTCCAAGGACGATGAGACAAGCCTGAGCTATCCGTCTTATGTAAAGGGACAGGAATATACACTTGATATGCTTCTGTCAGATTTCCAGAATAAAGATGGCAAGTACAAGACTTATACCAAAACCAAGATCGGTGATCAGGAATACGTTCTCTTAGACGAGGATTCTGACCGATACTATTACACGGTGACCAACAATTATCCTGTTCTCATTCAGGTGATCGGCGAATCCATGCAGGATAACGAAGCCGTAACAAAGTCACTGGAATCGATCCAGTATAATTATTAAGACCCTCTTGTTTACGATTACTGCACCATACG
>ERZ1673722.3612-NODE-3612-length-10929-cov-6.499908_pt1 | contig 10929 bp, 7 predicted proteins | sample MGYA00580222_ERZ1673722 | MGnify/ENA primary metagenome ERZ1673722 (study PRJEB41218, sample SAMN15661750) | gut metagenome | host: Homo sapiens | place: Canada: London | collected 2015-08-20/2019-03-30 | study: EMG produced TPA metagenomics assembly of...
CGCGCTGCCGCGCGACTGCTGTTTTGGCGTGAAAACAGACTTTATCGACAGACTGCAGCGCCCGGCCTTCTGGCCGGGCGCTTTTTCCTGCAAAAAGAAAAGACTGCATAAAGCAGTCTTTTCGAAATTTTTTTACTTGCCGAAGTAGCTGAAGTGCATGTAGTCGCGCTTGCTGTGCCAGGCGTTGCCGCCCCAGGCGAAGCCGTACTTGGTGAAGGCGTTGTAAACGTCGCCGCCCTCGGGAATGGAGAACGGGTCGGTGTACGGCGTCCAGTGCGTACCGCAGGTCGGGGTGAGCGAGCCGTCGGCGTTGATGGTCGCCTCCATGTTCTCGTTCGGGTTGATATCGACCGCGGTGCCCTGCGAATGCTCGCCGGTACGCCACGAATAGCAGCCGACGTCGTTGATCGGGAATTTTTCGGCGCCGTTGTAGATCTCCTCGAAGATCGCCTTGTAGATCGCGGCGAGCGAGGCGTTGACCTGTAAGTAAGCGGTGCCGGTGGTCTTGGTGCCGTCCGACTGGAGACGCCATACCGGAACTGCGATCTCGACCATGTGCGCCTCGGCCTCCTCGGCAGAGGTGTATTTCGAGCCGCCCGGACCGTAGACGAACGTCATCTTATCGTCCGGAATGATCGTGCTCGGGGTGTTCCAGAGGTTGTTCGGCGTGCTGACCGTCGTGTTCGGCTTGGTGATAACGACCTCGGACTTGTTCGGCGAGAGCTTTTCGAACTCGCTGCAGAAACGGTTGGCCATGATAACGGCCTGCTCGCGCGTCGCGGTGCCGGACGGAGCCAGCTGCGCACCGCCCAAGCCGTCCGAGATGCCGTTGACGATGGTGTAGTCCACCATGCGGACGACCGGGTCGACCGCGTAGGACTTGATCGTGCTGACGTCGTCATAGTCCTCGACGCAGGCGTCGCCCGCGATCTCCGGCGCGTCAATGCCGGCCTTGTCGAGGATGTTGTTGAGAATGACGCACAGATCCTGACGCTCGATGCTCGCGTTCGGGTCGAAATAGCCGCTGGCGCGGCCGGTGACCAGACCGAGAGAATAGGCTGCGTTTACGTTGGCGTCGTCCGTGTCGCGGAAGAACTTCTGACCTGAGGCATAGACCGCCTTGCCGGTCAGCTGCTTGTAGGCCTTGACGGCGATCGCACAGAACTCGGCGCGCGTGATCTCCTCACGGGCGGAGCTGTCTGCAAGCGAGGTCGGCATAAGGCCAGCCTGCTGTGCCGCAGCGATATCCTCCTGCGCCCAGCTCGAAACGTCGGAGAGCGCACCGGCCTGCGGCACGACCATAGTCGCCGCGAGAGCCAGAACGCCTGCGCGGCGAACAAAGTGGTATGGCATAGGGAAGACCTCCTGTAAATTCCTGTGTTAAATTCCTGTATTATATGTATATAGTTTAATGGGCTTTTGTGTCGAATTTGTGAAAAATATAGATTTATTCACAGTTTCCACAAACTTATCCACACAGATTGTGGATAACTCCGGCGCGTGCACGCACACGCCGGCGGAGCACAACGGCTGCACGCAGACCGAAAAAAATGCCTGCATATACATGTTACCATTGTATCATCAAACAGAGAATATTTCAACAACAAAACGCCGGGGAATGTCTATTTTATCGAATTTACAGGCCGTTTTCATCCAGCCACGCATCCAGAAAAGCGGCGGCAAGGCTGTTCGGGCGGATATTCGCGCGCGCCTCTGCCGGGGAAAACCAGCGGAAGCGGTCGACCTCGCGGTTCACGTGAATGCGCTCCGCGTCGGGGACGAAGGCGGTGAAGTTGCACATGAGCGTGTTGGACGGCTCGAAGAACCGGGTGCGGTTGAAATGGATACGGCCGGCGTGCAGACCGGTCTCCTCGAGGATTTCGCGCCGGACGGCATCCTCGGCACTCTCGCCGCGGTTGATATAACCGGCGACGAAGATATAGCTCGGTCTGCCGTACTGCTGGATGAGCAGGATGCGGCCGGTGTTTTCGTCCACGACGATCATGCTGACCGCCGCGTTGTACATGGGAAAGCGGTATTCGCCGCAGACGGGGCAGAATGGCACGATGCCTTCGCCCTCGAGCGGCTTTTCGATGAGTGCTGCGCCGCATTCCCAGCAGTGTTTCTGTATCACGATGAATGTCCTTTCGGGGGGGAGAATGGCCGGTTATTTCGACCGGCGGAGCCACTTGATGAGCAGGCAGATGACGAATACCGCGAGAGCGGTATTCAAAACCGTCACAAAGGTGCTGTAGAGGTCAAACGCGAAAAAGCTGTTCATGAAAGTACTCCTGTATACATTATAATATATTACTCAAAATTTGCCATGCGGTCGAGCGTGCGGTACTGGATGGCCTCGGCGATATGCTCGGCGCCGATGGTGTCGCTTTCAGCGAGGTCCGCGATCGTGCGCGCGACGCGCAGGATGCGGTCATGGGCGCGGGCGGTCAGAACGAGCCGCTCGAAGGCGCGGCGGAAAACGGCAGACGCCTCGTCGGTCAGCGGACAGAACTCCGCGAGAAGCGAGGGCGGAATCGCGGCGTTGCAGACATCCTCGCCCTGCCGGTCATACTGCCGCTGCCGGGCAGCGAGCACACGGGCGCGGATGGTCTCCGAGCTTTCCTCCTGTGCGCGGCTGCGGGCTGCGAGCGCCTCGTACTCGACCGGCTGCACGGTGATCTGGAGGTCGATGCGGTCGAGCAGCGGCCCGGACAGACGGCGCAGATACTGCTGCACGCGCTCCTTCGCGCAGGTGCAGCGGTTTGTGCCGTACCAGCCGCACGGACAGGGGTTCATGGCGGCGATGAGCTGAAAATCGGCCGGATAAGTGACCTGTCCGGCCGCCCGGGCGATGGTCAGCTTTCCGTCCTCCATCGGCTGCCGCAGCACCTCGAGCGCGTCGCGCCGGAACTCGGGCAGCTCGTCGAGGAACAGCACGCCGCGGTGCGCGAGCGTGATCTCGCCGGGCAGGGGAAGCCGTCCGGGTGAGCCCGAGCCTCCGGCAAGCGCTGCCGCCGAGGAGGAATGATGCGGCGCGCGGAACGGCCGCTCGGCGCGTTCCACGGCCTCCTGCGCCCGGCCGACCGCCGACCAGACGCGGATGACATCCAGCCGTTCGTCATGCGAGAGCGGCGGCAGGATGGACGAAAACCGCTTGGCCATCATGCTCTTGCCCGAGCCGGGGGAGCCGGAGAGCAGGACATTGTGCCCGCCGGCGGCCGCGACCTCGAGCGCGCGCTTGACGAGGTGCTGCCCGAGCACATGCGCATAGTCGAGGTCGTGCTCCGCCGGTTTCGGTTCCGGCGGCGGGGGGCAGGGGACAAGCTGCTTTCGGCCGCTGAGGTGATTGATGAGCTCGCTGAGCGTGCGCACGGGATAGACGGTCAGACTGTCGGCATAAGAGGCCTCCTGCGCGTTGGCCGCCGGGACGTAGACCGCACGGAAGTCCGCGCTTCGCGCCGCGAGCGCCATGGAGAGCGCGCCGCGCACCGGACGCAGCTCGCCGGAGAGCGAAAGCTCCCCGAAGAACAGCGCGTCCTGCGGCAGAGCGTTGATTTCGCCTGCGGCGGCGAGAATGGACAGCAGGATTGGCAGGTCGAAGGCGGTCCCGGCCTTGCGCGTGTCCGCCGGGGCGAGGTTGACCGTCAGGCGCGACACAGGCCAGTCGAACGAGCAGGATTTCGCGGCGGCGCGCACGCGCTCTCCGGCCTCGCTGACCGCGCCGGTCGGCAGTCCTACCACATCGAGCCGCGGCAGTCCGCCCGAAAGCAGACACTCAACCGTGACGATATATCCGTTTATGCCGTCGAGACCGGCGGAAAATACGCGAGAGACCATGCTCGATCCATCCTTTCCGAGGGAAGCCGTGCTTCTGCCGTGGAGCGAAAACCGCTGTATAGAATAAATATACCATATCACTCCCCCTTCCACAATACAAAAACTGTAGGCTTGCACAGGAAAAACGGACGAAAAAACGGGGGTTGTTTCACAATACAAAACGGCTTATCAAAAAATGAAAAAACAAACGAAAAAAACGGCTTTTGCTGTTTACAATCGTTTGCATCGGTGATACAATAAATTTCAGAAAAAAAGTCTCGTTATCGTGTAAAATACACTAAAAAGGGACTTTTTAAAATCCGACGCTATAATTAAATAGGAGGATATATCTCATGGCAAGAAAGATGAAGTCCATGGACGGTAATACCGCTGCGGCACATGTGTCGTATGCGTTTACCGAGGTTGCGGGCATCTATCCGATCACCCCGTCCAGCCCTATGGCAGACAGCGTTGACCAGTGGGCAGCCGCAGGTCAGAAGAACATTTTCGGTACTACCGTAAAGGTTATCGAAATGCAGTCCGAGGCAGGTGCGGCAGGCACCGTACACGGCTCTCTGGCAGCAGGTGCTCTCACCACCACCTACACCGCATCTCAGGGTCTTCTGCTGATGATCCCGAACATGTACAAGATCGCAGGCGAGCTGCTTCCGTGCGTATTCCACGTATCCGCGCGTACCGTTGCTTCCCATGCTCTGAACATCTTCGGCGACCACTCCGACGTTATGGCATGCCGTCAGACCGGCTTTGCCATGCTCGCAGAGACCAATCCGCAGGAAGTTATGGACCTGTCCGCAGTAGCTCACCTGGCTACCATCAAGTCCCGCGTTCCGTTCATCAACTTCTTCGACGGCTTCCGTACCTCCCACGAGATCCAGAAGATCCAGGTTTGGGATTACGAGGATCTGAAGGAAATGTGCGATATGGATGCTGTTGAAGCATTCCGCAAGCGCGCTCTGAATCCGGAGCACGCAATGATGCGCGGCTCTCACGAGAACGGCGACGTTTTCTTCCAGCATCGTGAGGCAGCCAACAAGTACTACGAGGCAGTTCCGGGCATCGTAGAGGAGTACATGGGCAAGGTTAACGCCAAGCTCGGCACCAACTACCAGCTGTTCAACTACTACGGCGCTGCTGACGCAGACCGCGTTATCATCGCTATGGGCTCGATCTGCGACGTTGCAGAGGAAGTCATCGACTACCTGAACGCACACGGCGAGAAGGTCGGTCTGGTCAAGGTTCGCCTGTACCGTCCGTTCCGCGCTGACAAGCTGATCGCAGCTATCCCGGAGACCGCGAAGAAGATCGCAGTCCTCGACCGCACCAAGGAGCCGGGCTCCCAGGGCGAGCCGCTCTACATGGACGTTGTTACCGCTCTGGCTGACGCAGGCATCACCGACAAGGTCGTAACCGGCGGCCGTTACGGTCTGGGCTCCAAGGACACGCCTCCGGCTTCCGTATTCGCTGTATACGAGGAGCTGACCAAGGCTGAGCCGAAGAAGATGTTCACTCTGGGCATCACCGACGACGTAACCTTCCTGTCTCTGGAAGAGAAGCCGGCTCCGAACACCGCAGCAGAAGGCACCACCGAGTGCAAGTTCTGGGGTCTCGGCGGCGACGGTACCGTTGGCGCGAACAAGAACTCGATCAAGATCATCGGCGACCACACCGACAAGTTCGTACAGGCATACTTCCAGTACGACTCCAAGAAGACCGGCGGCGTAACCGTTTCGCATCTGCGTTTTGGCGACAAGCCGATCCGTTCTCCCTACTACATCAACAAGGCTGACTTCGTAGCCTGCCACAACCCGTCCTACATCACCAAGCACTTCCCGATCGTGCGTGACGTTAAGCCGGGCGGCGTATTCCTCATCAACTGCCAGTGGACTCCGGAAGAGCTGAGCCACCACCTCGCAGCTTCTGAGAAGCGCTACATCGCAAAGAACAACGTTCAGCTTTACACCATCAACGCGATCGACCTCGCGATCGAGATCGGCATGGGCAAGCGCACCAACACCATCCTCCAGTCCGCGTTCTTCGCACTGGCTAAGGTGATGCCGTCCGAGCAGGCGATCCAGTTCATGAAGGACGCTGCTACCAAGTCCTACCTGAAGAAGGGCCAGGACATCGTTGATATGAACCACAAGGCAATCGACATCGGCGCTACCGCATACAAGAAGATCGACGTACCGGCTGACTGGGCTGACGCTCAGGACGAGGCTGATACCCGCGAGCTTCAGGGCCGTCCGGAAGTTGTCAAGATGGTCAAGGAAGTCATGGAGCCGATCGGCCGCATGGACGGCGACTCTCTGCCGGTTTCCGCTTTCGCAGGCGAGCATGTTGACGGCTCCTTCGAGCACGGCGCAGCTGCTTACGAGAAGCGCGGCGTAGCAGTTACCGTTCCGCACTGGAACGAGGCTACCTGTGTTCAGTGTAACCAGTGTGCTTATGTCTGCCCGCACGCTACCATCCGTCCGTTCGCTCTGACCGACGAAGAGGCTGCTGCCGCTCCGGAGTCTGCGAAGCTCGTCGACATCAAGGCCGGCAAGGGCAAGGGCAAGTACAAGTACACCATGGCTGTATCTCCGCTCGACTGCATGGGCTGCGGCGTATGTATCGGCGTCTGCCCGACCAAGTCTCTGACCATGGTTCCGCAGGATCAGGAAGCTGCTCAGCAGGATGCCTTCGATTACTGCGTAGCAAAGGTTTCCGAGAAGGAAGATATGGCTTCCGTAAATTCCGTCAAGGATTCTCAGTTCAAGAAGCCGCTGCTTGAGTTCTCCGGCTCCTGCGCAGGCTGCGCTGAGACCTCTTACGCCCGTCTGGTTACTCAGGTCTGCGGCGACCGCATGTACATCTCCAACGCTACCGGCTGTTCTTCTATCTGGGGCGGCCCGGCTGCTACCTCCCCGTACACCGTCAATGCTGAGGGCCACGGTCCGGCATGGGCAAACTCCCTGTTCGAGGATAACGCAGAGCACGGCCTCGGCATGTACTACGGCCAGGAAGCTCTCCGTGAGCGCCTGATCTCCAAGCTCGAGGAGATGGCTGGCTCCGAGAAGGCTTCTGACGACTTCAAGAATGCCGTCAACACCTTCATGGATACCAAGGACAACGGCGCTGAGAACGCTGAGCCGACCAAGGCACTGGTTGCAGAGCTCGAAAAGGGCGCAGCAGCAGGTTGCCCGGACTGCAAGGATGTTCTGGCTCACAAGGAATACCTCGCTAAGAAGTCCGTCTGGATCTTCGGCGGCGACGGCTGGGCATACGACATCGGCTTCGGCGGTCTGGATCACGTTCTGGCTTCCGGCAAGGACGTAAACGTTATGGTATTCGATACCGAGGTTTACTCCAACACCGGCGGACAGGCTTCCAAGGCTACCAACATCGGCGCTGTTGCACAGTTCGCAGCTTCCGGCAAGACCACCAAGAAGAAGAGCCTTGCTGAGATCGCTATGAGCTACGGCTACGTTTACGTTGCACAGGTAGCTATGGGCGCTAACATGGCTCAGACTCTGAAGGCTATCGCTGAGGCTGAGGCTTATCCGGGCCCGTCTCTGGTCATCGGCTACGCTCCGTGTGAGATGCACTCCATCAAGGGCGGCATGACCAACTGCCAGGCTGAGATGAAGAAGGCTGTTGACTGCGGCTACTGGAACCTGTTCCGCTTCAACCCGCAGCTGGCTGACGAGGGCAAGAACCCGTTCATCCTGGAGTCCAAGGAGCCCAAGACCGAGGATTACCGCAAGTTCATGATGGGCGAGGCTCGTTACTCCGCTCTGACCCGTTCCTTCCCGGATCGCGCAGAGGGTCTGTTCGAGCGCTCCGAGATCGAGTCCACCAAGCGTTACGCTCACCTGCAGCGTCTGCAGGCTCTGTACGCTCCCGAGGCGTAAGATCGCGCAAAGCGTTTGCTGAAATAGCATAATGAAATCCCGCAGAGTTTCTCTCTGCGGGATTTTTTCTGTTTCTTTCCGAAATTTTCTATGGTATACTCATGGTAAGGATAGGAAACCACAATCGGATAGAGAAAGGCGGATGTTTATGAACAGAGATCTGCTCAAACGTGCGGGAATGCTGGCGGCGAGCGCTGCCGTCTGCTATGGCGGGATTTTTGGTGCGTTAACGCTCAACGGCCTGCGCTATATGCGCCCGACGGCGGACAACTGGTGGCTGCTGCCGTGGGTCGCACAGGCGGAACGCATCGAGCAGTGCGTTACGGACTTCGGTGAGGGCGACCCGACCTACACTGTCACCGGATATGATGCACAGAATCGCGAGATTTGGTCGCGCACGACATTCGGCAAGCTGGCATCGGTCGGCAGCAGCCGTGATGTGTACATCGGCAATACATCGGCGCGGTATTTCTTCGGTCAGGGCGGAAAAGCGGACTCGGTTTGCCAGTATGACGAAAAAGGCCGGCTTATCCGTCTGGAAACCGACTATGGCGGCATATCGACGTATTACTACCGCGGCGATGCGACCGAAACATATCTGGAGGAAACGCACAACGCGCAGGGCGCGTTGACCGGCCGCAAGACCACCGAAATCGACCCGAAAACAGGCAGTACCGTCACCAACATGGACATATACGAGGATGATGGAACCTATCTCGCCACGCAGTATTGCACACTGGATTCGCATGGCAACATCATCAAGCGAGTGTATGTCAGCGCGGGCGGACAGATGAGAACCTGTGACTATCAGTGGACGTATGACGATGCCGCACGCACGGCCGCCTGTGTGGACGAAACCGAGGGCACGACCGAGAAATACTGGTATGACGAGCAGGGAAGATGGATTAAAAATGCATATACCTTTTCGGAGGATGGTTTTCCGCGTGAGATCACGGTAACATACACCGATGTCACACGGTAGGGAACTTTTTCCGGGAACACCCGTCAAACAGGGCAAAGAGCCTTTTCCTGTGCGACGTTGACAGAACAGCAGCACAGGTGTAAAATAAAGGCAGAAAATGCGGCCGCCAGAACCGGCGGCCGCGCAGATAGTAAAAGGAGGAGCAATTTCATGAAGAAAATGTGGGTTTCCGCGCTGCTCGCGGCGGCAATGATGACCGCAGCAGGTGCGGCGGATGCGCCGAGTGCGTGGGCGCAGTCATCGGTCGATGCGGCGCGCGCGGCCGGCCTCGTGCCCTCGCAGGTGGACAGCGCGTTCGAAACGCCGATCACCCGTGAGGATTTCTGTTCGCTCGCCGCGGCGGTCTACCGTGCGTGGGACAGGGAAAACGTCTTGCAGACTGCCTCGACCGGCAAGGTCAGCTTCACTGATACCGATAACGCAGATGTGCTGCTGTGTGCATCGGCAGGCGTGGTAAACGGCGTCGGCAACGGAAAATTCGCCCCGGATAAGAACATTACCCGGCAGGAGGCGGCGAGCATGCTGCACCGTCTGGGCGCACTGAACAAGAACATCAAAAATGACGTAAACGACCGCCTGCCGCACGTTTTCGCGGACGGCGAGAAAATCCGGTCGTGGGCGCGCAGCGACATCAACTGGGTCTACCGTCAGGGTATCATGAACGGCACCGGCAGCAATCAGTTCACTCCGGACGGCGCGTATACGCGCGAGCAGTCCATCGCGACCACGCTCCGCCTGTACGACAGCAGGTACGCCCTCGCACCGGCGGAGGAAGCGGCGCATTATGTGCTCGTGCCGAACGAAAGAACCGTGACGATCGAGGACGCGGCAGGAAACCGCCTGCTGACCGATTTCGAGAACACAAACGGCTATTTCCAGAATGCGCATCTGTTCGGTGTGTGGGCAGAGGTTGAATGGACCGATACGGACGCGCACTGCACGGTCGTGAACCTCAAGACCGGCGAACGGCTCGAAAACCGCACGATAACCGGCATCAGCCCGGACGGCACGAAGGCGTGGGCGAAGCAGTTTAACACCGGCAGCGGCGGTACGTTCCTCATCATCCGTTCGGACGGCACGCACGGCAAGACCGAGTTCAGAGCGCTGAGCTCGTGGAGCAACGACGGCAAGTCGCTCGTGCGCAGCAGCGACGGCAGCATCACAGCTATCGACAACCAGACGCGCGAGCTGTGGCGCGTCAAGGGCGTTTCGCTCGGCGCTTACTCTGGCAGAGGCGATGTGCTGCTCATCAATTACGACAGCAGTCCGTCTGTCCTCGTGAAGGACGGCAGGGCCGCCACGCTCGGCGCGAAGAATATCACCAGCCTCAACCAGAGCGGCGAGACCTGCATTGTTTCGGACAGCATCGGCTATTACAAGGTCTGTGATCTGAACGGCAGGGCGCTCAGCAGGACCTACCAGAACGCGCTGTACAGCGAGGGCAGCAATCTGTACGCCGGCTGGGTCAAGGACCGTACTTATGAAATCTTTTACTGCCCGGCGGGCGGCAGCGCGAAGGTGCTGTATACGGTAACGTGGGATGTTTCGACGCCGACGGAGCTGCCGACCGACGGCGCCGGTCTGTATGCGCTTCAGACGGACGACAGGACGGTTGTCTGCATTGACAGCTTCGGCCAGACTGTTGGAACGGCGAAGGCCGCGTTCAAGGTCAGCAATATTGCGTTTGAGGACGGCGTGCTGGTGCTTCAGGGTGAAAATCAGCAGGCGAAGTATTTACCTACCGGTGAAATTACCCCGTAAGGGGAGCCGACGTCTGGCGGCGGAGACGTCGGTGTCCACCGACGAGGGGATTGCCGGTGTTCACCGGCGGGAACAAAAGGGGGATAAGACACCGAATGGTTTCTGGCCGTAGCCCACTATCCTCTTTTCCGCGCCGTGCGCGGATTAAATGAGCGCATCCCCCTCTTGACTCCCCCTCATCTTCCTTTGGACGCGACTCCCTTCGGTCGCGCGTCTAAAAGCGAGGGGCCCACAGGGGCGTTCGGTGCTCCAAGGGCACACCATTGATGGAAGCGGGGCTGTTCGCAGCACAAGGCGAACGCCCTGTACCGGATGGCCGCGCACTGTTATGCGCGGCGGATAACGCAAAGTGAATTCAGGGCATAACAGCGCCCTAAAAGCGAACCGACGCACGGAACCGAGCCCCTGTAACCCCCGTTTCGCTGCACATCTCCGATGTGTCAGCGCAAAGGAAGG
>ERZ1673722.3621-NODE-3621-length-10887-cov-4.264679_pt1 | contig 10887 bp, 5 predicted proteins | sample MGYA00580222_ERZ1673722 | MGnify/ENA primary metagenome ERZ1673722 (study PRJEB41218, sample SAMN15661750) | gut metagenome | host: Homo sapiens | place: Canada: London | collected 2015-08-20/2019-03-30 | study: EMG produced TPA metagenomics assembly of...
ATTCGCCGTTTTCGTCAAGGCCATAGACGATCGTCACCTGATTGCGCACGTCCACGGTGATGGCATAGGGCACGGGCGTGGGCACGGGCGTGGGCCGCGCAGTGGCGCTGATATCCAGGACGTCGCTGCTGTTGAAGAGCATGTTCCAGGTTTCCTCGTCGGTTTCGCCCGTGACGAACATGCCGTTGTGTTCCTGGAACGCTTTGACGGCCGCGATGGTCTGATTCATGTAGTTGCCGCTGATGGGACCGGTGAAGAAGCCCAGCTCCGTCAGGCGGGTCTGCACCTGCTTGACCTCCTCGCCCTGATCGCCGCGCTGCAGCTTTTCGCCGCTGTATTCGTTGGTGCCCATGCTGTCGGGCGTGCTGGCTCCGTCCTCGACCATCACCACGTCGTTGATGTCGCCAAGGTCCGCGTTCGGGTCCGGCGTAGGCGTGGGCTGCGCGCCCTTGGCCAGCGCCGTGTCGCCAAAGAGCAGTCGCTGCGTCTCGAGGTCCGCCTCGCCGGTCGCCTCCATGCCCATGGCCTCCTGGAAATCCGCCACAGCCTCCTGTGTGGCCGCGCGGTACATGCCCGTGGAATTGGCGTCCAGATAGCCCAGTTCGCGCAGCACGGTCTGCAGGCGCTTCACGTCGTCGCCGTCATCGCCGTAGCGCAGGGAGCGGTACTCGGCCTTCTCCAGCACCTCGGCGCTTTCGGGGTCCAGTTCGCCGGTCACTTCCAGGCCATAGTCCTCCTGAAAGCGCTTCACGCCGTTCTGCGTACCCTCCAGGAAGTTGCCGCTGATGCGGCCCACATAGTAGCCCAGTTCGCTCAACCGGCTCTGAAGTTCGCTCACCGCTTCGCCCTGATCGCCGTATTTGAGCGTGGGCGGCGCTTCGGTGGGCGCCGGAGTGGGTTCGGGCGCATCGGTGGGCGCGAGCGTATCCGTCGGCGCTGGCGTATCCGTCGGCGCAATGGTGGGCGTCGCCGTCAAAGTCGCGGCGGGAGCCTCGGTTTCGGCGCTCCCGGGCTGTGTGGGAGCGATGGTTTCCCCCGTGCTAAGCGTGATGGTCACCTGCGTCTCCGCAAGCGAGGATGCGACCTCCGCCGCCAAAGGCAGCGCAAGCAGCAGGGCTGACAGACAAGCAACGATTCGTTTCATCTTTCCGTATCCTTTCCGGCTCACAAGTAGGGATTCATGGCGCTCAGGCGCTCAAAGACCAAATCGGGCCGAATGCCCGTCGCGGCGATATCCGCCTCGCCGGCCTCGCCGGTCAGCACCAGAATGCTCAGAATGCCGAAGTTCAGACCCGTGGCAATGTCGGTATAGAGGCGGTCGCCCACCATGGCCAGCTCATGCTTCTCAAGGCCGGTCAGCGCCAGCGCCTCCTTCACGATGCCGGCGTAGGGCTTGCCCAGGATCATATCCGGCCTTCGGCCCGCACTGGCCTCGATAAAGGCGATGATAGCCCCGATATCCGGCGCGAAGCCCGTCTCGGTGGGGCAGTTGAAATCCGGGTGCGTCGCTACATAAGGCAGCCCTGCGCGCACCAGATCGCACACTTTTGTCATTTTTTCGTAATCAAGCGTGGTATCATAGCCGATGAGCACATAGTCGGGCCGCTCGTTGTCGATCGCCAGGCCCATCCGCTCCAGTTCGGCGCGCAGAAGGCCATTGCCCAGCAGAAATGCCTTCTGGCCCGGAAAGGTGCGCAGGCAGTATCGCCCCGCCGCCTGACCGGAGGTGAGCACGTTGAGAAATGGTTCCCTCACGCCCATGCCTTTGAGCTTTTCCACATACCTGTCGGCCGATTTGCTGGAGTTGTTGGTTACAAACAGAGCGCGCCGGCCCGTGCGCTCCAGCGCGTCGAGAAAATCCAGTGAACCCTCCAGCAGACGGTCACCCAGATAGAAGGTGCCGTCCATGTCGAGCATGAAGCACCTGACCTGGGAAAGCCTTTCCCTAAGGGCGTTTTCCGTCACGAGCAACCAACCTCCTGGCTTTTGGGGCACAAAAAGCCCCGGGATGCGAACATTGTAACACATTCCGGGGAATTTAACAATTAAGAAATGAAATTTTAACAGCTTTATCCTTTTGTGATTTTTTTGTCCAGCCAGGCGATCAGGTCTGCGTACACTTCGTCGCGGTTAATTTCATTGAACATCTCGTGCCGTCCGCCGCTGTAGAGGCAGAGCGTCACATCCTGCACCCCCGCGTCACGCAGCTCCTGTGCCACCCGTTTTACACCCTTTCCATGGCTGCCCACGGGGTCCATGTCTCCGGCGAAGAGATAGACGGGCACGTCCTTTTCCATCGCGCCCAGCTTCTCCGGATAGAGGCGGCTCAGGCCGTCAAACATGTCGCGGTACGCGCCGGCCGTGAAGGTGAATCCGCAATATGGGTCCGCGATATAGAGCGCCACCTGGTCCCTGTCCCGGCTGAGCCAGTCGAAGGGGGTCTGCACATCCTCATACCCCTGGTTATTGCCGGAGGAGCTGAGCTTTTCCACCAGGTGGCTGGGCTTCTTTTCGCCGCCCAGGGCGCATTGCAGCCCCGCCACGGTTTTGGCCAGCGTCACCACCGGCCTGGCGAAATGCCCTGTACCGCTGAGCACTACGCCCGCCAGCCCCTTTTCGTACTTGAGGCAATATCCGCGCACAACGAAGCTGCCCATGGAATGCCCCAGCAGCACATAGGGCACGCCGGGGTAGGCCTTCTGGGTTTCCAGCCGCAGGGCGTGCACGTCCTCAATGAGCGCATCCCAGCCGTTTTCAGCGGCAAAATACCCCAGCAGCGGCGCTTTCTCGCCATGGCCCAGATGGGTATGCCCCACCACCGCATACCCCGCCGCGTTGAGCGCCCGCGCCGCCGCATCATAGCGGCTGATATGCTCGGCCATGCCATGCACAAACTGCACCACGCCCCTGGGGGCTCCCTCCGTGGGCCAGAAGGCTTTTTCCAGCTCCTGACCCGTGACGGATGTAAAGGTTCCGTAAACCGCCATCTCGTTTCCTCCTTCTTTGGTATCCCGATGCACGCAGGGCCGTGCGGCAAAAGCCGCACGGCCCCGTGGGAAAATCAGGTGTTGTTGCCCTCATCATCCCCGCCGGCCGCATGATAACGCTGCATGCGGGTGGAGCGCCTGCGGGCGGACGCATCCGGCCCATGGTTTTCCTGCGCAGAGGTTTGAGGTGCGGGTACCGCGCCCAGCGGACGCGCGTAGGGATTGGCGGCCGTGCTGCCGGTGGCGGATGCTCCTTTGCTCTCGAGGCTGCCGGCGCTGTGCAGGCCGTTTGCCGCCGGCGTGCCGGAGGCGGAGTTCGTGGTTCCGTCGAAAGCCTTGAAGCCTTCGGACAGCGTTCCATCCGCATAGGGAGACTTTGCCGCCTCCATGGAATCATGGGGCTTCAGCGCGTCCTCTCCCTGCGGTGCAGCCGGCTTGGCGGCCATGGAAGCAGCCGTGGCATAGGGATTCTGGGTCATGCCCGCCGCAGAGGCGCTGCCGCCCGTCTGCGTGCTCCTGGCGTAGGGGTTCTGCGCCGTGCCTGCCGCAGAGGCGTTGCCGCCCGGTTGCGCGCTTCTGGCGTAGGGGTTCTGCGCCGTGCCTGTCGCAGAGGCGTTGCCGCCCGGCTGCGTGCTCCTGGCGTAGGGGTTCTGCGCCGTCGCAGAGGCCCCGCCATGGGGGGCGCCGGTCGCAGCGGAACCGCTTCCCGCCGCAGTCGTGGGCCGGCTGTAGGGATTCTGCGTCCCGGTGATGCTGCCGCTGCTATAGGGATTCTTCACGCCGCTGTACGCAGCGCTTCCGGCCGGCTTGTTCTGCGGATTGGCAGACTCGTTTTGCTTGGTTCCGGGCGCGATGGGCGCGGCGGCCGCGCGGCGGGCATAGGGGCTGGTGGCTCCTGCCGCTCCGGCGGCGGTCATCCCGGCCGTGGTGCCGGCGCGCCTGCTGGCAGCCGCCCGCGCGGCGGCAGCCTTGCGCTTCTTGTTCTGGTTGAGGGCGTAGGCGTATGCGCCGCCCGCGCCGCCGATGACCACCACGGCTCCGCCGATCAGGCCCCAGGGCACGCCGGAGGTCTGCGTCTCGACCGTTTCATCCTCATAGTTGATAGGGATCATCGTACCGATGACGAAGGTGCTGGTGGGCGTGGGGCTGGTGCCGGCGGTCACTTCCGTGAGCGCGGCCTCGGCTTCCACATAGCCGGTCTGGCCGTTGTACTGCACCTTGTACCAGGTCTTGTTGTTCTGCGTCACGGTGTCCAGCACGTTGAGCGTGGCGTTGGCCGGCAACGTCTGGCTGCTGGAAGCCGCGTCCGGCGACTGGTAGAACTTCACCGTCGCGTCCTTGGTCATGTACTGGTCCTTGGGCGTGGTGGTAGCCACCGGGGTCGCGTAGGGGTTGAAGGGCGCGTAGGTATTCTGCGTATTCGTGCCGGTGTTCTGCCAAGCGCCCACGTTCCAGTCCTCCACGGAGGATACGCTGCCCTGCGTGGCCGAGCCCGTATTGCCCGACGTGCTGCCGCCGGTGCTAGGCTTGGGCGTGGCCGTGGTCACGGCGTTGTTGGTCAGTCCCTGCTGGTACTGCGAGCTGCTGAGGAAGGAGTTGAACTCCGTCAGCGTCATCTGATGGAAGTAGTCGCCGTGAATCCAGCCGATCTGGCCGTTGTAGTTGACATTGTACCAGGTGACGCCATCAACCTGCCGGGTGCCCAGAATCATGGCCATGGCGTACTTGTTGAGCTGCTTGATGCGGCTGCCGTTGGGCGCGGTGCGGAAATTGACGCTGTTGGCGGTGATATAGCCGTAGCTGGACGCGCCGTTGGGGTTATAGGGATTTCCGCCCGGATTCTCCGGCGTGGAGGGATTGCCGCTGGCCAGGTAGTTCTCCACTTCCTTTTCGGTCAGCTTGCGCAGCTGGCCGTTGAGCACATAGCCGGTCACGCCGTCATAGGTGGTCAGGTGCCAGATATTGCGGCTGCCGTCATACTCCTGGCTGTGCACATAGACCACGGTATCCTTCTTGAGGTAACGGGCCTCGGCGTAGATGTTGGTGTAGGTGCGCAGCGGCACGCTGTTGTACAGGGTGATATAGTAGCCGGGGCTCTGCGTCGGCTTTTGCTGCTGCTGGTTGTACTGGTCGATGAGGGCCTGCGCCTCGGAAGCGCTGATGTGGCGCACATCGGCGTCGGTCACCCAGCCGGAGGCCGAGGTGCCGCCCAGCACGGTCTGGGAGCTGTCCCAGGTAACGCCGCTCACCTGCTGCTGTCCGTTGATATACAGCAGGGTGTTCACAGTCAGCGTCTGCGTCACGGCGCCGTTGGCCGCGGCGCTGGAGCGCATGGCCGTCTGGCGGGTGGTCACGGCGTAGCCCACGTAGCTGGTATTCTGTACCGACTTGTAGTAGAAGGAAATCGTTGCGGGCACCACGGTGCCGTCCTCGTTGACCTGCACCTGCTGGTCGGCGTAGCCCTCGGTGCGCTGGTAGTTGCCCGCCTTGGCCACGACCGAGTCGTCCGCCGCCACGGTCTGCAGGCCGGGCTTGAGCGGGCGCTGCTCGGTGGCGATGGGCTTGCTGAGGTCGGCGGCGTCGTAGTAGTTGATGGTCAGCGTGCCGGTGATGTTGGCATCATAGCAGGTAAAGCTGATGCTGTTGGGCGTGGCCACCAGATCGTTTGTTACGGTGACGGTCTGGGGCTGCGCGCTGCTGCTGACGATATAGCCGGCCGGCACGTCTTCGGGCTGGATGGTATACGTTCCGGGGCCGAGCTGCTTGATGACCGGCGAGCCGGGCAGGTCGTCGCCGATTCTGTTGCGGTAGTGGACCTGAACGGCCGCGGTGGTGGGGGTCTCGGTGTAGGTGAAGGTCACCTTGTCAGGCGTGGCCTTGCCATCCTGGCTGACCTCGACGGTCTGGCTGCTGGTGGACTTGAAGGTGTAGCCGTCCACCACCTTGCAGTATTCCATCACATCGTTGGGGCCCACGGGCAGGTCTACCGTCATGGGGCTCGCCACTACGCGGCCGCTCTCGGACACGTATTCAAAGGTGACCGGGGCGGTCACGGCGGGCTTCTTCGCGTAGGTAAACACCACGGTGATGGGTGTGCCGCCGCCGTCCACGGTGAAGGTCTCCGGGTTGGCGCTGGCGTAGAGGTAGCCCTCCGGCGCAGCCGCGGCATAGCTTTCGGAGCGGTAGGCCTCAGCCGAAGGCGCGATCTCCACGGTGCGGTCCGCCATCAGGGGATTGCCGTCCGCGTCCACATGGTGGAACGTTACATTCGAAGCGACGAGGTCTTTGGTATAGGTCATCGTCACCTCAACCGGCGTTCCCTTGCCGTCCACGGTGAAGGATTCGGGATTGGCGCTGGTGTAGGTATAACCCGGCACCGCCACCTGATAGCCGGAAGCGCTGTAGGTGTTGGGCGCAAGCTCCTGCTGGGTATCGGCGGCAATGGGCGCGCCGTTCGTGTCCACATGGTGGAACGTTACGATGGAGTTGACCACCTGCGGCGCATTCTTGGTATAGTTCAGCGTCACCTCAATGGCGGCGCCGCTGCCGTCCACGGTGAAGGTTTCCGGGTTTGCGCCCGCATAGGTGTAGCCCTCCACCGCCGCCTGATAGCTGGCGGAGCCGTAGGTGTTGGGGGCCAGCGTCTGCTGGGTGTCGCCGGTGATGGCCTCGCCGTCGCACAGATGGTGGAAGGTCACCACCGAGTCAAGCTGCTGCACGACCTTCGTATAGTTCAGCGTCACCTCAATGGCCGCGCCGCTGCCGTCCACGGTGAAGGTCTCGGGGCTCGCGCCCGCGTAGGTGTAGCCCTCCACCGCCGCCTGATAATCGGCCGCATTGTAGGTGTTGGGCGCAAGCTCCTGCTGCGTGTCGCCGGTGATGGCCGCGCCGTCGCACAGATGGTGGAAGGTGACGACGGAATTCACCGGCTCCGGCTGCTTGGCCGTGTAGGTAAAGACGACCGTTTCCGGCTCCACGGTGCCGTCGTCGTGCACGATGACCTCCTGCACGTTGACCTGCAGGGGCTCATAGCCTTCGGGCGTGTTGATGGCAAATTCGTTGACGGAGTAGCTGCCGGGATCGCGTTCAAACGTCTGCGGCTCCGCCACGGGCTTTTGCGCCTCGTCCACATAGATGGCGCTGACGGTGCCCTTCACCGCCTGCTGTTCCTTGGCAAAGGTGAACACGGCCTCCGCCGGGGTCAGCGTGCCGTTGGCATCCGCGGACACCTGCACGCTGGCCTCGCTCACGAGCGTATAGCCCTGCGCCTGGCTCAAATCCACCTCGACGGTCACGCTGCCGCCCTTCATGCACTGGGCGGTGGCGGTGTAGAACGCCTCGCCGGTGGCCTGGTCCACGTATTTGACGGGCACCTCCACGTTCAGGTACTGCTGCATCTCCTCCTCGGTGAGCAGGCGGAAGCAGTCGTCCCGCACATAGCAGTCCGTTCCGTTGTAGTTGACCCGATACCAGCTATAGCCATCGTTGTCAAGGCCCTGAACGCGCTGGGTGGCGGGCATGATGACATCCTTGTTCACGCCCTGCACTACCTTGTTGTTTTTATCCTCGGTGGTCGGGCTGGAGCGCAGGTTCAGGCTGCCCTTGGTGGTGATGCCATACTGGTTGGTGTACTCCTCCAGCACCACGGGCTCGGTGGGCGCGTTCGCGTTGTAATACAGCGTCACGTCAACGGCCGCGCCCGACCCGTCCACCACGAAGGTCTCCTGGGCGGCCGAGGCGTAGGTATAGCCTTCAATCTCCGTCTTGTAGTCCGCGGAGGGATAGGTATTCGGCGCAAGCTCCTGCTGCGTGCTGGTCAGCTCCTGATCGGTGGCGGCATCCTTGTGATGGAACGTCACCATCGAGTTGACCGGCTCCGGCGCATTCTGCGCGTAGTACAGCGTCACCTCGACAGGCGTGCCGGCCCCGTCCACGTTAAAGCTCACGGGGTCCGCGCTCTGGAAGGTATAACCGTCGATGGCGACGGCATATGCCGCCGAATCATACGGTCCCGCCGGAAGACTCTGCGTGGTGTCATCGGCAAGGGTCGAGCTTCCGTCGCCGGCGTCCCTGTGATGGAACGTCACGGTCGAGTTCACCGGTTCCGGCGCATTCTGCGCATAGTACAGCGTCACCTCGACGGGCGTACCGGTCCCGTCCGGCGTGAAGCTCTCCGGATTCGCAGACGAGTAGGTATACCCCTCCACCTGCATCTGGTAGATCGAGGAATAGGTCTCCATGCCCGCGGCCGCTTCTTCCGTGGTGTCGCCGGTGATCTGCTGATTTGTGTCCTTGTCCAGATGATGGATCGTCACAACCGAGTTCACCGGTTCCGGCGCGCTCGGCGTATAGTACAGCGTCACCTCGACAGGCGTACCCGTTCCATCCACGGTAAAGGGGTCGGGGGTGGCATACGAATAGGTATATCCCTCCACCGCCTGCTGATAGGTGGCCGCGCTGTAGGTTTCGGGGGCCAGCTCCTGCCAGGTATCGCCGGTGATCTGCTGTCCGGTCACCTCATCGAGATGATGGAACGTAACCGTGGAATTGACCACCTGCGGCTCGCTCTGCTGCACCTCAAACACCACGGGATTGGGGCTGGTGGTGCCATCGGGGTTGAGCGTCACAAGCACCTCGCCGGTGCTGACGAGCTCGTAGCCCGCCGGTACCAGCGCGGCATCCGGCGCAAAGCTGCGCCCCTCTGCCGGCACCGTATCGTCAAAGCCGTAAACTTCGTCGCCCGCAAAGCTGTAGGAGATATGCACCGTGCCGCTGGTGGGGCCGACCGGCTGATACGGCGGCATGGGAATCACGGACAGATACAACGGATAGGCGATTTCAAAGGCGCCGTTGCGCCATACCTCGATATTGACGGCCGGAATGCCGTCCACCGCCGTGGCATTGCCATTGACAGGCGTGCCGACGGCAGGCGCATACGTCACCACCGAGGGGTCCTCCACTCCGGTGATACCGCCGATGGTCACGCCGGTCTGCAGCGCCTCTTCCGGCACGGTAGCCCAATAGACCACCTGATCGCCATAGAGGGCAGCCGTAACGGTAGTGCTCTGCACGCTCCCATCCGCCAGCGCCGTCCACTGCAGCGTTACGGTCGGCAGCATGCTGATATCCTGCGCCAGAGCGGCCACGGGCAGCACCAGCTGCGCCGCGATGAGCAGCACGCTGGTGACAAGCGCCAGCATCCGCCTGAAAGCTCCGGGAATATGCTTTGCCATATCGATATCCTCCTTCGTTGCAACTGAGGCCTGTTTCTCCCTGCCGGGCCGCGACGGACGATCTGCGGCCCCTCTCATTGTACGGGGTTTGATATATGCTGTCAAGGAAGGCAAGGCGGCAGTTTCTGTCGCCGCGGGGCAGTTTTTACAAGTAAGAAGCTGTTCTTTTCCCGCGCTTTTTCTGCTTTCCACAAGGGGGAACGCCTTCCGGCGGCGAATACACAAGGGAACGAATTTTTGGAGGCGACCCGCTATGTGCGATCATCCCGACCTGCGCGAGGTTCCCCTGTCCGAGAAAGAGATGTTTCACGGCGTGCTCATCGACGTAAGCCACATGCAGGTGCGCCTGCCCAACGGCCATACCGCCCTGCGCGAGGTGGTGCGCCACAAGGGAGCGGCCGCCGTGGTGCCCGTGGACGATGCAGGCAACGTCTACCTGGTGCGCCAGCATCGCGTGGTGGTGGACCTGATGACGCTGGAAATTCCCGCCGGCAAGCTGGACTACGTCGGGGAGGACCCCCTCGCCTGCGCCCACCGCGAGCTGGAGGAGGAAACGGGTCTGCGCGCCGGGCGGATGGAGAAGCTCACGCACGTGGTGACCACCCCGGGCTTTTGCACCGAGCAGATCGGCCTGTACCTGGCCACGGAGCTGAGCCAGCATGAGGACCACCCCGATCCCGACGAATTTCTGCACGTGGTGAAGATGCCTCTCTCCGAGGCCGTCGGCCGCGTGATGAGCGGCGAGCTGCGCGACGCCAAGACCGCGCTGGGCCTTTTGATGGCATGGCAGAAGCTCAACGCCTGACGCGCGCCTTGCGCCTCATGAAAAGTAACGATTCACATGTCAAAAAAGTTCCCAACTTTTTTCAGTCATTTGTATCTGCCAAGCGTTAAAGGAGGATTTTCATGTCCCGGTCGCGTCGTTCCCCCGTTTTCTGGTTGCTGATGGCGGCGCTGCTATTGCTGCTGGCGCTGGGCGTGTACCTGCTGGCGCTGGGCCTGACCCGTCCGCCCTTCGCCCGGCCAGGCGGCTGGGCGATCTGATACCGGCCGTTTGTTTGAAAGAAGGGGCTTCCCTGCCATGCAGACATATCTGGAGGTCTTTGGCCGCCTGCCTACCATGCTCACCCGGCGGCTCATCCTGCGCCCCGTGCGCATGAGCGACGCGCAGGACCTGTATGAGTATTCGCGCGATCCGGAGGTGGCCCGCCACGTCCTGTGGGACGCGCACCGCTCCATCCATCAGACGCGCGCCTATATCCGCTACCTTCTGCGCCAGTACCGCAGCTGCGCGCCGGGTACGTTTGTGATCGCCCTGCGCGATACGGGCAAGGTGATTGGCACCATCGGCTTCATGTGGGTGCAGACCGAAAACCGCTCCGCCGAGGTGGGCTACAGCCTGAGCCGCGCCTACTGGAATCGGGGCTTCATGACCGAGGCGCTCACCGCCGTGCTGGAATTTGGCTTCACCCGTCTCAATCTCAACCGCATCGAGGCTCAGCACGAGTGCGACAATCCCGCCAGCGGCCATGTGATGCGCAACGCCGGCATGACGCACGAAGGCACCTTGCGCCAGCGCATCTATAACAAGGGACGCTTTGCCGACGTGGACCTGTACGCCATTTTGAAAAGCGAGTTTCACCCTGCGCAAAGGGAGGAGGTGCATG
>ERZ1673722.3622-NODE-3622-length-10884-cov-4.234740_pt1 | contig 10884 bp, 11 predicted proteins | sample MGYA00580222_ERZ1673722 | MGnify/ENA primary metagenome ERZ1673722 (study PRJEB41218, sample SAMN15661750) | gut metagenome | host: Homo sapiens | place: Canada: London | collected 2015-08-20/2019-03-30 | study: EMG produced TPA metagenomics assembly of...
GCAGACCTTGAAAACAGGACGTCTGGAACGCCGGGACTGGGATGATCTCAACGTGGCGCTGGATATTCTGTCAAACAGCAATATACATATCGATGATACGGCAGGGATCAGTATCATGGAGATGAAGAGCAAATGCCGCCGTCTCAAAGCGGAGGCAGGTCTCGATCTTGTGATCATCGACTATCTGCAGCTGATGAATCCGGAGGGCAAGGCGGATTCCAGAACACAGGAGATCTCGGTGATCTCCCGTAACTTAAAACTCCTTGCCAGAGAGCTGGACTGCCCGGTCCTGGTGCTGTCCCAGCTTTCCCGAGCACCGGAACAGAGAACGGATCACCGGCCGATGCTTTCCGACCTGAGAGAATCAGGGTCCATCGAGCAGGATGCCGATATCGTTATTTTCCTGTACCGGGATGAATATTATAATAAAGAAGATACCGAAAAACCAGGGGAGTGCGAGGTCATTGTGGCCAAGCATCGAAGTGGACCTACGGGCAGTGTAGATGTGGCATGGATCGAGCGCTACACCCAGTTTAAAGATAAAGCGTCAGGAAATATTCCGGATGCCGGAGGGATGTTTTAATGACTTTCAGACGGGAGAAGATAAAGGATTATTTTCTGCTGGATACAAGCGTGGAAAATCTGTTCATCAATGAATACATGGCGGCTGCACCAGGGGACTTCGTTAAAGTCTACCTGTTCGCACAGATGTATGCGGATCTGGGGCAGGAGATCACCAATGAGGAGATCGCCAAGTATTTGTCGATGGAGCATGAGGATGTACTGCGAGCCTGGACCTACTGGGAGAAGATGGGTGTGATCCGCAAGATCCGTCGTGAATCAGCGGATAAATTCGATTACGACGTAGAGTTTGTGCTGTTAAAAGAGCAGTTCTACGGTGACAAAGAATCGAAACGTCCTGTCGGTCTGGATCAGAGCATGCAGGCAGCCATGGGAGACAAGGAGATCCAGGAAATGTTCCAGGCGATCGAAAAGGCCAGCGGCAGTGTGCTCAGCGGCACGGAAATGCTGGAGATCGTATCCTGGATCAACGATTTCAATGCGACGCCGGAGGTGATCGCCTACGGCTATGCCTATTGTGTCAAACGCAAGAAAACAAATATCAAATATATCGCAGCAGTGATCAATGGCTGGACTCAGAGAGGTTTTCGGGACGTGGCTGCTGTCGAAAAATACTTGAGCGAAGCGGACAAAAAAAACCATATGTACAAGCGGATCTTTCAGGCTCTCGGCTTTTCACGCAATGCGACGGAGCAGGAGCGGAAGATCATGGATACGTGGTTTGAAGAAATGGAGTTTTCGCTGGATAAGGTTCTGGAGGCCTGTTCCAAGACGACAGGCATCGCTAATCCTAATATCAACTATGTCAATAAAGTGCTGGTCAACTGGTATGAAGAACGGACCGGCAAGGACAAGAGCGGTAAGCGCAAGGAGCTGACCCTTACAGAAATCTCGCAGTATTACGAAACACTGCGCCATAAAGAAGAAAAAGAAGCCGAGGCACATCGCAGAGAAGTATATGCGAAAGTGCCGCGGATCAAGCAGATCGATGACGAGCTGGCTGCAGGAAGCCGTGAGCTTTCTCGCATTATCATCTCCGATACGGTCGATAAAAGGGAAGTCTCGGAACGGATCAAAGAGACCGCGAGCACCCTCAATACAGAAAAAGCGTTCCTCCTTACAGACAATGGATTTGAGCTGGATTATATGGATATCCACTACGAATGTCCGCTGTGTAAAGATACGGGAATGCTTGAAACAGGAGAAAAATGTCAATGCTTTGGAGAAGTAAGTCGAACAAAAATAGAACAGTTCATGCAGGAGTAGAGCCGGCAGGTGACAGCGGTCAGCAGCCGGATACTGCAAAGCCTGCTCCGCAGGCGGAGCAGGTGGTTCCTCAGCCGGGAGCACCGCAGCAGCCGGGCGTTCCTGAAGGGAATAGCACTGCCGGATCTGTAACGGGAGCACCGCAGCCGACTGGAGCGCCAACAACAGCGCCGGGAGCGGGAGCACCGCAGCACCATACGGTGGATGATGCGCTGAAACAGGCAAGCCGCCCGACTCGAAAGGAAATGCTGGCGCAGATGGCAGAAAGCGAAGAAGGCCGAGCAATGCTGAAAAAACTTCAGGGACTGCGCAGCAGCATGGATTCCCTGAAAAAACAGCAGGCCGGAGATCCGATCGGAGCCGCGCAGCGTGTGGAGCAGCAGATCCATGAGCAGCAGCCTTTGCAGAATGCGCAGTCTGTACAGACCAGGAAAGCGTCACAGCTGCCGGATGCTCCGGGAGCACGAGGCGGTGTAACGCCTGCTGCGGACAAAAAGGAGATCCGTGCGGCAGAGCAGGCCGTTATCAAGGGTTTGCAGGAAGATATGCAGAAAAAGCAACGCCGGGAAGAAGAAGCGAGAAAACGTCAGCTGCAGATCGAGGCGGAGCACCAGAAAGCCCTGGAAGCAGAGAAGCGTGCTGCGAAAATCAGTGAAGAGGCAGAGCGGAAACGTCTGGAAGCGCTGGAGGCGGAAAAAAAGGCCAAGGAAGTCGCTCGTAAGAAAGCTTTGGAGGCCATGGAAGCGGAGCGCAAGGCACGAGAAGAGGCGGAAAAGCACAAGATTGGTAGCGTTCACAAGGTTGGTAGCGTTCCGGTCAAGAGCACTGTCGGAGAAACAGCAGACATGGCGTCGCCGGAAGAAAAAGCCGCTTTTTTTGGAGAAACAGCGAAAATCACCGGGGAGACGAAGAAAGAACAGCTGGAATCGCTGAAGGAGAATTTGCAGCACCAGCAGAAACGGCAGGAAAAAGTATTCGATGCCATTTCTTCGATCGCCGGAAAACATACAGAAAAATTATCGGAAAGCCAGAAAGCCAAGGTGGAGGAGCTGGTGCAAGCGCAGGAACAGGTTTCTCAGGAGCAGAATCTGAGACTGCAGATGCAGCAGCTGAAAACGGCGCAGGAAAAGGCGAAAGCCGAAGCTGTCATTCGTACAAGGGCAGAAAGGGCGCGGCTGAAGGCTGAGGAAAAACAGCGGCACAAGGAGGAAGTGCGGAAACACCGTCTGGAAAAGGTGGCCAGAAAACGTGCAGAGAAAGCACGGAAGCTGGAAGCAAAGGAGCGCCACAAACAGGAGAAGAGACGTCTTGCGGATGCGAAAGCTCGTCTGGAAGAACAGAGCAAAGCCGACGCTGAGATGGGCGGCGGGATCGTAAATGTTCAGGGTGTACAGATCAAGACGAAGGTGAACAAGCATCCTACCTATTTGCTGCGAGATCTTTTAGGGATCAAGAGCAAGGCGGAAAAACAGGCTTCGACGGAAGAGGAACAGACGAAGCTGGCGGAAGAACGTCAGGAGCGTCAGGAAAAGGCCAGAGCGGCTGCTTATCTGCGGTCGATCCAGAGGAAGGCTGCGTATGAGAAGAGCAGACTGGGGCAGAAACTGGAACGTCTCAAGCGTTATTCGGAAGATCACAAGAAGGGCATGCTGATGGTGTTTGCCATTGCGATGATGGTTGTAATGGGAGCTGCCGGAGTGTTGAACTACTGCACGGCGTATGAGTATTCCTACAATGGTCAGAAGCTGGGGCTTGTGAAAGAAAAGGATGATGTGCTGCAGATCACTGATCTGGTGCAGGGTGCTTTGACGGAAGAAAAGAATATGAAAATCGTCATCGATGCCAAGGATGATATCACATTCCATCGGAAGCTGGCTTTGGATGAATCACAGATCGATAATTCCGAGCAGGTGCTGAAACGACTGACATACATGGGCGACCTGAAGGTAAAGGCAACTGGGATTTACGTGAATGGCAAAAAGATCGGCGCGGTACAGGATCGTAAAACGGCAGAGAAAGCGATTAAAGACGTTGCTGACAAGTATACGAAACAGGGAGACAATATCGAAGTCGAATCGGTCCGTTTCCTGGAAAAGGTTGATATCAAGACGGCAAACACCGACCTGGAAGATCTTCATTCAGAGGAAGAGATGGTAGATCTTCTCTGCACCAGCGGCGAGAAGGAAACCGTACATAAAGTCGTAGCAGGAGATACTCTACACAGCATCGCTAAGAAGTATGATGTATGGGAGGATCAGCTGCTGGCGGATAACAAAGGCGTCAACTCAAAGAAACTGGAAGTGGGCAGCAATATCATCGTAAAACAGCAGGCGCCGGTGCTGACCTACGAGGTGGTCGAAAAGATCACGTATGACAAGGTCATAGAGCATAAAGTGGAAGAGCAGAAATCAGCTGATATTTATGAAGGCATGACAGAAACTCAGCAGGCCGGATCAGATGGGCTTTCGGAAATCACCGCTCGCGTTACGTTGCAGAACGGCAAGAAGGTGGAGGAAGAAGATCTGGTAACTACCGTGAAGGAAGAACCGGTCACAGAGGTCGTACTGGTAGGTACGAAAGAAAGACCGCCGACGGTGGGATCCGGCAAGTACATCTGGCCGCTTAAGGACAGCTTTACGCAGACGTCCGGATTCGGATCGCGCTGGGGCAGACAGCATAAGGGCGTTGACCTGGCTGTAAGCGTTGGAACGACAGTCTATGCCGCAGACGGCGGTACCGTTGTTGAAGCGCAGTACAGCGGCTCCTACGGCAACGTGGTCATGATCGACCATCAGAACGGACAGGAAACCAGGTACGCGCATAACAGTAAACTGCTGGTCAAGAAGGGCGATAAAGTCTACCAGGGACAACCGATCGCCAAGTCGGGAAATACCGGCAGAAGTACCGGTCCGCACGTGCATTTCGAGATCCGGTTCAACGGAGAACCAAGAAATCCGCTGAATTATCTGCCGTAGAGAAGTCGCGGGGCAAGCATATTATAGTCGAAGAAACTGCATGAAAGGGCAATCGTGCCGGGTGAATGAAATCCGGTGCGGCTGCCCTTTTTCTTGCCAGCCGGTCCGCGGATACTGACTTCGCAACGTCTTTTAGGTTCTGTTAAAATGTTGGACCGGCGGTTGTTCTTAGTGTTAAGGTATCCGGGAAATCATGAATTCCCAGATCACGAAAAAAATGATCTTGATTTGGATTTTTTACTGCTTATCAGCTGTTCCTTCCTTCATGAATTCCCATTTTTCAAAATAAAACAGCAAACTGGGAACTGCTTTACAAAATATTTACAACGTAGAGAAAAACAGTTCCCAGATAAATAGTTTTTATGTCATTTGAGGAATCATAGCGAGTGCGGAACCTGGATCTTGAAACATTTACAGTATTGGACTTCCCATATGACTTTGAAAAAATCAAATCTGGGAATTCATGATGCGAGCAAACATCTGAATCGAGAGATTAATTCCCAATTAGAGCAGATAATTTTCGATCCGGGAATTCAAGGATGAAATCAGCATGACGCAATAGCTCATCTCATAGATTTGCTCGGCTATCGCCGGGATTAGATATCCCCCTATTCCTTTTCCAGCTGCCACCTTTGGATCACGACTTGTTTTTTCGAAACCTTTGCCTCCACATTTAAAATGTTCCCGCCTCCTGCCGGCACTGAGAAGTAAATCACGTTATCGATTTTTGTAACTTCGATGTCGCCTTGATCGGATTCGTAAACAGAGCGTCCGTTGAGGTTGGCGGAGGTTTCTCGCCGCTCCTGATAAAAGGATTCGATGATCTCCGACGCGGTCGATTCCGCTGCGAAGTATTCCTGGCTGCGGGATTCCGCTGCTTGAGCCTGCACCAGTTTTTGCTCCGCGGAGTAATAAGTCACCGCCGAAAAGCATGTCAGCAGAAAAATCAGCAGTGATATAAAAAGTGCTGTCGCGCAAATACTCATGCTATTCAATTGTCCGCGATTTTTATTTTGTCGCATGTTTTAGTAGCTCCCTGTTTTTCGGTGGTTGTTTTCTTCTGATTGATTCTGCGCAGGCCATTTTTTTCTGACGCACCTACTGCGCGATGCTTTTAAACTCCATCTTGTAAAACGCCTTTTTTCCCGCTTTCGTAAACCAGCTGATCTGCCAGCTGTCGCAACTGCCATCTTTGCCGGGAGTCAGCAGGATCGGCACACGATATTTGTAATCGCTTTTTGATGATGGTTCAAACTTTTCCGTATAATATAGTGTTATAGAGTTTTCGGACACCTCTGCTCCGCGGTGCTCCGGCAAAAGCTCCGCCCCTGCTTTCGTGTCGCCGTCTGAGGCTTTCAGGACTTCTCCCAGTGAGTCAGTCTCCCTGACGACACGTTCCAGTCTTTCAGCCTGTGCAGCAACATTATCTGCTTTTACAAACATGCAGATGCTGACGGATAGCGCTGCCACGAGAAAAACAAAAATCGCCAGCAGGATGATCAGAACCCGGGTTTTTACAGAAATTCTCTTATTCATTTCCGCCTCCGATCCCCGGGATCCAAACCCGGCATACAGCCGAAGCCGATTCGCTCCGCATCGAAATTTCTAAAAGATCCGACCCGGTAATTCGCGGATCCATCGACCGAAGCGGTGTGATCTTTTTTCCGTCCTTTGCAGAAACCGTCTCGCCGGATTTCACCGACGCCGAACGCAGATAGCCATCTTCTACAAAGATCCAAAGTTCCCGATCCTCTCCGTTTTTTCGCTCCGAAAGAACCAGTGCCGAGATCTGTCCGCTCAGTGTCGCGATCCGAAGATCGCCCGCATCGCTGCAGCTTCGCGCCTGCTTCTGCAGATATTCTGACGCGTGGCTCAGATCCTGCTGTGACTGGTCGCTGGCGGCAGTTTTGTAGATGAAAACTCCCAGTACCGCCAGGCATGCCGACGCTGCTGCAAAGATCCCGGCCACCACTACGACCAGAAGCATATGTGATTTTTTTCTGGAAATTTTCATGAAGCCACCATCCATTTCTGTTCTTAAATCACAGTATACCAAGTTCCACCGGGCTTTGCAACGCTCGCCGCAGCTCTTCACGTTTTCGCTCGAAACGCGTAAAATAACCTGTTTTCTTCTGCAAAGAGTCCGCAGGGGATTTTTCGCAGTTAAACGTAATCCGGATATCGAAAAAATAACGTGATAGCAAGTAAAAGGCGGGGATTAGGATATTTTCGCCATCACCTAATCCACTCGCCACCGATAAAATAACTTTTAGCAGCATCCGGATCCCAATTTGCGGTATTTTACCGAAACCAAATACCCGAACTAATCCGCAAACCTGGTTCTGAATCCCACCCTCTCAGCATATTGTGAATCAGGAGAATGCATTCAGGCAATCGGCGGCTGTCGATTCAGGCGATCAGCGGTACCGATTCAGCGATCAGAAGCCATACCTCAGGCAGATGAATCCTGCCGCCGAAGACCTTAAAATCAGAAGGAGGAGCGATATGGAAAATCATAGTGTTCAGATTGATAATCGCGAAAAGATGACGATCACGGATATTCGGGAGATCGACAGCTTTGACGAGGAGGAGATCCGGGCGTCGCTGCGACAGGGAGCGATGGTGATCCGCGGCGAGGATCTGCATATCCATATGCTGGACCTGACGGAAGGGACAGCGCAGATCACCGGCGTGATCCACTCCCTCATGTATGTGAAGGTCAAGGAAAAAGGCGATCGTGGATTTCTGGCAAAACTGATGAAATAACGATGCAGGTGACAGTGTTGATCATGGAGCAGGTGCGAACATTTACTGTGATGATGGCTGCTGGAGTTTTTGTGCAAAGCCTCTGGCAGATCCGCAGCTTGTTTCTGCAAAGGCTTTGCCGTGCCGGAGGGGATAGCCGGCAGCCCCGACAGAGCCACTGTGCCGGAGGGGATAGCCGGCAACTCCGACAGAGCCACCCCGCCGGAGAGGGCGGATGGCAATCTGCGCACCCCTTGGCTCGCGCGATGGTCGAGATCCTCTTCTGGTCAGTAACCACCCTTATTATATCCATGTTTCTTTATTACTGCGCCTGGGGAAAGCTGTCCGTCCATGCAGGACTGGGATTTTTCACGGGTCTTTTGTTGTGGAAAAAAATGTGCTGTGCTATAATCAAAACATGGGAAAAAACAGACGAAGCAAAGAATTTAAAAATAACAGCCAGGTCATCGACATGGAGGAAGCCCGCGCCCGGCGGCAGCAAAAAAGACGTGCAGAGAAAGAAAAAAAGGAAGAAAAGGAGCTGCGCGCCAAACAGCAGAACACCAGAGGCAAGCGAGCCATCCGCAGAAGCAAGACCCGGAGAAAAATAATAACGGGGATCACGATCGCGATCATCGTCCTTTTAGTGTTCCTGCTCGTTTTCAATATCATTTCGCTGAAAAAAGAGCAATATGATACAAAAAAAGAACAGCAGGCTCTGAAACAGCAGAAAGCAGAACTGCAGAAAGAACTGGAAAACGCTGAAACGCCGGAAAACATCGAGGCACAGGCACGGCAGCAACTACGCCTGATCAAGCCGGGAGAGGTACTTTATATGTTCCCGAGCGAGATCACAGACCGCGACGATTCCAGTACCGGCGGTCAGAAAGGGGACAGCAGCCAATGATGCAGGATAAAAACAAGGCAGTTTCCAGGATCGCAGCAGTTGCTCCTCTGCCTAAAATACGGGAGATCCTGGTCGTGGAGGGCCGGGATGACACGGCGGCAATCAAAAAAAGTGTTGACGCCATCACAATAGAAACACATGGATATGGTATAACAAATAAGACTTGGAAGCTGATCGAAGAAGCATACAACGGTCCCGGCATCATTGTCTTTACTGATCCGGACCACGCTGGTGAGCAGATCCGCCGCAGGATAATGGAGAAGTTTCCGGAGGCGAGACAGGCGTTTTTAGATCGCAAAGCCGCTACGAAGAAGGGCGATATAGGCATCGAAAACGCAGATCCGGAAAGCATCAGAGAAGCTCTTCGAAAAGCACACGGTTCTTTTGATGCAAAACCGGCTGCGCCGGTTTTTTTGCAGAAAGATCTGCTGGATGCAGGGCTCATCGGACAAGCTGACTCGGCAGCGAGAAGAGAAAAACTGGGAAAGATCCTGGGGATCGGCTATGGCAACGGGAAGGTCATGCTGCAGCGGCTCAACAGCTTTGGAATAGAAAGAGACGCCTTCGAACAGGCGGTTCAGGAGTTATAGATGAAATTATATGCCCCCTCGACTATCGAGGCAATCAAGGAAAAACACAGGTTTCAGCTCTCGAAGAGCCTGGGACAGAATTTTATTACGGATAAACACGTGATCGAACGGATCGTAGAAGGCGCAGACCCGAGCGAAAAAGATCTGGTCATCGAGATCGGACCGGGGATCGGTGTGCTGACGGCGGAGGCTGCTCAGCAGGCAGCGAAGGTCATAGCTATCGAGATCGACAGTAAACTCATCCCGATCCTGGGGGAGACTCTGGCAGAGTACGATAACGTTGAGGTCATCAATCAGGATATTTTGAAGACCGATCTCAATGGGATCATCGACGAGCAGAGGCAGCTGGGGAATTTCACCGGTGATGTGAAGATCATCGGCAATCTGCCATACTACATCACGACGCCGATCATCATGCACATTCTGGAAAACTCCATCCATGCAGAGAGCATAACGGTCATGATGCAGAAAGAAGTGGCTGACCGGATCAAGGCATCTCCGGGGAACAAAACTTACGGGGCGATTTCTGCTGCCGTTCAGTATTACTGTGAGGTGGAGCAGGTGATTTCTGTGCCGAAGGAAGTGTTCGTGCCGAGACCGAAGGTGGATTCTGCTGTGCTGAAACTTACCATACGAAAAGAAACGCCTGTCGACCTTATCGATGAAAAGGCTTTCTTTGCCTGCATCAAAGCTGGATTTGGTCAGAGACGAAAGACTCTTCTCAATTCGCTGACAGGTACTTACGGTCTTTCAAAAGACGAGATCCGCACTATTTTAGAAAAAGCAGGTATCGATCCGGTACGAAGGGCAGAAACTTTGGATATGAATGAATTTGCAGACATCGCCAATGGAGTCGCATCTGCAAAACAAACGATATAAAACACGTAGGAGATAGTGATATATGGAGAAACTCAGAAACTTTTACAGAAAATATCTGAAAAATTATCTGGTTTTGCTGTTTGTCATTGCGGTGGGTATTGATCTTGTGATCGAAACGCTGGCGCGGCATTCGCTGATCCAGAGTATGGCATTTTTATTTGGGCATCCGCTGGTGTCCATTTCTAATGTGCTGCTGATTTTTGCGATCATTTCCCTGTCCATGTTGTTCCGCCGGCGAATTTTCGCTCTGGTTCTGCTGGGAATGATCCCGATGGCAGTTGGTATCGCCAATGGCGTGATCCTTTCCAACCGGATGACGCCGTTTACCGTTAAGGATTTCAGCAATTTGAAGGATGGTGCGGCTATCATCACCACATATTTTTCAACGGTGACGCTGATACTGGCCATAGTCGGGATAGCGCTCCTTGTTTTTGGCGGCGTGATTTTGTTCCGCAAGGCGCCGAAGCTTGATCGCAAGATCCAGTATAAACAGGTCATCGCCGTGATCCTTATCATCGGACTTCTGACAGTTGGCGTTATAAAAATCAATACCAAGACTGGTGTACTGGATACATTCTTTGCCAATCTGGCGACAGGATACAGCGATAACGGCGTAGTATACAGCTTCATGGTGACGTGGATCGATACGGGTATCGACAAGCCGAGGGATTATTCAAAAGAAGAAATAGAGGGGATTTTCAGCAAGGGTGAACTGGGAGAAGATAACATCTATACACCGGGAAAAGATGATGATACCGATGTGAAAAGCAAGCCGAACATCATTTATTTGCAGCTGGAATCCTTTATCGATCCGACGCGTGTCAAAGATGTGAAATTCTCGAAAGATCCGGTACCGAATTTCCGGAAACTTATGAAGGAATATTCCTCTGGATACCTGACAGTTCCGGCGGTGGGTGCAGGAACGGCCAACGTGGAATTT
>ERZ1673722.3623-NODE-3623-length-10882-cov-7.952618_pt1 | contig 10882 bp, 10 predicted proteins | sample MGYA00580222_ERZ1673722 | MGnify/ENA primary metagenome ERZ1673722 (study PRJEB41218, sample SAMN15661750) | gut metagenome | host: Homo sapiens | place: Canada: London | collected 2015-08-20/2019-03-30 | study: EMG produced TPA metagenomics assembly of...
GTACTTATGTAGTATAGATAAAAATCTACCGGGATATTCAGCTTGGCGATTCTTTTCCACATGTCGGGCCGTATTCTGAACTGGAAGTTATAATGTCCCATACTGCAATGGAGTATCAGTCCGCTGTTTTTGAAACGGCGGAAAACTTTTCGAAACGATTCTAAACGGCTTTCTACCAAGTCCAATATTTCGTTGGATTGATATACCAGATCGAAGTATTTCGATGCTTTTCGGTTGTCGAATGTATCGTAAAACCAGACGTTTTTCTCATCGAAGACCGGGTGAGTGCCGAGCTCGGTGTAGGGTATGTCGGGGTATCCTTTCCGTTTGATACGGGTGGGGGACATTCCGGTCATCTCGGTAACGATACCCGGGTCATTCTTTCCGGTCTCGATATAGAGCGTACAGCCCATTTCGGTTCCGGTCTTGATTCGGTTAATGTTATTTTTTTTGCTTTTACTGAGCAGGTACAGGTCGAAGTCGACCAACAATCCGTACGGAGCGATACGTCTCCACAGTTCCGGTGGAATGCGGAATTGAAGTTTATGCCGGTTGGTATAGCAGAAATGAAGGAGGCATTTGTATTTGTAGTTTCTAAAAATCTTTTGGAAAGAACTTTTCTGTTTCTCGATCATTTCGAGCATATCGATCGATTTGAAAGGTATCAGATGGTCGTCTTTTTCAAAATAGGCAGTACCGGATAATTTCCACAGGTTTTGTTTAAAGAACTTTCCGGGTATTTCTTTGTGGTATCTTGTTTTGAATATTTCGCCTTTTGTTGTGGCCCACGATGGTTGTATACCGGTCATACGGGTTACGACCGAGGGAGCATCTTCTTCGGTATCGATCCAAAAATCGCATCCCATTTCTATTATTTTATCGTTAAATTCTGCCATTTAATTCTACTATTATTTTTTAATCCATTTCTATTCTACAAGTTATGGAAATACATTTTCTTTGTTTGATTTCACAAATATCCCCGATTTCAATTTTCTGTATTCCCATGAGTCTGATAGTTTAGTCGTTGAAATAAGGTGTACTTATGTAGTATAGATAAAAATCTACCGGGATATTCAGCTTGGCGATTCTTTTCCACATGTCGGGCCGTATTCTGAACTGGAAGTTATAATGTCCCATACTGCAATGGAGTATCAGTCCGCTGTTTTTGAAACGGCGGAAAACTTTTCGAAACGATTCTAAACGGCTTTCTACCAAGTCCAATATTTCGTTGGATTGATATACCAGATCGAAGTATTTCGATGCTTTTCGGTTGTCGAATGTATCGTAAAACCAGACGTTTTTCTCATCGAAGACCGGGTGAGTGCCGAGCTCGGTGTAGGGTATGTCGGGGTATCCTTTCCGTTTGATACGGGTGGGGGACATTCCGGTCATCTCGGTAACGATACCCGGGTCATTCTTTCCGGTCTCGATATAGAGCGTACAGCCCATTTCGGTTCCGGTCTTGATTCGGTTAATGTTATTTTTTTTGCTTTTACTGAGCAGGTACAGGTCGAAGTCGACCAACAATCCGTACGGAGCGATACGTCTCCACAGTTCCGGTGGAATGCGGAATTGAAGTTTATGCCGGTTGGTATAGCAGAAATGAAGGAGGCATTTGTATTTGTAGTTTCTAAAAATCTTTTGGAAAGAACTTTTCTGTTTCTCGATCATTTCGAGCATATCGATCGATTTGAAAGGTATCAGATGGTCGTCTTTTTCAAAATAGGCAGTACCGGATAATTTCCACAGGTTTTGTTTAAAGAACTTTCCGGGTATTTCTTTGTGGTATCTTGTTTTGAATATTTCGCCTTTTGTTGTGGCCCACGATGGTTGTATACCGGTCATACGGGTTACGACCGAGGGAGCATCTTCTTCGGTATCGATCCAAAAATCGCATCCCATTCTAATTTTTTTATTGTCGAATGTAATCATTACTTTTAATCTTCCTTTATTCTATGAGTTATGGGAATAATAGCATGTAATTTTAATGCTTTTTCCGTAGTAATTTATCATCAATCTATGGAGGCAAAAAGATTCTCATATTTACTTAGTGAGGTGAGATAATTGTTCTTATATTCGATAAGACGTATTTTGGAGAAAGGGATTCTTTGTGATTGTATAAAGTTCGTCTGTTCATCTATTTTATTGAGAACAATGGATTTACGGTTGATCTTGGAAATTTTCCCGACAAGGATATAATCGTCCGATTCCAATCCTATCGCTATGTTTTCTTTTTTCTCCATGAAGGTACTGAAAATGTGCATGGTATTTGTACAATCTATACCCTTTCCTTCATATTTCCACATAGGTGAATAGTTTAGAGAAAGGATTTTTGCCGAAATTCTATCTGTTGAAACTATATTTTTTTGTTTAATGAAATTTTTATTGATAAATAAATATCCGTCGAAATTAAAATCTCTCTGACTTTGGTGAAGAATAATCCATTCTTCATTTTCTTGAATGACCACACCTTTATATATTTCATTGTGGTTATTAACCTTGATTTCCCAGATTTCCAATCGGGGGATTTTTGTGGAGTCTGTCGTTATATATTTTTGATAAGCGCACGAATAACGAGTGTTCACTCGAAAAAAGCGAATCTTCTGTAAAGGGAATTTTTTATATCCAATCCATTGTGCTTGTTTATCTAAAATCCTCATTGTTATGTATTGTTCGTTGATATTTTTTATTTCTCCAAGCCAAAATTTATGAGCTTTGTGTTGCCATATCTCAACGAGTTTCTCTTTATCTTTATCAAATAAAGCGGGAGGAAATAGAAGCGTAGAATTTATGAGCTCCCATTTTGAGTTGGAAAATATATAGTCTGCTATTCTGTCTGTTTCGATATGAAAATGGTCTATCCACTCTCGATTGATGAATGTATATCCATCGAGGACATAGTCATATGTATTTTCCAAAACAGCGACCCAATTGTTATCATGGTTCACGTAAAGGCCAGTGATGGGCTCTTTTCGTTGTTTTATTTTTATGGTAACAAGATTCTTATTTGTAACGTTTTCTCCTTTTATCTCCTTTTTCATCTTCTGTTTATGATTCTTGTTCTGTATATTCGTCTTCCCAAGTTTCCGGGTTCCAATTTTTTTCAATACGGTCTATTAAAAATTCTATACCCCAGATTCCATAAGGAGGATATTTCTGTTGCTTTTTTGTCGGTTTTTTTACTAGTTTTCGCTCCAAAGTATGGTTATTGACTATAACCCACCCTTTGAACACTCCGCAAACCGTTTCTACTGTTTTGAAATATTTAGGGACTTTGAACTTTTTGACTTCGGAAAAGCCGACTTTGCGAATGTATTTTCTTCGTAAAGCTATTCCCAACGGAACGAAACAGATATATCGTTCTTTCTGTTGGACTAATTTTTCCAAATCGACAGGTTCATGGTATACCCCCGGAAGCAAGCGTATCAATGTCGTTTGGTCTACTTCGGCCATGTATTGGATATATGCATTTCCTATTGCCGTGGGGACTTCAAAAATATCCCCGATTTCAATCTTCTGTGTTCCCATGAGTCCAATGGTTTAGTCGTCGAAATAAGGCGTACTTATGTAGTATAGATAAAAATCTACCGGGATATTCAGCTTGGCGATTCTTTTCCACATGTCGGGCCGTATTCTGAACTGGAAGTTATAATGTCCCATACTGCAATGGAGTATCAGTCCGCTGTTTTTGAAACGGCGGAAAACTTTTCGAAACGATTCTAAACGGCTTTCTACCAAGTCCAATATTTCGTTGGATTGATATACCAGATCGAAGTATTTCGATGCTTTTCGGTTGTCGAATGTATCGTAAAACCAGACGTTTTTCTCATCGAAGACCGGGTGAGTGCCGAGCTCGGTGTAGGGTATGTCGGGGTATCCTTTCCGTTTGATACGGGTGGGGGACATTCCGGTCATCTCGGTAACGATACCCGGGTCATTCTTTCCGGTCTCGATATAGAGCGTACAGCCCATTTCGGTTCCGGTCTTGATTCGGTTAATGTTATTTTTTTTGCTTTTACTGAGCAGGTACAGGTCGAAGTCGACCAACAATCCGTACGGAGCGATACGTCTCCACAGTTCCGGTGGAATGCGGAATTGAAGTTTATGCCGGTTGGTATAGCAGAAATGAAGGAGGCATTTGTATTTGTAGTTTCTAAAAATCTTTTGGAAAGAACTTTTCTGTTTCTCGATCATTTCGAGCATATCGATCGATTTGAAAGGTATCAGATGGTCGTCTTTTTCAAAATAGGCAGTACCGGATAATTTCCACAGGTTTTGTTTAAAGAACTTTCCGGGTATTTCTTTGTGGTATCTTGTTTTGAATATTTCGCCTTTTGTTGTGGCCCACGATGGTTGTATACCGGTCATACGGGTTACGACCGAGGGAGCATCTTCTTCGGTATCGATCCAAAAATCGCATCCCATTTTAATTATTCTATTTTTTAATAAGCCCATAGTAATTATATCATTTAATATTTGAAAGTAAGGCTACTTATCATCTCCAAATGGCATTGATTGTGCAATGGAATTTTTTTGAGAATCCTAATAATGCACAAAATATCAGCATGGTATTTCGATAGAATTTCATAGTACGCAAATTGGGGTGTTTCTTTTCTCAAAGAAAGGGAATATTTATTAAAAAACAAAATATTCTCAAAAAAAAATAAAAGGCGATTGACTTTAATGAGTTAATCGCCTACAAAAAATATATACTTATACTCATTCATCGGCCGATTCGTGTTTGCGGTATTCTTCGATCATATAGCCTTTTACTTCCTTGAATAAGCGAGTCGCAAAGACAAAGTCGTTCAGAGCTTCGTTAGATGATGTGAATATTTTGGCACGATTTCCTACCCACTCTCTGTGTCCTTTATTAATAAAGACAATATTTTCACCGATTCCTATTACAGAGTTCATATCGTGGGTATTGATGATTGTCGTTATATTGTATTCGTGTGTAATATCGCTTAATAATTCGTCGATAAGGATAGAGGTTTTCGGATCGAGTCCCGAGTTAGGCTCATCACAAAATAAGTACTTGGGATTCAATGCGATGGCACGAGCTATCGCCACGCGTTTTTGCATACCTCCGCTGATCTCCGACGGATACAAATCGTTAACTCCTTTTAGATTAACACGCTCTAAACAAAATTCTGCTCTTTTTTTACAAGCGGCATAGGTGTCTCGTGTGAACATTCTTAGCGGAAACATGACATTGCCCAATACCGTCTCTGAATCGAATAGGGCCGAGCCTTGAAATAGCATGCCTATTTCGTTCCGAAGTTCTTTAATTTGTGAAGCCGACATCGAAGTGATGTCTCTACCGTCATAAATAACTTGTCCTTTATCGGGTTGCATGAGACCAACGATACATTTCATCAATACCGTTTTGCCCGATCCACTTTGCCCGATAATTAAGTTTGTCTTTCCAGAGTAGAATTTGGCGGAGACATTGTGTAGAATGACTTTCCCGTCGAATGATTTGGATATATTATTAACTTCTATCATCAAAATAAAATTTGAGTGAGAACCACGTCGAGAAGTAAAACGATAACGCTGCTTACGACGACAGAGTCGGTACTGGCTTGCCCGACTTCGAGTGCTCCACCTTTCACTTTGTATCCATAGTACGAGGCTACGCTACTGATGACAAAGGCGAAGAATAGTGCTTTGAATATGGCTTGCCAAATGTAATATTCATTAAAAAAACTTTGTAGTCCATAGATGTATTTTGACACGGAAATTATGTCGGTGAATTGGGCTATCAGGAATCCGCCTGTAATACCACTCGCCATACTGAACACGACCAATACCGGAATGAAAGAGACCATTGCCGCGATTTTGGGTAATATCAACAGGTTGGCAGAGTTGACGCCCATAATTTCAAGTGCGTCTATTTGCTCGGTTACCCGCATGGTTCCTATTTCGGAGGCTATGTTTGACCCGACTTTACCGGCCAAGATCAGACATAATATGGAAGAGGAAAATTCCAATAAGATGACATCTCGGGTAGCCAATCCTACGGCGTAGGCCGGTATCATGGGCGATACCACATTCTTTTGCATTTGTATGGCAATCACGGCTCCGATGAAAACGGAAATAGTAATGACGATGGGAATAGAGTCTATTCCTAATTTGTATATTTCGGAAATATATCTTTTGAAAAACTCTCTCCATCGGTCCGGTATTGTAAATACGCGTCTCATTAACAAGACGTAATCTCCGAACTTTTTTAATGAATCTTGTATAATCATATCCGCTAATTGGATTATTGAAGAACAAAAGTAATGAAAAAGAATCGATGAGCCATTATCTTTTATAGTAGAATTAAGTTCTTAATCATTTTATTTCGTTAAAACGGCTGATGGGATTGTCTATTTTCAATATCTTTGTCTCTGTGAAGATAGAATGCGGTTTGGCATAGTCAAGTCGAAAATGCAATTTTCGCTTGCCTCTGCGCTTACCTTTCACTATTTTTGCAGATAATTTTAAAGGTAGAAATATGTTTTCCAAATTTTTTAAGCATCAACCGGTGGCTGCCAATACCGAAGAGAAGGTTCATTTGAATGTTCAATCGGATTTGGAATCTTCGGAAAATAATATGGTGCTGCGAACCGAAGATTTGGTAAAGAAATATCGTCAGCGGACGGTTGTGAACCATGTGTCGATAGATGTTACACAGGGGGAAATCGTGGGATTATTGGGCCCGAATGGTGCAGGGAAGACAACGACTTTCTATATGACGACCGGATTGATAACCCCCAATCAGGGGCATATTTATCTGAATGATCTCGACATTACAGATTATCCGGTTTATAAACGGGCGCAAATCGGTATCGGATATTTGGCGCAAGAGGCTTCGGTATTTCGCAAGTTGTCGGTGGAAGATAATATCCGGTGTGTCTTGGAAATGACTCATACCACCAAAGAGTATCAGCGGGATAAACTGGAAAGTTTAATCGCTGAGTTTCGATTACAGAAGGTACGTAAAAATTTGGGAGACCAACTATCGGGAGGTGAAAGGCGTAGAACCGAAATAGCACGCTGTTTGGCTATTAGTCCTAAATTTATTATGCTCGATGAGCCTTTTGCAGGAGTCGATCCTATTGCCGTGGAAGATATCCAGTCTATTGTATATAAGCTGAAAGAAAAAAATATTGGCATTTTGATAACCGACCATAATGCACCTGAAACACTGAGTATTACCGACCGTGCTTATTTATTATTCGAGGGTAAAATACTTTTTCAGGGCACATCGGAGGAATTGGCAGAAAATCCCGTTGTCCGGGAAAAATATTTAGGGCGTAATTTTATCTTCCATCGGAAAAAATTCCTTTGATTTCGAGAAAAAAACTTTTTTATAAAGCACGTATAATAAAATTACCGTACCGATAAGGCTCGCTCCTGCCAGCCAGCTCGTAGGGGAACCGCTCGTGCCGACCGTCTCTATCAGATTATCGGGGGATTTGTCATTTGTAAAATAGGAAATGCACGCGACCGTGCTGTTATTGAACAGGTGGGCGAATATCGGTAGCCATAGATTTTTGCTCCATACCAATAGATATCCGAAGAATGCGCCTAATAATAATCGAGGTATAAAACCATAGAATTGTAAATGTATGGCACTGAACAGGAATGCACAAATCCACACGGCTACATGTGCCCGGTGATTTTTGTCTTGTACGATTCGTTGAAGAACACCTCTGAAAATCATTTCTTCGCCAATTCCGGTGAGGATTCCAATCCCGAAAATGACGGCTAAGAAATGAGAAAATGAATTTACTTGCAGAATTTGTTCGGTTATCTTTGTCGCAGCATTTTCTTGTTGACGCATCCATTGTTCAATATTATACAGCGCTTCGGGCAGGTGCATGGCTTCATTCCATTCTACGATTCTGTTAAGAGCCGGAGTCGCAACGATGAATAAAGCGATTATCCCTAACAATTCTATGATACGCGGGGCTTTATTCAAATAAAGGGATTTTCCTGCATTTCCCCAAAACAGAGTCGCAGCGATCCATGCCGGGAGAATGAACATGCCTATGTTTTGTAAATACATGGCTATCAACAATGCATTAGAGCCTTTTACAAAAAACATGGGAATGGCAACGATTAGAGCTCCCCATAAAATTAAGAGTAGCAGAATGATAAGCTTTATTCCTGTCGATGAGTTATGGCAATATCCCGAGATTCTCATGTATTCATTGTTTTTTCGTGTACAAATATAACGCAGATGTCATTAAAATATGCGGTTGTGTGGCAACTGTTTCATATTTTACGCAAAGGTAGCAAAAATAAATATAAGGATAGTTTGTCAAAAGAGAAAGAATATAAGCAATATGTGCGTGTTTTGTCAATATAATTTTTGAAAATGTAGATAAATATTTATATTTGCAAATATAAATGTGGCAATTTTATAATTTATGAAAGTCTCTATCATAAAATATAATGCCGGAAATGTATATTCGGTCGAATGTGCGTTACGCCGATTGGGTGTAACGCCGGTTGTTAGCGATTCTCCCGACGTGTTGTCGCAATCCGACAAGGTTCTTTTTCCCGGAGTGGGAGAGGCTTCTTCGGCGATGAAATATTTGCAAGAGCACGGGTTAGATAGGGTTATCGTCGATCTCACGCAGCCGGTGTTGGCTATTTGCATCGGATTGCAGCTTTTATGCAAACACTCCGAAGAAGGAGATGTTGACACATTGGGTATATTCGATACGGTAGTCCGTCGATTTGTTCCAGAAGATACCGAACAGAAGATTCCTCACATGGGGTGGAATGCGTTGACTTGTTTGAAAGGCCCTTTGTTCGCCGGTATTCCCGAAGGTAGCTATGCCTATTTTGTACATAGTTATTATGCTCCTGTATCGGCGTTTTCCGTGGCGGAGTGTAACTATGTAATTCCATTTAGTGCGGCTTTAAATAAAGGTAATTTTTATGCGACCCAGTTCCATGTGGAAAAGAGCGGTACAGTGGGTATGCGAATTCTTGAAAATTTTCTTTCGTTATGATCGAGTTGATTCCTGCCATAGATATAATGAACGGTCGATGTGTCCGGTTGTCGCGAGGGGATTACTCTTGTCGAAAGGTATATGATGAAAATCCGTTGGAAGTGGCGAAAGCGTTTCAAGACAATGGATTGAACAGGCTACATTTGGTCGATTTGGACGGTGCGAAAGCCGATCATGTCGTAAATTATAGGACGCTTGAACAAATAGCTACTCATACGACTCTTTCCGTCGATTTTGGCGGAGGAATAAAAAGTGACGAAGACTTGCGTATCGCATTTGAGTGCGGCGCCGATATGGTGACGGGAGGAAGTATCGCTGTGAAGAATCGTAGTTTGTTCCTCCAATGGCTCGATCGGTATGGCAAAGAGCATATAATTTTGGGTGCAGATACCCGAGACGGGAAAATATCAATAAACGGGTGGCTCGAAGAATCGGAGTGGGAATTGATTCCGTATGTCCGCGAATATGCTCAGGCGGGTGTTTATAAAGTAATAACGACAGATATAAGCCGAGATGGTATGTTGGAGGGCTGTGCCGTGAATTTGTATGAATCCATGCTGTCGGAGATTCCCGAAATTTACCTAATTGCGAGCGGGGGAGTCGCTTCGTGGAACGACATAGAGTCGTTGCAATCCATAGGTGTTCCTGCCGTAATATTGGGAAAATCGATTTACGAGGGGAAAATATTATTGTCGGAAATATCCCGGTTTGTCGCTAAAAATCAAAGTTATGTTGGCTAAACGTATTATACCGTGTCTCGACGTGAAAGACGGAAAGACTGTGAAGGGAACGAAGTTTGTGGATTTCAAAGAGGCCGGCGACCCGGTTTTATTGGGCGAAATATACAGTAAAGAGGGAGCCGATGAACTTGTTTACCTCGATATAACTGCGTCGAGCGAGGGTCGTAGCACGTTCACCGATTTGGTGAAACGGGTGGCTTCCCGTATCGACATACCTTTTACTGTCGGAGGCGGTGTCAACTCTTTGCAAGATATAGACCGTTTATTGAATGTAGGGGCGGATAAAGTGTCGTTGAATTCTTCGGCTCTGAAAAATCCGCAAATTATAGACGATGTGGCAAAAAAATTCGGTTCACAAGTTTGTGTTATCGCAATAGATGCTAACTTTGAAAATGGAAACTGGGTTTGTTATTCGAATGGTGGAAAAGTCGCTACCCAACGAACGCTTTTTGAATGGGCTTTGGAAGCAGCTGAAAGGGGAGCGGGTGAGGTACTCTTTACAAGCATGACTCATGATGGCACTCGAAGCGGATATGCCCATGAAGCGTTATTGGAACTTCACCGACTATTACCTATCCCAATCATAGCTTCGGGAGGAGCGGGTACGAAGGCGCATTTTAAAGATGCGTTTCTCCGTGGCAAGGCCGATGCCGCATTGGCTGCGGGCGTATTTCATTTTGGCGAGATAACGATTCCTGAGTTGAAAAAATATTTATCGGAAAGTGGTATTCCTGTGAGGAGGTAGATTTATGGAAAAAGAAACGATTCAGTTGGATTTCGAAAAAATGGGTGGGCTTGTTCCAGCCGTCGTTCAAGACGATGTTACTCAAAAAGTACTTATGGTAGGGTTTATGAATGAAGCGGCATTTCATAAAACCTTAGATACGAATCGAGTGACATTTTTCAGTCGGACGAAAGGTCGATTGTGGATCAAAGGAGAACAAAGCGGAAATTTCTTAGAGGTGAAATCCATTCTACCGGACTGTGATAACGATACGCTTTTGATTAAAGCAACTCCGTGTGGCCCTGTATGTCATACCGGGACGGATACTTGTTTTGGAGAAAAAAATGAAGATGCGCTTTCATTCATCGGGTATTTGCAAGATTTCATAGAACGGAGAAAACAAG